>Ga0116170_10003933_pt1 | contig 13784 bp, 10 predicted proteins | sample AD_JPNHW1_MetaG_FD_89797 | JGI IMG/M metagenome (GOLD analysis project Ga0116170, IMG submission 89797) | Active sludge microbial communities of municipal wastewater-treating anaerobic digesters from Japan - AD_JPNHW1_MetaG | ecosystem: Engineered > Bioreactor > Anaerobic > Digestate | place...
GAAATGAAGTTGTTTGATTTGACAAGTATCAAGACCGGTGTTTTATTTAACTACGTTGAGTAATTACAAGGATTATCAGGAGCCGTGTACGAGACCCGTACGCACGGTTCTGTGAGAGGGATGATGCTGGATATGATCATCCAGCATCACCCTACTCGATTCCCACGATCTTATATTCAGAGACTCTGGAACAAAGCACTCGAATTTTTATCCCTGATCCGGAAACAGCTTTCTTGCCGCTCCTTGCCCTAAGATATGGATGATGAATGAATACTGCATAACGACCATTCGCATTCCGAATACTCGTACGGTAATCGTACGGACAGCGTACGGGAGGCATACGACAGGCGTAGCGTCATGCAATAGGGGAGAGGCAGGATTGTTCAGATCGTTCTGTCTGGTGGAACGAAGTAGTACTTCATGATATTTAGAGTATAGACGAGGTTACTCAGGCTTGACTGATGGGTCTTTCGCGCACGAAGTAGATAAAATAGAGAGTTCCGAGAACTCCAAAACATGAGGCGGTGATAAAGTTCAATCCCGGGCTTCTTTGCCAGAGGAAAGCTCCCCCAAATGCAGCCACGGAGACGATCACATCACGGATCAGATAGTATGTGCCAAACGTTGTAGCTTTGGCATCCTCAGGCGCAAGATCCATGATCAGTGCCTTACGGGTAGGCTCGCCGAATTCCTTGAATCCCCTGATGATAAAGGCGACGACCATTGCCGGGAACGACCGGCTGAACAGCAGTACCAGAGGGAACAGGGTAAAATTGGCAAAGGTGATCGCGATGAAGGGTTTCCTCGTGCTTTTATCCGCCAGATAGGCGACCGGGATATACATGAGCATCGCCGTCACCATCTCGATCATGGTCAGGACGCCGAATTGCAGCTCGTTGATGTGATTATTCTCCACGACCCAGACGACCACGAACGCATAGGGAATCTGTTCACAGAACCGGACGAGGATATCGGAGACCAGGAGGTGAGAGAGATTCGTCGAGAACTTCCAGGGCTTGGCTCCGGACTTGGCTTTTCGTTCCACCGGCTTTTCTGTGATGTACTTCTGCTGGATAATGAGTGCGACGAAAGCGAGGATCAGAGCAACTCCGAAGGCATAACGAACTCCCTGTATCCTGCCGTAGCGGAGGATTAAAGCCCCGCCAAGAATGGGACCAAGGGACATAGGTATGCGCTTCACAATGGAATTCATGGAGATGCCCATGGCGCGTTTATTGGGCGGAACGACCGCGGAAACCAGGGTCATCGTGGCAGGCAGAGATATTGCCGTCCACGAGATAAAGAAAACCGCTCCGATCAGCACTGCCTGCCAGGAAGGGAAGATCACCACGATGAGATAGCCGAACATCGCCATGAGATTGAAGATGGTCAGAGCTTTACGATAACCAAGACGATCGGCAAGCCAGCCTCCGGGGAAGCTGTAGAGTGCGCTGAGCAGGTTATCCAGCCCATTCAGTAAACCGATGAGGATCGGAGTTCCGCCCAAGGCGATCAGATAGATCGGCAGAAAGCGTTCAGCCATCTTTTCCCCCATGCCCACCAGAATGACCATGCTCAGAGCACCGAGCATGGCTGGCTTGAGGGCAAGGAAATTACTGAGTTTCTTTAGCTTCACTTCAGTTTAAGCAGAAAGGTCAACAGGAAATAGCCTCCGATCATGACCAGCGTGGAGATGCCGAAAGCCAGGTAAAAATTCACTGAGCGCTTCAGCAAAGCCGGAAAGATCACGAAGAAGAGCAGCGAGGGGATGACCAGCCAGAAAATGTCAGTCGAAAGAGCGCCAATACGTTTCACGTCCTTGGTCTCAAAGTAGATCCAAAAGATGGCGATGAAGGATACCAGAGGCACGGAGGCGAGCACAGAGCCAAGAAAGCTACTGCGCTTGGAGAACTCACTGATCAACACGATCAATAACGCGGAAGTCAGAACCTTGATGATATAATAGATCATTGGATTATTCCTCCCCCCAGAAGCAGCTCAGAATCATATATTGCAACGACCTGCCCCGGGGTTATGGATAGCTGAGGTTCATCAAAGACCAGCCTTATTGAGGTCTCGGACTCAGGATAGACCATGCAATCCGCCGCGTCGTGGCCAAGCCGTATCTTGGCGCTGAGTTTAGCTGCTTTGCCAAGACCTGGAACAGAGATCCAGTTCATACCCTCCGCAATAAGTTCCTTTTTGTAGAGATAGTTCTGAGGTCCGACGATGATCCGGTTCGCCTTCGCGTCGATCTCGACCACGTAATAAGGCTCGCTCATGCCGCTTAGCCCCAGGTTGCGGCGTTGACCTATTGTATAGTGGATTAATCCGTTATGCGTGCCAAGCTTCATGCCATCGACACTGAGGATGTCTCCGGGAGAGAAGGTTTCAGAGGGGAACAAGACAGAATAGTCATCCGTTTCTAGGAAGTCCTGGCTCTCTTTCTTTTCTACAAGGGAATCCCAGCCCAACCTGCGGGCAAGTGCTTTTAGCTCTTCCTTGCGGATGTTGCCCAGCGGGAAGAGAGTGTCCCTGAGTTGTTCCTGGGTCAGGAAGACAAGGAAGTAGGACTGGTCTTTGGTCGGGTCTGTTGCTTTGCTGAGTTGCCATCTGGCTGTATCAGGATCAAAACCCTTGGAGACATAATGCCCCGTCGCGAAATAGTCGAAGGAAAGCCCCTGCTCTTTGGCTGTACGGGGTAAGAGCCCGAACTTCATCCTCTGATTGCAGAATACACATGGGTTTGGCGTCCTGCCGTCAAGATAAGTCGAACAGAAATAGGAGAGGACATTATCCCGGAACTCGTCTTTGAGACGGATCACATGGTGCTCGATGCCGAGCTTGGCTGCGCTGGCTTTTGCTGATTCTATGTCTTCAGCTTCGCCGGGACCGAAGCAGCCGCTCTTGATCGATTCGAAGCTAAGGCTGTCATCCCAGATCGCCATGGTCAGCCCTATGACCTCATAGCCCTGCTCCATTAGGAGCAGAGCGGACATCGTCGAATCTATTCCTCCGCTCATTCCGAGCGCGACGCGTTGTTTCTTCATCCATGTACCTCAATAAAGCTTTCCAAACGCAGTAAAGTGCGTGAGTCGATCTCTTCCGGACGGTCGCCTTCCAAGGTCAGGAAAGGCAGATCCAGATACTTCTTCAGTAGGATATTATCGATCTGCATGTGGCAGAAAGACTGAGTGTAGCTGAGCACGGCGTCTATCTTCCTGCGGGATAATTCAGCCCTGATGTCTTCAAGACGTTCCCGCACACTGTAAGGATAGGTATAGACCAGGTACTGCTCCACGATATCGGGAAGGCAAGCAGGCATGGCAAACTGCCTCTGAACCTCGTTATAGACGACCTGACAGCCAAGCCCGGCAAGTACATTATAAAGGTTGGTATAGATCGGCGGAACACCCAGATAAGCGAGACGCAGCTTCGCCAGGAACGGCTTACGAGCGCGTGCATGTCCGATAAAAGCATCAAGCTCTGCCTCAAACCGATCCGGATCACCCATAAAGTCTGACGCGTTGACCAGCCAGAAATGGTTCTCTTTCCCGCTGACCTGACCCGTCTTCCAGGTGAGTTCATCCAAAGTGACGAGCTTTCTGCGGATCTGATCAAGTCGTTCTTTTGCGGCAAGAGTCTGCTGCCTGCTTACGCCAAAATGCTCTTCCAGACGGGATATCTCCCTGTCCAGATCATGAAAGTTCCGGGTATCAGGGAAGGAGAAATTGTAAACCTTGAGACCCTCATCGGCAAGGAGTTCTAAAAGAGACTGACCATTGGCGCAATCACCTTGGACGACTCCTATGACCTCATCGACGTCAGCTTCAATGGCAGCGGTGTAATTGCCTTTGATCCAACTGCAGATCGTGCGCGGAAATCCCTTTAATTCAGCCTGATAGACGTGCTGTTCCGCATTTCCTGTCACGAAGATATTATTCAGATCGATGGGTATGTGTCCCGCGGCATAGATCACTTCCACGGGGAATGAGGTCGTGAAGCCGATACGTTTCAGCTTATTCACAGGCAAGCTCCAAATACTGGTCTTCGAGCTCGTGAATGCGCTGAGTGGCTTCCGCGATCCCCTGCTCCGCCTCAAGCATTTGAGCTTTGAGAGTGGAAACTAGGCTCAGATCGGTATATGTTGCAGAATCTGCCAGTTTCAGATGGATCTGATTCAGTTTCTCGTTCAGCTCCGTCTTGAGCGCAAGATCGGCTTCGATCTGACGCTGGATCTGCTCCAGGTAGTAGGGATTGATCTTCTTCTTTTTGGACGTCTGCTGCGTCTTCTCCCTGACCGTCTCCGGTTCGCTGAAAGCAAGCTCCAGAGCGTCCGCGAGGTTATCCCTGGTTTCAGTTATAGTCGTGAATATCTCGCTTTCATCAGGTGAGAGCCGTTTGTTAAAAACCCAGTATTTGTTTGCCAGAGCGTCGATAAAATAGCGGTCATGCGAGACGAAGATGATCGTGCCATGATAGTCCTTGAGCGCGCTGAGCAGGCTATCGGTCATCTCGATGTCCAGATGGTTGGTAGGCTCATCCAGGATCAGCAGATTCGGCTTCTTGTGCACCAATACGCTGAGACAGAGGCGGGATTTCTCGCCTCCGGAGAGGATACTGACGGATTTATCGACGTCATCACCCCGGAATCCGAACCTTGCCAGCCAGCCAAGAACATATCCTACCGGCTCGAGCGGAACCATCTTCCAGATCGTATCCTTGACCGTGAGCTTCTCATCCAGATCGATCTGATGTTGGTCATAATATCCTATGGAGAGGCTGGCGCCGGTCTTGAACCTGCCTTTGAGCGAATAATCCCTGCCCATGATCAGCTTGAGCAGAGTCGTCTTCCCGCATCCATTGGGTCCAATGATACAGATCCGATCCCGATAATGAGCGTGAAGATCGGCTTCTTTCGCCAGCACCGCGAACTGTGAAAAGCCAAAAGCGAGTCCCTGCGCCACAAAAACGTCATTTCCACTGCGTGATACGGTCTCGATGTTTAGCTTGAGATGGCGCGCAGCAGAAGGCTGTTCGATGCGTTCGATCTTTTCCAGAGCCTTAAGACGGGATTTTGCCTGCTTGGTCTTCTGTCCCGCCATATTCCTGGCGATGAAGTCCTCAGTTTCGGCAATCCACTTCTCCTGAGCCTTAGCAGCTTTTTCTGCGGCTGCTCTGGCGATCTCATCAGCTTCCTTGAATGAGCTGTAGTTACCTTTGGTGACGCTCAAATGTCCATTGCTGATCTTCCAGATCGTATTTACCGTATTATCAAGGAACTGCCGGTCATGCGAGACGACCAGGAAAGGCTTGTCCAAAGTGCTAAGATATTTCTCCAGCCAGGCGATCATAGCGATATCCAGATGATTCGTCGGCTCGTCCAGAATGAGGATATCATGTGGCGAGAGCAACATCGCTGCCAGATAGACGCGCGTCTGCTCACCGCCACTGAAGAGGTTGAGCGGTTTATGCCAGCTTTCTTCAGGAAAACTGAGCGAAGTCAGGACGTACTTGATCTGATTGTCAAAATCGTAAGCTCCGGAATCATGATACGCCTCAATGCGCTTGTTCAGAAGTTCTTCCGTCGCCGCGTCATGGCTTTGACGCAAACTGGCGGAAAGGCTCTCCAAATCCTGATTCAGAGCCAGGAAATCTGGTCTTGAAGCACGGATAAAGTCTATCATCACGATATCCTGATCCAAAAGCAGCGACTGAGGCAGGTAGGAAGGGACGCACTTTTTAGCGCGCGTGACTCTCCCTTCGGAGGGTTCCAGCAGACCAAGCATTATCTTGATCAAAGTGGATTTTCCACATCCGTTGGAGCCGATCAGCCCGATTCTGCTATTGTGTTCCAGACTGCAGGAAACATCTCTCAGAATGTAAGTTGCGGAGAATTCTCTGGACACGTTCGATACCTGTATTAAACTCATTTCTTTATCCGGATAGTTTTGCGGTGATAGTCTGTAAACTCACCATCGGTGTCAATTACAAAATATTGCTTGTCAAAATAACAGCCCCGATTTTTATGTCCTCAACCGGATCGGGATGTAGCGCAGTCCGGCTAGCGTACTTGAATGGGGTTCAAGTGGTCGCAGGTTCAAATCCTGTCATCCCGACCAGTTTTAGTTTAAACGATCCCGGCTTATGCCGGGATCGTTTTTATATGAAGCTAATTTTCAATTCCTTATGTGGTTATCGCAGCAATACATCCTGATCTGAACATGGAGTTCAAAGCGCCGTAGCAAAACTCGTGATGATCTCCCGTCCTGAGAGGCGATTTGGACTTCATGTGACCCTAGCAAACGCTATTATATTGCTGCTGAACGTCTTGAAGTCCAAGCCGGCATCAAGTCAAATTCTTCCCACATAACCTGTTTAGCCGGCTTGAACTCCAAACTCAGAATAGCTTACGCTTCAAATGATGAGCGGAAAATCAAGCAATTAAGACGCGAAGTTCACATAGATATTACACAAATAAACTCACAAAAAACACGCGAATATTACCTTATCTCTCCTATAGGAATATGATACACATCTCTAATGATCCCCTAATCATTCCCTAATCATTCCCTAATCAGATTAGGGAATGATTAGAGAATGACTAAAGAATTATTAGGCATGTCCGGCAGAAATCTATAGAGAACCTGACTGATATTTTTGGGATTTTTGGGGGTTTTCGTGTGATTTCCTGAGTGTTCACGATATAAATCATGAAGATCATCCTGAATCCGGTTGACAGTGCTTGTCAACTTAATAAAAATACAGTCATGATAGTAGCTGGAACACCCTCAGTGGGTTAGGAAAAGAATCTTCACGGAAGTCGGAACGGAGAATTGAGCAGTAAAAGAATCGCTCCCGAAGGCTATGAAGGGCTTGCGGGAGCGATGATCAGATATGCTGGTCAGGAGATGACGTTGTCAGCGTCCCAACTCAGCACGAAGGCGCGTTCGTCGTCAGTGTAAGCTTGGTCGTTGTATTCTCCGATCGCTTTTTGGAGGAGGGTGGCAAGTTCCGGATCTCCCGAGATCAGGATGGTCACTGAGTATCCGGGCCAAACGGCAGTGTTCATGCGTGGGTCTCCCAACGGTAGCTTTCCAGTGACCGGTTCGATGATTTGGAAGTTGTTGATCTTCAGATCGTCAAGGATGCTGATGATCTCGTCTTTGGCGCTGACATTGCAGGTGAGCATGATGAGCTTAGGCATGGCTTTCCTCCTTTAGCTGAGAACGGTTCATGATGACGTAGATGACCGGCACCAGGATCAGCGTGATCAGAGTCGAGACCAGCAGACCTCCGATGCAGGTTATCCCCAGAGGACTCCAGATCTCAGAGCCCAATCCTTTTGAAACTGCCATGGGAACCATACCGAAGATCGTGGTTATCGAGGTCATCAAAACGGGGCGCATTCTCGATCTTCCGGAATTGGAGACTGCCTGGATAAGCGATTGACCCCTCGCGCGGAGAAGGTTTGTATAGTCCACGAGCACGATACCGTTATTGACCACCACGCCTAATAGCATGACGATCCCGATGAAGGAGACGACGCTCAGGGTCACACCGCAGATCAGGAAAGCCCAGATCACGCCGATGATCGCCAGGGGAACGGCAGCCATTATAATGAAGGGGTCTTTCAGATTGCCGAAGAGTGACGCCATCACCATATACACAAGAAGTATCCCTAGGGCAAACATCAAGCCCAGGCTCTTGAACGAGCCGGATTGATCGATGCTTTGACCGCCTAGATCTACGTAAACACCTGCGGGAGGTTCATATCCGTTCAGGATGGTTTTGACGCTCTTCACCGCTGATCCGAGAGAAATACCTTCGAGTTCGGCAGTCAGATAGACGGTTCGCTGTTGAGACAGGTGATCGATCTTTGAGGGGCTATTACCTTCTTCGATCGTGGCGATGGAGCTCAGGGGCAGGACTTGACCTGTGAGCGAATTCAGCGGTATGCTTCCAATCGCGTTGATATCATTGCGATACTGAGGAGACAGCCTCACGGAGAGGTCATATTCATCACCGTTATCTTTGTAAGTGGACGCTGTGACGCCGTAGAGAGACTGCCTGACGGTGAGGCCGACCACAGCGGGATTGAGCCCCAGCGCGGAGGCTTTCTGTTTGTCGATAATGATCGATATATCCGGTTTTCCGGGATCGACGGTGGAATCGATATTCACCAGATGTGAGTTTGATCTGAGCTTATCCTGAATGATGTTTGCCGTTTCGTTCACGGCTGTCAGGTCATTGCCGGAGATTTTGACCTCGATCGGCTTGGTGTTGCCCAGCATCGCACTCTGGAGCAGTGAACCGCCAACAACGCGAAACTTCTCGATCTCGGGAATGGCTTCGAGTTTGGGTCGTAACGCTTGTTCGATCTCTCTCGCGGAACGTTTACGATTCTCGGGAAGGACGAGTTTTGTGCCGATGGTGCTGATGTTTCTGCCTTCTTTGAAGCCTACGGTGCCGAGCAGTCCCTTCTCTGATTGTCCGGTGATGGAATACATGGAGCGGAGTTCAGGAACGTTCTCCACAAAGACCTTTTCGACTTTCTGAGCTACGCGATATGTTTCTTCGGGGCTTACTCCGGTATCCAGTTCGATAACTGCGTTGAGGTCTCCGGCGTCCAGATTGGGGATGTAGTCGGTGCCTACGAAATAGCCCACTCCAAGGGTCAGGACAAGGGTTATAGCGGCGATGCTGAGAGTGAGTTTGCGGTTTCGCAACGCCCAGCCAAGCATGTTGACGTAGCTCTGTTCCATTGCCAGGAAGATCTTTTCGCTCCTGGAGAAGAACTTGCCATGCAGATGAACCCGTTTCTTTGATTCCGGCTTGAGCCAGCGGGAACCAAGCATTGGGGTCAGCGTCAGAGCCGTAAAGAGCGAAGCCAGCAAAGTCACGGTCGTTAGTATCGCGAGTTGTTTGAAGAGTATTCCGACCAATCCTCCCATAAATATCATGGGGACAAAGACCACGATCGTGGTTAGTGTCGAGCCTGTGATAGCCAAGCCCATCTCTGAAGCGCCGAAGATAGCGGCTTCACGTGGTCTGGCTCCCTGCTCGATATGACGGGTGATATTCTCCAGAACGACGATGGCATTATCGACGACCATCCCGATCGCTATCGCGAGAGACATAAGGGAGAAGATATTCATCGTAAATCCGGCGACATACATATAGATGAATGCCACGATCAGTGAGAAGGGGATGGTCAGGATGATGATCGCGCTGCTCTTGACTTCCCGCAGGAAGAAAAGAACCACGAGGATAACGAATATCGCAGCGTAGAGGATCGTCGTCGAGAGGTTGTTCAGCGATCCGGAGACAAGCTCTGAAGAATTCATCATCTCCTTGATCTTGACGTCCTGCGGTAGGCTCTTTCTGATCTGAGTAAGTTCTTTCGTGACTGCCTGAGCTACGCGCAGAGTATTCGTTTTGGATTGTTTCTGAACCAGCATCAGGACAGATCGCTTGCCAGAGGAACGGACGAACGCTTCTTTTTCCTTGAAGCTGTCCGTCACGGTCGCGATATCAGATACTTTTACTACCTTGCCGCCAAAGCTGACAACGGGAGTTGCGCCTATCTCGTCGATACTTTCGAATTCAGCCGGGACACGCACCGCAAGGTCGGATTTGCCAAGCTTGATGTTGCCGGCAGGGATGGAGACGTTCTGGGTCTTGATGACTTGAGCGACCTGCATCACAGTGAGATGATAGGCACTCAGCTGGTATGGATCGCACTCTATCCTGATCTCCCTCTCAGGTTGTCCCAGAACGAGAGTCGTGCCTACTCCGGGGACTTTACGTATCCGGCTGGCAACTTTATCCTCGATGATCTTTTCCAGCTCGTTGTAGCTGGAGGTTGCTTCAATATTGTAAGCGACGATCGGAAGCATCGAGCTCGATAGTTTGTATATCACTGGAGGCATTGCGTCGGTAGGAAGATCGGTCTTGACCAGTTCCAGAAGGTCTCGAACGCTGTTGGCAGCGCTATCAAGATTCGTGCCCCAGTTAAACTCCATTGTGATAAGAGAGATATTCTCTTTGGAGCTTGACTTGATCGTTTTGAGATTTCCAGCGCCCGAGAGAACCTGCTCCAGTGTCTTCGTCACCTGGGTCTCGACTTCCTTTGCGTTGGCTCCGGGGTAACCGGTTATCACTGTCAGGCTGGGAAGCTCAATGTCAGGGAGAACGTCTTTGGGGATCATGGTCATCGAGACCAGCCCAAAGAGCAAGACCGCGATGAAGATCATCAGAGTAAAGACAGGGTTTTTGACCGCTATTTCGGGTAAACGCATGACCTTGCTCCCTCAGCGTAGAACAACGCGTGACTTATCGGAAAGCTTCGCCTTTCCGTCCATAGCAATGACATCGCCCGAGGCAAGCCCTTCAACTATGTAATGAAGGTTGTCCTGGTCTTTTACGCTAACGTTCACTTTGTGAGCGATACCATCTTCCACTTTGAAAACGTATCTGCCTGCTGTTCCCGAGCTCTGCATCAGGCATTCACGCGGTATGGCTACCCCCGGCATACCGGGAAGCTCGAACTTCACGCTGCAGAACATACCCGGTTTGAGTTTGGTTCCGGGATTAGGTATTCTGATCTCAACCGTCGAAGTCCTGGTCGTCGTCGATAAAACCGGCTGTATCCTGGTGATAGTTCCGCTGATCTGCTCTTCCTTGTCCCAAGTGATGGTGACCATTGCCTTTTGACCAGTCTTTAGGTAATGCAGATCTTGCTCATTGACTTCTGTCTTGACGATCAAAGGATCAAGCTGCATGAGGCTGACGATCCCTGAACTCATTGAATAACCGGGATTTATGCTGGGCAGGAAGCTATAGTTCTCTCCCACGTGAACGAGGTGTTTTACGACCGTTCCCGCGAAAGGTGCCCTGATCTCAGTGTTCTTCCGCATCATGTTATACTTCGCCTCGGAGGCATCGAAACGTGCTTTGAGGTGGTCATATTCTTGCTGAGAAACCGTTCCCCGGCTGAGTAGTATGGTTATTCGATCCAGATCTTTCTTCAGTGTAAGGTATTCGACTTTCGTCTGTTCCATCATTTCGTCAGCCATAACTGCGACCAATCCACCTCTTTGAACGTATCCGCCTTCCGGGATGAGGATCTGTTCGATCCTGCCCGGAATGACACTGCCCAGATTGGCTTCCTGACTTGCGAAGATAGTACCCGAGTATTCACGTTCCGGTGTGTAGATCGTATCCGTTGCCGAAACAGTGGTGATGCTTACCGGAGCAGCATTCTTCTCCGGCGCTGCGGTTCTGGAACAGGCGCAAAGCCCGGTTAGTACTGCTCCAATGATGATGTATTCTATGCGTAGTTTCATTATTTCTCCTTATAATCTGCCTATTGCTTTGAGATATTCGGTCGCCTGGACGTTGCGGTTAGCCTTCGCGTCGATCCAGTCTGAATATGCTTTCTGCCACAAAGTCTGCGCGTCCATCAACTCTGAACTGCGCAACATGCCTTCTTCGAACCGTTCCTGACATACCCTGAGGTTTTCCTTCGCCTGCTCCAACCCTGCGAAGCTCAATGTGACTTCACTCTGAGACTCGCTATAGTTATTCCGCGCTTGCCGAATATCCAGCATGATCAGATCCTTAGCTTCTGCCAGCTCTTGCTCCGAGGATCGTGTATTTGCCTTGCTGGCTCTCAGGCGATGAACCCTTTCGCCAAAATGGAACAGCTCCATCCCCGCGACTATTCCCACTTGCCAGTCACTTCCGAATTCCGTTTCTAAATTGTTATAGGGATTTGGATCGATGAGATGCGCATTCAGCTCCAAAGCCAGACTGGGCATAAAGTCGGACAAGGCGACCTTTTCCATCGTTCTGCTGATGTCGGCATTCTTCGCCAACATGCTCAGTTCCGGACGCTTGATCTCGCCGCTCACGCCTGAAGAATCTGCTTCGCAAGGCATGACAGGCTCAGCCGCAGAATCAGTCAAAACAAGTGCAGTATCAAGGTCTAAGCCCAGGATCTGGTTCAGCGCCATCATTGCCAGTTTGACTCCATTCTCCGCTTTGAGAACGTTCAATTCCGCTTCTTTGCGCTTAACCTCCGCCATCAGCATCTCGTTCTGCGTCGCGATTCCAACTTCCATCGCGTTCTGCAGGTCTGTGGCATGCTTTTCCACGACCTCCTTGTAGCTGCGTGCCAGTTCCAGTTTTTCTTTCAGAGAGATCACACGCCAATACGCAAGATCTGTATTGGCAATGACTTCCTGCCTGGTTAGATTCGCTTTGGCATCCGCAACTGCTTCAAGATCTTTGGCGATTCTGTATTGCGAAGTGATCTTTCCCCCGGTGAAGAGAGGTTGACTCAGAGTCACTCCAAAGAGGTAGTTATTATCTTCTCCCGCAGTGATCTCGATCTCATTCGGCAGAACTCCCTGCTGAACCATCGCCAGCATCGTGGCGTAGAACGGATCACTCGTCACACCGGGATTTGCTTGAGCCATACCAGCCAGCAGTTCAGGAAGGTGAAGATTCTCCCGCAGACGCAGTCGTTCATTTATCCGTGTGTAATTACCGAAGGCATCCAGTCTCGGCAGAAAAGCGGTGAATGATGCCTTGCGTATCTCTGTGGCAGCGGTTTTATCCTCTTTCGCCACTATTATCTTGTGGTTTGAACGCAGAGCCAGATCGCGACTGTCCTGAAGGCTGAGCCTTGTCTCAGCGTTCAGGGCAAAGGCGAAGAGGACCATCGCGCAGGGCAATCCCGCGCGTAAATATCGCATGAATTTCATTTCTACCTCACTGGGTCACAAGACCATGCCTCAGAATTCCGTGCATCTCGGCTGACATCGATTCCAGATCAAAGCCGTCCGGATCACTTACCCACTGCGTGAGAACAAAATCCATCGTACCTACGATCATAAAGGCAAGCGTACGGGGATTGACCTTGCGGATAGCGCGAGATTCGACAGCTTCCCGACACAAGCCCTCGACGTAGTCCAGATATTCTTCAAAGGGATTGTATCCGGGATTGAGATTGATGAAGTCCTCGCTCTTGCGCCATTCCACTACCATAAAACGAACAGCGTCTTTACTTTGCGTAAACAGCTGGATGTTCTGGGAGATAAACCTATTCAGCTTGTCAATTGCCGTCACTTCGTTGCGAACGATCTTTTTGATCTCTGTAAGCCGGTTTCCGATCACCTCTCTCATCGATTTGATGAATAGATCAACCTTGTTATGGAAATACAGATATACGGTTCCGCTGGCGATTCCAGCCCGTTCCGCGACCTCGTTCACGGTCGCGTTGCTGTACCCTCTGCGGGCAAAAACCTCGATCGCTGCCCTGAGGATAAGGAGCCGTTTATCGTCCGGTTCCGCTTTCTTTAGCCTTAGTCTTTTCATTTCATTCTTCCTTTAGTATCCTAAATGCTTTAAAACATATCATTATAGTCGATTACAACTGAATGACCATTCATAATGAGACACACTCCGATCTTCAGAGAGAATGTCAAGATAAATAGTGAATGACTGTTCATAACAATATTGTAAATTGCTATATTACATGATGATAATCGGCTGACGCATCGGTTGGAATGACCCTGAAAATACTTGAATGCAGGAAGTTTCATCCTGCAGTATAAATCCATGCCGGACCCATTTCCCTCCTATATGAATATGAGACACATCTCTAATGATCCCCTAGTCATTCCCTAATCATTCCCTAATCGGATTAGGGAATGATTAGGGAATGACTAAAGAATTATTAGGCATGTCAGGCAGAAATCTATAGTGAACCTGACTGA
>Ga0116170_10003934_pt1 | contig 13782 bp, 8 predicted proteins | sample AD_JPNHW1_MetaG_FD_89797 | JGI IMG/M metagenome (GOLD analysis project Ga0116170, IMG submission 89797) | Active sludge microbial communities of municipal wastewater-treating anaerobic digesters from Japan - AD_JPNHW1_MetaG | ecosystem: Engineered > Bioreactor > Anaerobic > Digestate | place...
CCCCTTGACACGACATTTCCAGCCTCCTGAAGAATGGTTTCTATGACAATTCCGGCAGACAAGAAGAGAAAGCGGCGCAAGTGGCGTCAGTTCCGGCGGCGGGTGATCCGGACGCTGGCGCTGATCATTTTCATCTGTGTGGGGTTCGGGGCGTTTCTGGCCCGTTTCCCGTTCGCCTCGCACCGGCTCGACCGGCAGGTGTGCGCGGCATGGCGGCGGGCCACGGGGCTGGACCTGCGGTTCGGGGAGGCGACCTACCACCTGGCCCAGGGCCGGCTCGACCTGAAGGACATCGAGGTTTCCGACCCGGAATCGCCCACGCCCCCCGCGTCGCTCAAGCGGTTGCAACTGAACTGGCGCTGGCTCCTGCTCGAACCGTCCGTCCTGCTGGAACTGGACTCGGTGGTCGTGGATTCCCCCCCCGATCTGACCCTGTTGATGGGGGCGGACGGGCAACTGCGGGTCAGTGAGCGGACGCGATCGCTGGCCGATCTGTTGCAGCGCCTGGCCGACAAGGCGCGTCTCTCCTCCTCCAGTTCTCAGGAAAAAGCCATTCAGGTCCAGATTCTGGGAACGAATCTTTATCTGGATCGCACGGAGGCGGGGACGACGCAGAGTCCGGCGGAGGCGACCTCCGCCACCCAGGCCGTCGCCCGGCGCGTGCCGGTACTCTCCGCGGCAAGCCTGACTTCCGCAGTCGAGACCGTCTCGCCGGTGGCTGTTTTCCCGGAACCCACTTCCAGTTCCCTCCCCCAGTCCCCGGCGCTTGCGCATGTGGCGGGGGTGGAGGGGTTGAAACTGGACCTGTTCCTGTTCCCCAGTCTCCACTCCTGGTTCCTGAAGGCGGACGGTTCGCTTGTGACCAGGCAGCAGGTCACCCGGGCCACCCCCGCTCCTTCGCTTCACGTGGTGGTCCAGCCCCAGATCGGCATGGAAGCCCCCTCCGGCCCGTCGCGGTTTTCGTTCTCGGCCGAGATGGACCGGCTGGATTCCGTACGGGACTGGGGGCAGGGGCTTCCGTTCTCCCTCAGTGCCACCCCGTTGCGGGTGGCGGGGAGTGTTTCCCCCCGGGAAAAGGAAGGCGGGGTGGACTTGAATCTGGAGGTACAGAGTGACGTTGTCCGCGTTCAGGCGCCCGGGGCGGGACTCGATCTGCCCGAGACGCGCTTGCGCGCGGACGTGGCCCTTCAGGCCGACTGGACGAGCGGGACGGTGCGGGTCGTGTCGGCCAACGCCGAGGCGCTGGGCGCTACCCTGCAGGCCGCCCGGGGCGAAATCTCCCTGACGGGCGATCGGCCCTTTTCCGTGGAAATACCCGTTCTGCGGCTCGACCCGCAGGCGATGAACCTGGCGCTGGCGCGGGTGGATCAGGAAACATCCGGTACGCAGATTGAAAGAGGAAGTCTGGAAACCCGGGTGCGTCTGGCGGGCGACCGGAATGGCCTCAACTGGGACGCGTGTGAGGGACAGTTCAAGGGGAACGGTCTGGAGGGGAAAACCGGCTGGGTCGCTCCGGTCCTGGGGCCGTTGCGGTTCGAAGCCGCCCTGTCGAGCCGGACGCTTGAACTTCAGGAGTTGGACGCACAGTCCGGTCGCAACCGGTTGAACATTTCGGGCCTCTCGGTCCGCCGCGAGGGGGCGACCTGGCGCGACAAACTCTCCGTCCGCGCCAACTGGTCGTGTGACGTCTGGAGCGAGGACATTCCGCAGCTGATCCCCCGCCGGTACGATGAAACGATCAAGGACTGGAAGACGCAGGGGCAGGTGACGGGTTTCGGGACGATCCGCGGGGTCTGGACACCGGGCGGGGGAGAGGGAAAGGCTCGGCAGCCGTTTCTTCAGCGGCTTGAATCGGCCTTGAATCAGTTGGAAATCGCCGGTTCCGCCCGGGTGGAAAAAGCCGGGGTGTACCACCCCGTTCTGCCGGCCCCGCTCGATAATCTGGCGGGCAGTGTCAACCTGTCGAACCGGGAGGTCACCTGGACCAACCTCGAGGGGACTCTGCTTGGCTCAAAACTGACGCTGACCGGACAACTGGCGGGCAAGAAGGTATTCTGGAAAGAACCGGCCCTGACCCTTCAGGCGAAGGGGGATCTGGACCTGAGCCGGATTCCGCAAATCCTCGATGCCGAGGGTCTGAGCCGCACCTGGGTGGAAGAGCATAAACGGGATATTCTCAAAACGCTGCATCCCCAGGGAAAGGTGCATCTGGATGTCGGGTTGCAGGGGCCGTTGAACCAGCCCGCGCAGCTGGTGCTTCAGGGCGAGGTGACCGCCAGGGGACTGGCGGGCAACATCGCCACCCCGGCGGTGCAGGGGGATCTGGCGGTCTCGTCGGCCCGGCTGTTGCTGCGTCCCGACGGATTGACGCTCGAGAACCTCAAGGCGCGACTGGGGACTCTGGACCTGAATACCAACGCGACACTGGGTCGCGAGGGGCTGCGGGTGGAATACGCGGCGAACGGCCGGTTGCCGGATTACAAGACGACCTTCCCGCCCCTGCTGGCCGACAGCGGCGAGGTGGCGGGCGATGCGCGAGTGAGCGGCTGGGCGGCCATCCGACCCAAACCGGGCAGCGCGTTTGACAAGGACCAGACTCCGGTGGCGTTTTTTCTGGCCATGGCTCAGGCCCTGCGGGAATCGGGGAACGACGGGCAGTGGTTCAAGAACACCTTTGCGGTGGACGCCAAGGCAACGGCGGATGTCAAGGATTGTCTCTACACGCATCTGGACATGCCCATCCCGGTGCGTCATATCACGGGACGGCTTTTTCTGAGTCCGGACGGGTTGCGGTCCGATGGTTTTGTCAAGACCCAGTGGGGGGACAGTCCGGTGGGTGAAACCAGTGGAACGATTCTGGTGGTTCCGACGGAACGGGGGACGATCGCCCCGCCCGGCCAGTCGGAGCCGGACACCTGGTATGTCCGCATCCGGTATGCGGGCCGGTTCCCGCAGGTGAACGTGGACGAGTGGGTGCGCCCTTGGGGCCGTCCGGCCGAACCGGGCGCTCCGCCCACTCCGCCGCTGGGCCCCTTCGAGTTCGAGAAGCGCGATCGGTATGAGCGGGGCCTGGACGTGGAGGGAACCGTAACGGCGGATCGGGTGCTTTATCAAAACTACGAGTTCCAGAATGCCTTGTGCCAGTTGCGGTACCGGCATTTTACGGGACGTCCCAAACTGCTGGAATTTCCCGAGCTCAAGGGGCAATTGTGCGGGGGACCGTTTGCCTCGGACCTGGCCCTGTTGTTCGGGCGTACGGAAGAAGTCGAGTGGAACTGGCGCGTGGCGGTTCGCAATATCGTCTGCGAAAGGCTGCTGGAAGCTTTTCAGAAAAAGAAATCCACCATCAATGGCCGCCTGACCGCCCAGATGGGGTTGCAGGGGCGCTCGAACCGGCGCGATTCATATCGGGGGGTGGGGTCGTTCAATCTGGCGGACAGCAGTTTCATGGGCAACCGGCTCCTGGGGGCTCTGGGACGGTTTCTGCGCCTGGAGGGGTTGGAGCAACGTTCTTTCACCCAGGCCAATGGTGTTTTCGCGATACAGGACAGTTCAATTGCGATTTCCAGGCTGAATCTCAAGGGGACCGTGATGGATCTGGTGGCGGAAGGCACCGCTTCGTTTGACCGGAATCTGGATCTGATGGTGGTTTATACCCTGTTGAACGAATGGGAGAAGATTCCGGTTTTGAATGTGCTGCCGAAGACGTTCGAGTTTGTCGGGGGAAAAGTGTTGAAAATTCAGATGAGCGGTTCGTTGGACGACCCGAAGATCCGGACCGTTCCTCTTTCGTTTATCTGGAAACCGGCCATCAAACTGCCTGAAAGTCCCGATCCGGCGGAGTGTTGTCCGTTGTTGCCGGGTCCTGCGCCCACCACCGGGGGAGAAGGTGGGAACGGTAAAAGTTGACCGGGCCGGGGGGATAACGGGAACCGGGTGGGTGTCTGGTATGGGGTTTGCTTATTTCCCGGGCGTAAAGTCCTTTGGGGACTTTCTGACGCGATTTTTTAGTATGGGAAATGAGGTGCAGTGATGCGTAAGCAGGTAGCAACGGTTCTGGCAGGGCTGACATTGTTGGGGTTGTCCATGAGCGCGATGGGGCAGCAGGCCGGTTCCGCCAGCGGCGGGGCAGGCGCCGCCTCGCGTGGGACAAGAATGCGCAGCAACGCAGAACGGGCCAGTCAGGCGGGCATGCTGAATAAAACCAAAAAGACGGACCCAGATAGTGAGGAGACGACACCAGGCGCGCAAAAATCCCCGTCCGCCGGGATGCGGGTGCGGGGGGTGGTGACCGACATCACCACCGGAACCCTGACGATTACCGAGAAATCGGGGCAGGTCTCCGTGTTCCAGTTGACCCCGGCGACGCCGGTCGTGGGCACCCATCTGGTGGATGTTTCCCGGCTCAAGGGGAGTCAGCAGGTTCGGATGGAAGGATCGCTCTCGTCTGACGAAACGACGTTTACCGCCAAGACCATCACGCTGTTGACGGGAAAGTCCGGTCAGCCGGGTACCCCGAAAGCCGCGGCGGGCTCTGCCGGTCCGGCGGTCCGGAAAAACGCCACGCTGCTCAAGAATCTGGCCTCAGGCGAACTGGTCGTCGAGGGGAAAAAGGCCACCTTACTCACGGGCGACAAGAAAGTCCCCGTCGCTTTCGGGTCGAACATGCGGGTTCTTGAGAATGTAAACGGAACCCCGAAAATACTCACCAAAGGCATGGATGTGTTTGTGGTCAACCGCGAGGAGAACGGGAAGAAAGTGGCTCTCTCGATCAGCCTGAACAACAGCCAGCCGAACGGGAAGAAAGCGGGCGCCAAACAGCCCGCCGTCAAAAAAGCCGGAAAAGACGTCCCAGCCGGAAAAGACGCCCCCAAAGCGGGGAAACCGGGGGCTGTAAACGCCAAGCCGCAACCCGCCGCGGGCAAGCCCGCCGTGAAGGCCGACGAGAAGAAAGCCGGGACGGTTGAGGAGAAGAAAGCCGCGGACGTCAAGGCTCCGGAAGTGGAAAAGCCAGCGGCGAGCGCTCCGGAAAAGGCCGCCGAAAGCGCGCCGGTTCAGTAATTCGCGTGTGTATCCAACCAGGGACAAACGCGTGAAGGGCTCCCCTCCCACCCCCGCCCGCTCTCACGTGTGAGCACGCTGCCCCGCCGGGCCATTTCTCCACCCTTCTGGAATGGCCCGGCGGGGTTTTGTCTGGGGCCGGGTTCCCGGCCGCTCAAGCGGGTAGATGTCGGGGATTTCGGCAGGCGGTTTCGACGCGGCTGGCACGTTCTCCGTTCCGTTTTCTTCGGGAAGCGCACCGGAGTGAGGGCGGTGAGGCGTCTTCTGTCTTCGGGGTGAAAACTAAGGATGATTTTTGTTTGTGAAAGCGGTAAATATGAGGCGGGGTACGGATGATCGGTTGCCCGCCCCGAGTCATGTCCGTCAGGCGCATCCGAGACAGCCGGACCGCAACGCGCAGGAGGAACCAACGCCATGCAACAGTGGGGCACTTTTCCGATCCCCGAGTCGCGGCCCTTTTTCTGGCAGGTGGGGCCCAGACGTTTGTGGATCGAGCGGACGGGTCTGGAGATTCGGATCGCCAGCGATCTGAATGGAGAGGCCGGCTCGTCCGATTCGGTTGACCTGCCCAAGCCCGCGGAGTTGCAGTGGAAGCGGTGGATGTTGAAAAGCCCGGCGGCGACGGCCCAGATTCTGCCGGCCATGCCCGGGCAAAACCTGATCGTCCACAGCAAGGACCCGTTGAGTATCCTTCCGAATGCCCAAGGTTTCTTCTTTGTCCGGATTCCGGTCTTTGTTGAGGTGCGCCTGGGCAAAACGGAGACAGATCTTCTGGTTTCGGAGCCGACGCGCTCACTCAGCAAGACGTGGTTTGGCGACTTCTCCTCGGGGGAGTTGTGTCTCAGTTTGCGTACGCCCGTGTTGTCGAGTCTGGAGGGGGAGGAACTTCCCGCGTACCGGGCGGTGTGTCCCATTCGAGTCCGGAACACGTCGAAGACCCAGCTGGCTTTCCGTCGGCTGTGTGTCAATGTCAACCTTCTGAGAATTTTCCAGGGGGCGCATCATCTCTGGACCAATGAGGTCCACATGGAGTTTGTGGGGGACTATCTGTCGAGCCGGGTTGAGAACCGGACCGATCCGCCGTCGTTCGAAAAGGGGGCCAAACTTCTGACCGATTCACGGGTGCCGGCGGACCGCAGTCTGCTGCGCAAGAGTTTCGACAATTTCATGGTGATTGAAAATTGGATGAAGTCGTCTCTGGCGCTCTGAGTTTTTGGCCGGTGAGGACATCGAGGGTGCGAACAGGGGGAAAACGGGGACCATGGCTGAAACGAGAACCATTTTCGATATCATCCTGGGGATTTTCAAGACGGCCTGGGAAAGCCCGCTGGCGACGACCATTATCGCGAACGCCTGTCAGATCATCCTGCTTCTGGGCGTGGGGATTCCGCTCATTACGTTTGTGACCCGGCAGATTCTGAAATACCTGAAGGGGCATGTTTCCGAGCAGGTCTCGATGCTGGTTTCCAAGGGGATCTTTTATGGCGGCATGGTGTTGCTGGGACTGATGCTGTTGCCCATTGTCGGTATCAAGGAACTGACGCCGATTGTCGGCGCGGCGGGAGTGGTGGGGGTGGCCGTCGGCTTCGCCGCACAAACCAGTTTTTCGAACATCATCAGTGGTCTGTTCCTGATTTCCGAGCGGCCCTTCGCCGCGGGCGACCTGATCAAGATCGGGGAGACCAAGGGGTTTGTCACCTCGATCAATCTGCTTTCCATCCGGCTGCGGACCCTGGACAATCAGCAGGTCCGTATCCCGAACGAGTATGTGATCAAAAATGTGGTGACGAATGTGACTCATTTCCCCATTCTTCGCCTCGATATTGACCTCTCGGTTTCCCATCGGAACGATCTGGAGCAGGTCATGGCCGTCCTGAAAGACATCGCCGACAAGAATGTCTATTGTCTGGACGAACCCGATGCGTCCGTGCAGATCCAGCAGTTCGGGGCGTCCAACATTTCGATCCGGCTCAGCGCCTGGTTTGCCAAAGACGACTATCTGCAGTTCAAGAATTCGCTCATCTGTCAGATTCAGAAGCGCTTTCGGGAAGAAGAGATTGAAATCGCCTCTCCCTCGACGCACAACGTGTGTCTGGTACCCGCCCCGGACGGGGCGTGTCCGGCGCCGGGAATGGGGGAGTCCCCTGTCGTCCAGACGTCTGAGAGAGGTTGAGTTCGTCTGTTATTCGGGTTGATTCTTCAAATTGGCGGGAAAGGAACTGTTTATGCAACTGACGCTCTACAACGCCTCCGGGGAACCTCAGGATATCCCCACCCTGAAAGAATTTGAAGAACGCGATCTGGAGTTGCGCAGCCGGGGGGAATGGTTCTGGGTGGACGTGGAGGGGGCGACGTCACTCGAGATGGTGGAATTTGCCCGGCACTTTGACATTCACCGGATGACCGCCGACGATTGTCTGAACCGCCTGGCCCCGGTCAAGATCGAGATGGCCGAGGACTACCTTTTTCTGGTGACGCATGTCCTGAATTTCAACGAGGGGTGGGACAAACTCGAAACGTTGAACCTGAGTTTCATCCTGTTCAAGGAGTGTTGTATTACCGTCCACAGCCAACCGGTTCGCAGTGTCGCAATCGCCGCCCGGCAGATGAAGGGGGAAAACTGCCAGAGTCTGAACGGTTCCTTCAAGGTCCTCTATCTGACGTTGCAGGCCATCATGGGGTTCTACGCGGAACTGGTGGAGGATGTGTGCGAGGATGTGGACACGCTCGAGGACTCGGTGATGGAGGGGCAGATCGAGTCGAGTCTGTTGCAGAATGTCGCCAGTTCGGCCCGCCATCTGGCGGTGGTGCGCCGGCGTCTGGTGCCCACGCGCCGGGTGCTCGAACGGTTGTGCGAGGAAGGCGAGGCGTTTCTTGACCCCGAGGCGCGCATCTACCTGCGCGATGCGCTCGATGGGGTGATCCGGCTGATCGAAAAAGGCACGGTGATTCGCGACGCGTTGAATACGGCTCAATCCAATCATCTGGCGCACCTCTCCAACCAGACGAATGCGGTCATGCGGACCTTGAGCGTGGTGGCCACGATCATGATGCCCCTGACGTTTGTCACGAGTCTGTTCGGGATGAATGTGAAGGTGCCCGGGCAGGAAGTGGACGGGCTTTTTTATTTCAATTGTATCGTGGGGGGGATGCTGGTTCTGACGCTCCTGATGATCCTCATCTTCCGGCGACGCGGGTGGTTTTAGGCAATGGATAATGGATAATTGATAATGGGAGGCGGGGAGAGGCCCGGGGGGAGGAAACTTGATGAAAAGAGGGGAATCGAGACTTCCGGGAACGCCAATTTTCTGATTGGCGTAGCATGATAGCCCCTTACCCAAAAGGGGACAAACCCAAACCCCTTGTTGCCCCATACCGGAAGAACAGCAGGTTAACTTTCGGCCCTCGACCGCGGTTTCCAGGACAATCGGTCTGTTTCCCCGTAAGGCGTTAGTCACCTGTCATCTCCCCCGACCAGGGGTTCCCGAGAAGGGAAAAGAATCCGTAGGGGCGGGTTTCAAACCCGCCCGGCAGGCACTCCGGATCTGGAAAGGGCGGGTTTCAAACCCGCCCCGACAGAAAATTTGGGTTCGGAAAACCCCGGGCAGTGAATGGCTGAAGGGTGACGTTTCTCCCTCTTCCTCCGGCGACTTTTGCTGTTGTGAAACGGGGGGGATGGGGTAAGATGGAATCTTCCGGTGGGGGGAATGGGCCGGAACTTGAGCGGGACGAGGAGATGAGGCCAGTGCAGATGAAATGCTCCAACCAGAGAGTCTTCGAACCGGGGAGCGCGGGGTGGTTGTGGGCCCGCACCCTGATGGTGGCGGGTTCGATCGTTTTTGCGGCGTGCGGATTGGTCCGGGGCGCGCAGGCGCCGGTTTCGTCTCCGCAATCGGCTCCCGTTCCGTTTCAGGCGGCCGCGATTACAGAGGATCAGCGTCAGGCGCTCGAACAGTGCGAACGGCGCGATCAGGGCTACCCGTTTGATCTCCCCTACCCGGTCAATATCGTGGATCAGCCGTTCAGCCCGGAGATGGAGAGCCGGCGAGCGTTGTTTGCGTGCAGCGGGCAGGTGGCGTTCTACGCGAAGAAGGGGGAGTTCGACAAGGCGCTGGCCCTGCTTGAAACCCTCCCTCCGGACCGTTCGAAGTGGCCGGTCGGGCTGCGTCTCAGTGAGGCGCGGATTCTGTTGCGTCAGACCAAGATCGACCAGGCGCGCGAGCGGTGTCAGGCGGTGCTGGCCGCCGCGCCCGACTCGATCGAGGCCTATCTGCTTCTGGCCGAGGTGGAAAACCTGAAGCGCAATCCCCAGGGCGTGGTTGATACGCTGGAGAAGGCGCGCGAGAAAGCGCCGCTCAACCGCATGGTCCTCGAAATGCTGGCGCGGCGTTACCAGTTGCGCCTGCAGCAGAAGGACCTGAAGACCGACGAGGTCGCGGCGTTGCTGAGCAAGGTCGAGAGTGTGTATGAAAACATCATCCAGGCCGCTCCGGGTCAGCCGTCGCTTCCCTACCTGCGCATTCTGATCAATATCAAGAAAACCCGGGGCGATTTGCAGAAAGCCTGCGCGTATCAGGAACAACTGGTGCAGATCATGCCGCACGAGACTCAGGCGCGCCTCGATCTGGCCGAGATGCTCCAGAAACTGAATCGGGGGGACGAGGCGTTCGAGACCCTGCGTCGCGGAGTGCTGCTCGATCCTGAGGATTCCCTGCTGACGGTCGCCGTCATCCGCAGCCTGAGCCCCGCGCAGGACGAGGCCATGGACCGGATGCGCAACCCCAAGGTGCTCGACTTTTACCGGCAGCTGGCGGTGGAGTATCCGGGGCGCGCCGATCTTCAGGTGCGCTATGCGCGCATGCTTCTGATGAACGACCAGACCGACGAGGCGGCCCGCATTCTGCAGAGCGCGCAGGAACAGCATCCCGGGACCCCCGAGGTCTGGTTGACGCTGGCGCGGCTTTACCAGCAGCAGAAGCAGCCCGAGAAGGTCCGTTCCGCGATGGAAGCCTATGTGGCGCTGGCGCCCCGTAACCCCGAGACGTTGACCAACGCGGCGCGTCTCCTGCTCGATTTTGATCAGCCGGAACCCGCCGCCGGGTATCTGAGTACGCTGCGCGAGGTCAAGCCCGACGCGCCCGAACTGGGGGCGCTGGAGACCGAACTGTTGATCCAGCAGAAGAATTTCCCGGAAGCGGCGGTGCGGTTGCGCCAGCAGTGCGACGCGGCGCCGGAAAAGTTCGAGAATTATCCGAAGTACATCCGGGTGCTGGAAGAACTGAACAGGACCCAGGATGCCATCGAGCCGTTGCGCAACGCGCTGGGGAAGATCTCGGACGAGAAACTGGGGTTGCTGGCCTCGCTGTATGTGAGTCTCTGCAAGCGTCACAACCGCGCCGGTGAAGTGACCGCCACGCTCGAACCGCTTGTGACCAAGTATCCCGAAGACGCCAAGTTGTCGCTGCTGCTGATCGAGTTCTACACCCAGAATGGCGAGAAGGACAAAGCCCGTGCGCTGTTGGACAAACTGCTGGCCGCGAACGAGGGGGATGCCGAGACGCTCTACCTGATCGGGTTGCGCCTGATGGACCTGGACCAGTCGGCCGACGCGGAAGCCTGTCTGCGCAAGGTGGTGACGCTCCTGCCCGACAGTTGGCAGATGCGCGTGGTGCTGGCCGGTTTTTACCAGGAGACCAACCAGCCGCAGAAACTGACCGAAGTTGTCAACGACCTGGCCAAGTCTTTCCCGAACGATCCCAAGGCGCTCTACAATGTCGCCATGCTCCGGTGGGATCTGAATCAGTTCGACGAGGCGCAGCGGGATCTCGAACGGACCCTCCAGATGAATCCCGGCGATGCCGAGGCGTGCAATTCGCTGGGGTACCTTTACTGTGAGCGGGACATCCGGTACGACGAAGCTCTCAAGTTGGTCCAGAAAGCGATGGAACTGAAGCCGGGGGAATACCACATTCTGGACAGCCTGGGGTGGGTGTATTACAAGCAGGGCGACTATGCCAAAGCCATCACCACGCTCGAGGAGGTGGCGCGCCAGAAACAGAACGATGCCACCGTTCAGGAGCACCTCGCGTACAGTTATCTGAAGGCGGGCCGCTCGACCGAGGCACTGGCGCGGTTCAAACTGGCGGTCGAATTGCTCAAGGAGAGCAAGGAAGACAAGGACCGCAAGAAACTCGAACAGTTGAGCGGTCAGATTGCCATCATGGAGAAGGACCTGACCGCCCAGAAGTAATTCTGAGAGACAGCCGTTGAGGACCGAGAATGGGTCTTTTGTGTGAAGGGGCGGAAAGAGTTTGGGTTCGGTCCCGGGGGGGCGGTCTTGTCAACCGCGCCAATCAGGAGATTGGCGCTCCCGGGAACCGCGTCCGGGGCTCATTCGCGTTCCGGGAAAAGCCGCAGCGTCCAGCTGGCGCTCTGGCCGGGTGTCTCGCTCACCGAGACGCAGAGCGTCTCCATGCGTCCGCCCTCGGGTTCCCCGCGCAGGCGTTCGGCCAGGCGGCACGCAATGAAATACGCCAGGCGTTCCATCGTGGTGTTGGGAATGGGAAGCAGGGCGCAATCCTCACGCGGCAGACTATAGGTCTTCTCGCCATAGCGCAACACGACCTGTTCTTCTTCCTCCAGGACGGTCAGGAGGGGGTTTTCCAGCGCCACCAGGACCCGTTCATCGAGTTCCCCGCAGATCTCGCGAGTCCATTTCTTTAGAACTCCCACATCCAGTACCATGCCCGCCGCGTCGAGCAAACCCGACAGAGTTGCTTCGACCTGGTAGTTGTGGCCGTGCAACCGCTCGATGGAGCCGTCGGCAAACGTGGCCAGGTGCGCCGCACTGAATTTGAGCGCCTCCTTGGCGGTTCGGATGGTGTAGAGCGGAGTGGAGAATTCGGGGGACATGTGTAGGGCTCCTTTTGTCTTTGCCGGGCGATTCTGCCCGGGTGTTTCGCGGTCCTTCTGATGGGAAGGGTCAGGTTCGCCTCAGGGTGCGATGGATGAAGTTGTCGGTCCGTTCGGGCTTGCAACGGGCGAGGAGCCGGTCGAGCGCGCGTTCCAGGTACGCCTGTTTGTACGCGAGGGACTGGCGGAACAGGCGTCTTCCCAGAAAGCCGCCGGGCAGCCCTTCGAGGGCGTTTCCGTCGGCCAGATCTATGGCATGAATCAGATACACCACCACCGGCGTTCCGGCTAGAACGGACGCGAGCGCAAAACGGGTCCACAGCCCCCCCAGCGCCAGGCTCACCGAGGCGTGGATGGGCAGGCGGAGGAACGGGGTGACCGACACGGGAACCTCGAGGAGTGAACCGGCGGGCGGCGGGAGGAGCGACTCGACCGTTTCCTCCAGAGAACCCAGCGAGTGCCACGGCGCCTGCAAGTCGGCAAAATAGGGGATGCGGGGCGCCCGATGGACCTGTCCGTCCCCGTAATGGCCGCTGCTGCCGCCATCCCCTTCGGGATGAGGGGACGGAATGGCCGCGTTCTCCTCTTTCCCGGATCTGGCTGTCCCCTTTTTCGCCAGAAATCGCGCGGCGACGCGCAGGACGGGGGCGGCCAGCGTGGGCAGGAGGGAGGAATCGTAGAGCAGGCCCGATTCGGCGACGGCCTGCAACACTGTGGGCGAACAGTCGAATCCCGGCGCCCGGAATCCCACGGGGCGCCGTCCGGTCACCAGTTCGATGGCGTCGTTTGCGCGTTCGATTTCGGAACGGATTTCGAGTGGAGTCAGGCGTCCCAGTCCGAGCGGGTGCGTCTCGCTGTGGTTGGCGATTTCGTGCCCTTCGGCCAGAGCCCGGCGCAGGAGCACCCGGTGTGCATCGGGCAGGCTGTCCTTGCCGATGGTGAAGAAGGTGGCGGGCACCCGCCGGGCGGCCAACAGGTCGAGGAGGCGCTCCAGTCCCGTGCAGAACACGGGATCGGGTTGGGTCGCCGAGGGCCCTCCGCTCAAGCCATAGACTCGCCGGATGGCCCAGAGACTGTCGAGGTCCACCTGGAGCAGAAGCGTCGGACGGGGGCTCTGGTCGGGCATAGTCACGTTTCCGGGCCGGTTCTTCCGTCTTGTTCCGAAAAAATCGTTCAGTCCCCGCTCTCGATCACAAACCAGGTGGAAGCACCCGGCGCGAGTTCGATAGGCACCTCGATCTCGTACTGGCGGCTCAGGGTGACCACTTTTGCCGTGCCTTCCTGTTCGCGAATCTTCACCTTGCCGGTCAAACCGGTGTAATACAGCGGTAGACGCAGGCGCGTCGTGACTGGGGTACTCGAGGGGTTGAAGAACTCGGCAAACCCCTTCTGCTCGAGTCGGGGGTTGACGTGCAACATGCAGTCAACCTGCCGTCCGTCGGGGCGCTGGACGTGGACGATGTCGGATTCGAGGATCGCACGGTATTTCTTGAAGAACGCAACCTTCGACTGGACCAGCGCCTGAGTTTCGGGCTTGTCAAACAGGCGCGGGCCTCGGTAACAGGCCTGGACGCCGGAACCGAGGTTCTGGGTCAGGTGGGCGCCGTAGGCGTCGAGGTGCTCGGCCAGCGGTTCGAGCGTGGCGGCAGCGCCGCCGCCGTGGTACTGGACCAGTGGCACGAACATCCACCCCATGCTGGGCGTCTTGTCCCACGTGCCGTCGAAGATGTTCTGGCGCCCCAGCACGATCTGGCGGTCGCGCGGCAGCGACCAGTTGTCCTCGCGGTACCCCATGCCGGTCTTGTTCGA
>Ga0116170_10003936_pt1 | contig 13781 bp, 14 predicted proteins | sample AD_JPNHW1_MetaG_FD_89797 | JGI IMG/M metagenome (GOLD analysis project Ga0116170, IMG submission 89797) | Active sludge microbial communities of municipal wastewater-treating anaerobic digesters from Japan - AD_JPNHW1_MetaG | ecosystem: Engineered > Bioreactor > Anaerobic > Digestate | place...
CCCGGCCCGACCCGGCAGTATCGAGCCCCGCGATCAGGCGCAGCAGCGTGGTCTTGCCGCACCCGGACGAACCGAGGATACAGACGAACTCTTCGTCATGTACCTCGAGGCTGATATTCTCCAGGACCGCAAGACGGGTGCCATCGTCCCGGAGGAACGACTGGTTCAGGTTGAGGATCTCCAGTTTTCCCATGATCACGCCACCTCCCCGGTCCGCCACTTAAGGAAGTGCCGTTCGATATAATACCGGAATATCATGTCGATCACAAGCCCGATCAAACCGAGGATAAGCATGTAGACCACCACGCAGTCCATCTGGTGGAGGTCGTAGTAGAACCAGAGATCCTTGCCCAGGCCGTTGTTGGAGACGCCAAAGAGTTCTGCGGCAACAAGGCACATCCATCCCACGCCGGTTGCGATCCGGATCCCGGAGACCACGGACGGCAGGGCCGCCGGGAACGCGATGAACCGTATCTGGTCCAGCGTCCTCGTACACCCGAGCATCCTGCCGGCCTCGACAAAGATGCGGGATACACCCTGGAACCCGGCGTACGTGTTGATCAGGATCGGGAATACTGCTCCCATGAAGATGACGAACCCGGCAGAGACCGGCGTGAAACCGAACCAGATGATCGCAAACGGGATCCATGCGAGCGGGGGAATCGGCCGGAGGATCTCGATGAGGGGGTTAAAGAACTCGTCAGCACGGCGGTTCCAGCCCATGGCGATTCCTACCGGGATGCCGATGAGAAGGGCGAAAAGGAGGCCGATGGCAAAATGAGTCATACTCACCTCAAAATCGGTAAGGAGGATCCCCTTCTCTGCAAGGGAGAGGAAGGCAAGGAAGACATCTCCGGGCCCCGGCAGCAGGAAACTGTTCCTGATGATGAAGGCGGCATAGCATTCCCAGACGATCAGTGCAACGAGAATGGCAAGGACGCCGAGCCAGTGTTCCCTGATTGAGTGTCCCCTGCGTTTTATGATGCTCATCTCCCCATGGTTACGGGTATGGACTCCGGTACGGGTCCAGGTACCTGATAATGCGGGTTATCATTATAGTACCTGTGCGTAACTAGAAAAAAGGTTAGGGAAAGATACCTTCAGTTCTTCTGGTAGAAGGTCAGGTTGAAGATATCGTCCTGTGTCAGGGGCTTCTTGATATACCCGAGATCGTACTGGATCTTAGCATAGTCAAGGACCGGGTTGATGATGACATTCGGGTCCGATGCCCAGCTCCCGTCCCATTCTTCCAGCGAGGACTGCACATCGGTCAGGTTCGCTCCCGTCTTTGTTGCATAGATCGCTGCCGCATCGTCCGGGTTCTGCTGGTTATATGCTACTGCCTTGTCGTTGGTCCTGAGGATCTGCCGGACAATCTCCGGGTGCTCGCGGATCAACTTTCCGCTGACCACGAGGACACAACAGGTGTGGTTGGGGTACATGTCACCTGAGTGGACGACAATCTTGCCCGTGCCCTGGTTCACGACCGTGCTCGGGGAGGGGGTCGGCAGGAAGATCCCATCGACCTTGCCGGCTGTGATGGCCGTGATGGCATCGCCCCCGGTCATTCCCTTGATGATAACATCCTTGTCCGGAGTGAGGTTGTTCTTCGTGAGCCAGTCCCTCAGGACCGTGTCCTGGATGCTCCCTGCCGGGAACGTGGCTATGGTCGTCCCGTTGAGGCTCTGGGGGCCCTTGTAGTCAAGGCTGTTCCTGACAACAAGATCGGAGCCCTGTGTGTTGACTCCGGCAATGATCTTGGCATCAAGCCCGGTTGCAAGTGCGGTCAGGACCGGGGCGGCACCGACATAGGCAATATCGAGTTCCCCGGCCTGCATGGCTGCCATCTCGGGCGGGCCGCTCGGGAAGACCTTGTCGGAGACATTCTCGACACCGAGCGGGGCAAGGTCCTGCTGCCACCAGCCCTTCTCCATGGCAGTGATCTCGGCCATCTGGTGGGTGCTGGGCTGGTACCCGATCACGAGCGTCTTGACCGGTGCGGCGGTTGTGCCGTTCTGCTGGGTGCAGCCGGTGACGAGCAGCATGAGGGCAATTGCACAAAGGGCGAATAGGGTGATCCTCATCGTTTTCATACGCACAGTGTTGTCCTGTCTATCATAAAAAAGTGTCTTATACGGGCAACATTTCTCTCTATTTGTAACAAAATAACGGATAATATTCGACAAAAATACACACATATTTGTATTATTGTCCACAGGCTGCAGATAGTATTCCGGGAAGGAGGGGACAAAAAGGAAATATTTTTCATAAATTAACCTGATTGTATCCATTATATGATACAGACCGATCCGATAGACCGCCTCATGCGCGCCGCGCTTACCTCAGACGAGGAATTTGTGGCCACCCTTGACGACCTCCTGCGCCGCGACCTCCGGATCAGCATCCGGGAATTATCCGAAGCGAGCGGGATCGCCCAGAGCTCGTTATACAAGATCCTCCACGGGAAGCGATCCCCCAATCTCTCCACGCTCAGATACATCATCCGGGCGATACGGCAGTTCTACCGCTCCGGGGAAGGCGAATTTATCGGTCTTATCGTAGCCCGTTCGGTACTTGATACCATTGAGGAGAGCACGGCAGTGGTCGATGCCAAGCGGATCAGGGTGCGCGAATACCCGGTACACACCATGGAAGACGCTATTATTGCCGCCGTGCGGGCGGAGCGCGAAGGAGCGGTTGCCGTTGTCTGTGCCCCCATTGTGTCGAGTGTTATCGAGCAGCTCGTCCATATCCCGGTAGCTACGATCATCCCCCGCGAATCGGTCCAGCGGGCGATCGAGCTTGCCGCCCACAAGGCGTGGCTTTAATCAGGGTACGACCAATAATAACCGGATATACCAGGAACGGGTGAACTGATGCAAACCGATGTTGTACGGCTGGGACGCCTGACAGGAGAGAGATCGGGCGAGATGATGCATTTCCTCTCCTCGATGCAGGCAGACCGCCATATAGCCGATGCTGATATCCTCGTGGATATCGCGCACGTACTGATGCTGGACAAGCAGAAGATCATCGACCGCGACGTAACAGAACAGCTCCTTCCTGCCCTGCTCGCTATGCAGGACGAAGGAATCCCCGAGGAGGCATTCGATGACCGTTTCGAGGATATTCACGCAGGCATCGAGTCGATCCTTATTCAATCGGCAGGTGTCGAGATAGGCGGGAGGTTGCATATCGGCAGGTCAAGGAACGACGAGGTCGCGACCTGTATCCGCATCAAACTCCGGGAGGAACTGCTCAAGCAGATGGAAGCCCTCATAAAAGTCCGCAAGGTCCTCATCGCCCTTGCCGGGCAGCACAAGGACACGGTCATGCCGGGATTCACCCACCTGCAGCATGCCCAGCCCACAACCCTCGCCCATCACCTCCTCAGCTACGAGCAGGCCTTCAGCCGCGACTTCGATCGTCTCAGGGACGCCTATACCCGGGTCAACCTATCCCCGCTTGGTGCAGCCGCTTTCGCCTCGACCGGCTACCCGGTCAACCGCGACTATACAGCAGCCCTCCTCGGGTTCGACGGCCTTGTGACAAACACCATGGACGCAGTGGCCACCCGGGACTTTGCCCTGGAAACACTGGCGGACCTCTCCATCCTCATGGTGAACATCAGCAGGCTCTGCGAAGAACTGATCCTCTGGTCCACCTCGTTTGTGAAGTTCGTCAGCCTTGACGACGCCTTCTGCTCCACCTCATCGATCATGCCCCAGAAGAAGAACCCGGACACTGCCGAGATCATGCGGGCCAAGTCGGGCTCGGTCTTCGGGGCGTTCTCCGGGGCCCTTGTCACGGTCAAGGGACTACCGATGAGTTACAACCGCGACCTGCAGGAGATCACCCCGCATGTCTGGCGCGGGATGCACGATGCGAAAGCAAGCCTCCGGCTCCTCATCGACATGCTCTCCAGTGCGCGGTTTGATAAGGAGCGGATGAGGGAGGAGGCCGGAAAAGGCTTCTCAACGGCAACCGAACTGGCAGACTCCCTGGCACGGGCATATAATATCCCGTTCAGGACTGCCCATAATATTGTCGGCAGGGCTGTTTCGAAAGGGGACCTTTCCCTAGCCACGCTTGAGGAGGCGGCAAAAGACCTTGAATGCGGGATCTCGCTGGTGAAAAAAGGGCTCACCCAGGTGAGGATCGACAGGGTGCTTGACCCCGAGTATTCCATCAGTGTCAGGAAAGCACCCGGTGCACCGGCGCCGGTGGCTGTCAAAGGCGCCATCCATGACCGGAAAAAACAGCTCAGTGCTGATGCCGCCCTTGTTGATCAGAGACTCGCAAAACTCGCAAAAGCAAGAGCAGACCTGCTCGCTAAAGCCCGGAGGCTGGTAGCATAACCCCGCAGTTTGCCACCGGTGATCATGTCCTGTGCACCTATCGCGGCCTTCAGAGAAACGGCGTGTATATCACCGGGCGCGACGGCATGGCGGTAGTCAAACTTGATTCCGGGTATAACATCGGCGTCCCGCCGGAATCATGCACCCTCGCGGGCCATCCCGTCCCCCTCCCGTCACAACAACATGAGGTAATCCAGGACAAAAATCTCCCCACGCTTGCTATTGTCTCCACCGGCGGGACGATCGCGAGCAGGATCGATTACCGGACCGGCTCGGTCACGAGCCAGTTCAATGCAAGCGATATCCTGACCGCGATTCCCGAGCTTGCCGGGATAGCGAATTACCGCACGATCCCCCTTGCCACCATCCTTTCGGAGAACATGACCCCCGCCATCTGGCAGGACCTTGCCCGGGCAATATACACGGAAATAAAAAATGGTGCAAAAGGCGTTATCGTTACCCATGGAACCGATACCATGGCCTACAGCGCAGCAGCGATCAGTTTTATGATCGATACGCCGGTTCCCATCGTCTTTGTCGGGTCCCAGCGATCAGCCGACCGTCCTTCGAGCGACAATGCCATGAACGCGGTCTGCGCCGCTGCAGCAGCAACAGGCGACCTCGGGGAAGTGGTTGTCGTGATGCACGCGACCACGAATGATGATGCCTGTGCCATCCACCGGGGCACCCGCGTCCGCAAGATGCACTCTTCCCGCCGCGATGCGTTCCAAAGCATCGGGATCGCTCCCGTGGGGGAAGTCGGATATCCCTCACGGAAAGTCACTCTTACCCGGAAAGCAGTGCGGCGCGGCACCCGCGCCCTTGCACTCCACGACAAACTCGACCCCCACTGCGCTCTCGTCCAGTTCTACCCGAGTATGTCCCCGGACCTCCTGAAGGTGTACGAGGGATACCACGGGCTCGTGATTGCGGGAACCGGCCTCGGGCACACCAGCACCGTGCTCATCCCCCCGCTGAAACGGCTTATCGGGAGCGGGACGCTGGTTGTCATGACCACGCAGTGCATGAACGGCCGGGTCTGCGACCGGGTCTATGACACCGGCCGCGACCTTCTCGATGCGGGCGTCATCGAAGGAGGGGACATGCTCCCCGAAGTGGCGCTCACAAAACTCATGTGGGTACTCGCAAACGAGAAGGACAAAATAAAAGCGGCAGCACTGATGCAGGACGATCTCAAAGGCGAATGCACGAGGAGGAGCACCCATGGATTATAAGGCACTCGGCCTCGTGGCGGGTATCGAGATCCACCAGCAGCTGGATACAGAGGAGAAACTCTTCTGCCACTGCCCGACTACCCTTTGTGAAACTGCGGAGCACAGCGGCGAGTTCTCCCGCTACCTCCGGGCAACGGTCAGTGAGATGGGGGAGATCGACCGGGCTGCAAAGGAAGAGATGAAGCACGACCGTATGTTCCGGTATTATACTTACGATACTACCTGCCTTGTAGAGAATGATGAAGAACCCCCGGCGCCGGTAAACGACGAAGCGCTTGCGGTCTGCCTTACGATAGGAAAGATGTTTTCCATGACGCCCGTACCGCAGGTGCACACGATGCGGAAACTCGTCATCGACGGCTCCAATACGAGCGGGTTCCAGCGCACTGCACTCATCGCGTTCAACGGTATCCTTCCGGGCGGCGGGCAGATCGAGACGATCTGCCTCGAAGAAGAGGCGGCGCAACGGGTGAAAGACGAGGTGTTCAGCCTCGACCGGCTCGGGATCCCGCTCGTGGAGATAACAACCTCTCCCTGTATGCACACACCGGAGGATGTCCAGAACATGGCCGAGTATATCGGCATGGTTCTCCGTTCTACCGGAAAGGTAAAACGGGGGCTCGGGACAATCAGGCAGGACGTCAACATCTCGATAGCAGCAGGTGCCCGTGTCGAGATCAAGGGCGTACAGGAACTCGATCTTATTGCCGAGGTTGTCCGTCGCGAGGTGCAGCGGCAGCAGAGCCTGCTTGCAATCCGCGACGAACTTAAAAAGCGGGGGGCAGGTGCAGATGCACCTGCCGGTACCGACGTTACAGGACACTTCAAAGAGACCAAATCCACCGTTCTCAAAAAAGCAAAGAAGATCCATGCCATTGTCCTTAAGGGCTTTGCAGGACTTGTCGGGCGCGAGATCCAGCCGGAGCGAAGGCTCGGGAGCGAGATGTCGGACTATGCCAAGAAGTGCGGTGTCGGGGGCATCTTCCATACCGACGAACTCCCGGCCTACGGTGTAACAGCTGAAGAGGTTGCCGGTCTCCGCACCCACCTGCATGCCGGGGAAAATGACTGCGTCATCCTTGTTGCCGGTGCAAACGAGAAACAGGCGGCCTGCGCGATCGGACAGGTGATTACCCGTGCAAAACTCGCACTTTCGGATAAACCGGTACCGGAAGAGACGCGGAAGATGCTCGAGGGCGGGAGCACGGCCTACATGCGCCCGCTCCCGGGAGCGGCCCGGATGTACCCGGAGACCGATGTGCTGCCGGTCCTCATCGACGATGCCCGGTGGGATGCGCTTGTCGTCCCCGAACTGCTTACCACAAAGGCTGAACGCTTCGTTGCTGCATACGGGATAGAGAAGAACTATGCACTCCAGCTTGCGTCCTCGGAGAAACTCCCGCTCTTTGAACGTGCCGTGCAGGAAGGGATCAGGCCCAAGCTCGCGGCATTTACGATTCTCTCCACCACAACCGAACTCCGGCGTGAAGGTGTGGATATCTCCCGGGTCCCTGACCAGGCCTATCTCGATACCTGGCATGCCGTGGAGTCCGGCAGGGCTGCGCGGGAGGCAGTTCCGGAGATCTTCCGGAGTATTGCGGCGGGCAGCAGCTTTTCGGATGCGCTCGGCAGACTTGCACCGGCGGTATCCAGAGAGGATCTCGAACAGATTGTGCGGAAGATCATTGCTGAACGCAGGGACTTTGTGGGGGAGAAAGGCAGGGCAGCACTCGGGCCCCTGATGGGTGTCGTTATGGCAGAAGTGCGCGGATCGGCAGACGGGAAAGTTGTCAGCGAGATCTTAAAGAGAGAGATCGACGCTGCAACCACCCCGAGATAGCCCGTATCTTTTCTTTTTTCATTCCTGACCGGACCGGATCAGGCGCGAACCTTTATGAGCGGGGCAGCAGAATTACATAAGGAGTTTAATTATGGGTAAAACAGGTACAACCCTCTGGGCACAGGTAAAGGGTGTCAAGGGACAGATCAGGCTCGTCCCGAAAAAAGAAGGCGAAGCAAAGACCCCGGGACCGAACCAGCGGTTCAAGGCAGGCGCAAACGTCAAGCAGGTCGACCAGATGGCAGAGGCCATGGGAGGACGCGGCGGTTCACGCGGCGGCAGGGGTGGACGCGGTGGCAGGCGTGGCGGCGACCGTTCCGGGGGTTCCGGGATGAACGAGTCCACGGCAAACCCGATGATCCGCCGTCGCATGAAGCGCGCAAAGGTCTCCGCGCTCGGTGCAAAGGCAAAGGCGTCCCGGTAATCAGAGTAAAAGCCCGTACAGGGTTGAGGGGTTCACCCGGCCCCTTATTCTTTTTCCCCTTCGGGGGTATTGTTTTCTGGATAATTTCCCTGAATGAAAACTATATTTTATCCACAGCAACCATGGTGAGTATGGATCCAAAAACCGCAGTCATGAATTACCAGTACGGGGAGCGGGCAAAGTCAGAGCTGATCCTGCTCTCCCAGTTCTGTCTTGCCCTGACCGGGTTTTCCGAACAGGACCGTGCCGGCGGCAGAAAAATGCTCCTCATGATGATGGAATCCGTCCGGAGCGAACTGAGTTTCGCACAAAAGAGCACCGGACACCGGGAATTTACCAGAGCGATTAACTCCCTTTCCGAGGCAATATCCTTAACCGAAAGCAACCAGCCCGAAGAAGCATCAAAAAAGATCGCTTTTGCGATCAGCGCTGCTACCACCCCGGCACAGGAAGCATGGCAGGTACTGTCAGAACATGGACTCCTCTGATTTTTTAGGGTTTTTAGAGAGCCGGTCAACGGTACGCGAGTACGATGACGAGCCGCTGGATAACGGGGATGTTGACTATATCCTCAGCTGTGCGCGTACTGCACCCAGCGCCGGTAACCTGGAAGCGTGGGATGTGGTTGTCGTCACTGACGAAGAGACGAGATATGCACTCGCAGAAGCAGCTTTTTCGCAGGAACACGTGGAACGGGCGCCGGTGATTTTTGTGGTATGCGCAAATTATGTCCGTTCCATGTCGCGGTACGGGGAACGAGGGATCCTGTACGGGCTTGAAGATGCGACCATAGCCTGCACCTACATGATGCTTGCGGCACATGCAAAAAAACTCCAGTCCTGCTGGACAGGTGCCTTTGAGGATGACGAAGTCCGCAATATCCTCAGTCTCTCAGAGCATATCCGCCCCGTTTGTCTGCTCGCCGTGGGGAAGGGTCATCCTCCTGCACAACACGCGGGCCGTATGGCTCTGGGGGAACATGTGCACCGTGAGATCTGGTGAAGAGGGAACCATGCCTGATTATATCGTAACCCTGGAAGCTGCATGGCTTGTCCGCGATGCCAAGTCGCTCGATGATGCGATAGGGATCGCAATAAGCGAGGCGGGAAAGCGGCTGAACCCGGCCGCGAAGTTTGTCGAAGTCGAAGCAGGATTTCTCGCGTGCCCGTACTGCGAGGAGACCCTCTCCAGTGCTATTGTCGTTGCAGACACAGCACTTGTCGGTCTTATCCTTGAGATGAAGGTCTTCCGCGGGGAGTCAAAGGAGCATGCCGGGCGGATTGCCAAATCGGTGATCGGAAAGGCACTGCGGGATGTACCGCTCAAACTGCTGGATGTGGAAGAACAATGATTCACGTTGTCGGGCATACGGCGATCGATCATATCTCGAAAGTCCCCCACCTGCCACTCGCAAACTGTTCAACGCATATCACCGACCGGCAGATCTATTTCGGCGGCGGCGCATCCAATATTGCAGCAGGTATCGCGACGCTGGGAGAGGACGTCACCCTCCATTCCTGTATCGGGAGTGATTTTTCCGGCAGCGATTATGACCACTGGATGCAGCAGCTGAACATCCACCAGGAATTTTTTGTGGTCAAGGATGCCCATACGCCGACTGCATTCATGTTTACGGACAATAACGGCGACCAGATGACCTTCTTCGAATGGGGCGCTTCGAGGGCATTCGCCACAGCAGCTGCACCGGCCCTGCCATTCGTTCATATGGCTACTGCGGATCCGGAATTTAACTGCAGGGTGGCGGAGAGAAGCGAGTTTGTCTCGTTCGATCCGGGACAGGACGTATTCTGGTATAACAGGGAGCAACTGGATTCTATCATCGATAATGCCACTATCCTCTTTGCAAACCAGCACGAGGTAAAGCAGATGTGCGAGACACTCGGTATCACGAAGGAGAAGCTCATTGCAAAGGTGGATACCGCGATATTCACGATGAGCGGGAACGGCAGCACCCTTTACACCGGCGGGAACGAATTTTTCATTCCGGTTGTTCCGGTGACCCTTGCCGATCCTACCGGTGCAGGTGACTCCTACCGGGCGGGGTTCCTTTCTGCCCACGTACGGGGGTACTCGCCGCTGACCTGCTGCAAGATAGGCACCGTCACGGCATCGTTCGTGGTGGAACACGGGGGGTGCCAGACCCACCTGCCGGACTGGAACATGATGCGGTCACGGTACCGGCAGAATTTCGGCCTGCTTGAAGATCCACCCGGCAGGGGAGCCTAATCATGGTATGGGCGGCACTCAGCTCGGGGGGAAAAGATTCCATCCTCTCCTGCCAGAAAGCGATTGATGACGGGAAGGTGGTCAGGTACATGGTAACCGCCCGCCCGAAAAACCTCAATTCCTATATGTTCCATTCCGCCAATCTCGGTGCTGTCCCCGTCATTGCCCAAATCGCCGGTATGGAGTATGTGGAGATCGAGACGCAGGGAAACAAGGAAGAGGAACTCAATGACCTTGAGGAGGGACTTGCTGCGCTGGATATCGAAGGGGTCATCGCGGGTGCGGTCGGATCCGTGTACCAGGCAGAGCGCGTAAAGACGATTACCGACCGGCTCGGTCTCGCGCTCTTCACACCACTCTGGCATATGGATCCTGAGACTCTCCTTCATGAGGTGGCCCAAAGAATGGACGCGATGATTGTCGTGACTGCGGCGGAAGGACTTGATGCAGGTTTTCTCGGTGCCCGGTTTGACGAGGATCTCATCCGTCGGCTTAGGCGTGTTGCCGCCACGTACCGGATCCATCTTGCAGGGGAAGGGGGAGAATATGAGAGCCTCACGCTCAACGCACCGTTTTACTCCCGCCCGCTCACCTATACGACAAAGGAGGTCCGGTCTTCACCGGACCGGCATGAACTTATTCTCGGAGGATTTGGCTGATGGCGCAGGGGAGCGATGTGAAACTGGGCCAGCTCACCCGGTTCATATTTACTGCACCGTCATGGAAACGGTCCCTCGTCCTCATGCTCCTTCTCGGTATTCTCATTGACGGCGCAAGCGCAAAAGCCTGGCTGAATCTCAACCTCGCCAGCCCGATCGCCTTTACGCTGCCGAATGTTATCAGCAGTTATTTTGCCCTGCCGGAAAAATTCCTGTTTTCCGGCACGCTTGCATTCACAATTCCGGCTATTGCATCCCTGGTCCTGACAAAACCGATCATAGAGTGTACCGGTAAGACCATGACCTGGAACCGGTCGGCACTGCTCGCCCTTGCCTGTACGGTCTTTGCAGTCATCATCACCCTTACGGCCCTCGCATCTTCCGTGAAACTCATCCCGATGTGCTACGCAATCTCCCTGGGCTTCATCTTCGGGCTCCGGTTGTTCGTGCTGACAGCTATTGCAGATTACCGCGTGATCCGGATGATCATCCCCGCGCTCACGCAGAGCGGGATGGGTGTCCTCATCGGGATATTCCTTTTCTCCCCGTCGTTTGCCATCATCGCGCTTGTCCTGCATATTGTCTTCGGGCTTGGCTTTGCAGCCCTGATATGGATGATCGAACGACCCCTCAGGCGTGCGTTTCACATCCGGGGCCTCGCATTCATCAATGCATTTATTGCGCATATGACCGACGGATCCAAGGGAATGGAAGAATTTTTCCGCGATATCGGGGAAGAGATCTTTGTCCCTCAGGTGAATTTCTTCTTCAGGAGAGGTAAAGGTAAAGCGCTCATCTTTACTGTACCGAACCTTCACCCGGGCCCCATGGGGGAGATCGGCGGGGGTAACCTCCCCAAGATCATCCACGATAATTTCGAGGAGGAGGTACTCGTTGCTCACGGATGTGCCACCCATGATTTCAATCTGGTGTCCGAATCGGAGATCAGCAAGGTCATCGGTGCAATCCGGAGTTCGCAGCAGGGGCTTGTCTATGCTGCCGGGGCAGGAAAATCGGGACGGACAACAAGGGGTTCGGTGCAGGTCCTGTACCAGCGGTTTGGCGATTCCGTCCTGCTCGTCACCACCCGGTCCCCCCACCGGACGGAAGATGTCGATTTCTCGATCGGTATGACTATCATGGCCGAGGGGCACCGCTGGTTCCCGGATGTCGCAGTCGTGGATGCGCATAACTGCATGACCGATCTCTCGTCCCCGGTCCTGCCTGCCACGCTCACCGCGACCGAGTACCAGAAGGCTGCAGTCGGTGCAATGGAAGCATGCCGGGCTGCGCCGCAATTCCCGTTCAGGATCGGTGTTGCCCATCACACGCTCCCTTACAGCCGGGAGATGGGGTTTGGGGACCTGGGTATCCAGGTTTTTGTCGTCGAAGTGGAGGAACAGCGGACTGCGTATGTGCTCATCGATGGCAATAACATGGCACTGGGGGCCCGGGAGACGCTGCTCGATGAAATCCTTCGTATTGTCGATGCTGCTGAAATCATGACCACCGATTCCCATGTGGTAAATACCATCACCGGAAAAAATCCGGTCGGGATGAACGTGCCGGCACAGGAACTCACCCCGTATATTATCAAGGCGCTGACTGCTGCGATAGAAAACCTTGAGCCGGCAGAAGCTGCGTCCAGTACAGCACAGTGCGAACATATCGTAGTTTTCGGTTCGAACCGGATCTCCCAGCTGGCAAGTACGGTCAACGCGATGCTGGTATTCGTTGCACCCCTCTCGCTTGCCATGCTGCTCCTGGCATTCCTGCTCTCAATCATCGCATATATCGTGATGGCATAGGGAAAACCCGGCCGCGTCTTTTTTTAAAAATACCCATATTAATCATGCATTTTTTAAATCCGGGGCTCCTGACCGCAAGATATATTCGTATTGATGATCGTATTCCCTTGTAGGAAAGGAGGCAGGTACCAGAAACACGTCTCATTTTGCCAAATCTTCGTACAGCGGTTGAATTACAAGGGTGAAAGGTGATCAAAGTTCATCAGACCACACTCGTTGCAACCCGCTGGATCGGTGTCGACCTGAACACAACCGGCCATGTGGCGGTTGCAGCCGACATTCTCAGCGGGAAAACCATGAAACTGGGAAAAAACATTCACTATAATCACCGTCAATCTTCAAAAAACTGCACGAAATTATGGAAAGAAGGCAAACTCTGGAAGCTGAAAAAAATCAAATCCCGTGAACGGAAAACCTTCAAATCAGCACTTAATGCAATCTCCCGCCAGATCGTCTCCTTTGCAGAGTCGCTCGGGTCGGGAATCAAGTTCGAAAAACTCTTCTCCCCGCGCTATTCGCACCGCCACGGCGCTGACGGATCCTATGAGTTCTCGTTTGACAATGGATCGTTTTATTCCCTCCAGCAGCAGGTGGAAAAAAGGGCTTGGGACCGGGGGATCCCGGTCATATACGTCAACCCGGCCTACACGTCAAAGCGCTGCAGCCGGTGCGGCCAGTACGGAAGACGGTTACGGAAACACTTCGAGTGCCCGCACTGCGGGTACATGGCCAATGCCGATGTGAATGCGGCGTTTAATATCGCAGCAACCTCCCTGCGAAATGCATCCGGGGAGTACCTGGCACCCGGGGAACACGGGCCGATCCGATCGAGGAAGAAAGAACTGTGTAGGCAGATCCAATCGCAGCGGGTATCCCCTCATCCAATCTCGGCTGTCGCACGTCTCGAAACCGGGGAGAACCTGCTTGCCGTACTGGAACAGTAATCCCTTTTTCGGCCGGGAGAATATACCAAGGTTCCGTTGCTGGAGCATGATTCTTGGAAGGACATGGCCGGAGGATAACGAGATTTTGCGTAGTGATGAATCGGGAGTACCAAAAGAAGGGCTTGTGCGCCTGCTGTACCAAAAATACAATATCGGATACCCCCGACCAGATTCGAACTGGTGTCGCCGGATCCAAAGTCCTGCATGATTGACCGCTACACTACGGGGGTCTATGAAGATTTAGTTAACTACACTCGGCAAATTTC
>Ga0116170_10003938_pt1 | contig 13781 bp, 8 predicted proteins | sample AD_JPNHW1_MetaG_FD_89797 | JGI IMG/M metagenome (GOLD analysis project Ga0116170, IMG submission 89797) | Active sludge microbial communities of municipal wastewater-treating anaerobic digesters from Japan - AD_JPNHW1_MetaG | ecosystem: Engineered > Bioreactor > Anaerobic > Digestate | place...
CTGCCATACCATAACCCCGTTCTGATCGCATAACTCAAAGAAATCATTATCTTCATAAACATTCCCGCCCCAACACCGTATCATATTGCAATTCAGATCGGTGATCATCTGAAAAGCATCTTTCAGATGTCTCTTGTCACGACTGTGAAAGGCATCTAAAGGGACCCAGTTTGTACCCTTTACAAATATTTTTTCTCCGTTAATCTTAAATACAAATTCTCCGGGTTTTTCTTTGGAGGTGGACTCTGTGTAAATTAAGTCGGCTGTGCGGATGCCTATTTTTTGTACGTTTTCATCAAGAACATTTTTTTTGTCATCAACAATGCGTAACACAGCTTGGTAAAGAGTAGGATTGCCATAGCCTCTGGGCCACCAGAAATCTATATTGTTAAGTGTTATTCTTTGCCGACTGCTGTGGTCGTTAAGAGGGTAAGAATCTTCAAAAATTGTTTTGGTGCCCTGTTTGAGGGAGACCTCCATTGTTAATCCGTCAATGGTAAGATAATCTGTGGAAAATTGCCAGTCGAGCAACAATTTGGCACTCTTTTTTGGAACATCAACTTCGTCAGTCATCCAGTAAACCTGCTCAAATCTGGTTGGTTGTTTTATTTTAAGATAAACACTCCTCCAAAGTCCGGCGCTTATTAACCGTGGCATAATATCCCACCCATACATATGTGGTGCTTTTCGCACATGCTCTTGTTCGACACGAAAAAACTTCTTTGAGCCAATTGTTCCGTTAATATATTTCTGTGCTTCTGCGACAGCCGGATCAATACGGACATAGATGCTGTTTTCGGTACCCGGATTTAAAAGATCAGTAATGTCAAACCTGTGGTCAATAAGCATGTTATCAGTTTTTCCCACCGGTTTATTGTTTACCCATATTGTACCAAAACAATCCAATCCCTCAAATACTATTTCAACCCTTTCTCCTTCAGTTAACTGAGGTTTTTCAAATTTTTTGTAATACCACCATTGATAAGCCTCATATTTACGAAGCTCGTAAATATTATTTCCTGTTTCAGGATTTTTTATTATTCCGGCCGCAAGCAGATCAAGTTCAACATTACCGGGAACCACAGCCTTTATCATTGGCCAGTTCTTTCTAACCAGCTCATCCGGATTTGCAGGGGCGTTTTTATCAAAAACTCCATAGTACAAATTCCATTCGCCATCAAGCGATTTGCTTATGCTCTTCTGAGCATAAAGGCAATTCCCGAGAACAAGTGAAATAAGTAAAATGATTGTCTTCTTCATTATCCTGCTATAAATATAAACTGGAATTTTTCTTATTATAAATTATCTGCTGCGACTGACAGAGATGCAATATCACCTATCTGCTCGTCAAGTTCAGCAGGTACAATACGGCAGACTTTTCGTGCCAGAGGCAACGATTCAAAATGAAGAGTTTTCTCAAGCGATGCTATCAGGAGATTGCTTGAACGGACATATATACTTCCTATAACAATACATTCAGGATTAAGTACATCCACAAGTATAGACAGCCCTTTTCCCATGTATGATCCGCAAGTTTCAAATACCCCAAGTGCTATAGGATCGCCGTTGTTGGCAGCTGAAGCAACATCCTGAGCTGTGACTGACATTAGTTCATCAAATCCCTTGCAATATGACACTTTTTCCCCCATCTGGAAACGTTCGATTGCTTTCAACCTGGCAAGCTGGGCAATTCCGCCTCCGCTGCAAAAACCCTCAAACGAACCCGATTTTCCATAGCCTACAGGTCCGAAGCTCTCAAGACGTATATGTCCTACCTCTCCGGCATTGTCGTTGGTCCCGGAATAAAGCTTTCCATTCAGTATAAGTCCGGCCCCCAAACCGGTGCCAAAAGTCAGGAAAATCATATTTTGAGTTCCTCTTCCTGCCCCGAATTTCCATTCGGCAAGTGCACAGGCATTGGCATCATTCTGGATAGCAACAGGCACACCAAAATGATTGCCGAAAAAACTGACTATATGTACGTCATCCCATCCGGGAAGGTTAGGAGGGGACATAACCACCCCTTTTTTGCTGTCGAGAGGACCACCGCAGCTTATTCCTATTGATGCAATGTTTTTTACCGGCAGTTGTCGCCTTTTCAGGATTTCATCTATACCGGCCTTCAATTTAGGGAGCATCATGTCAGGTGAAGGATACTCTGATGTCTGATATACAATTTTGTCCAACACCCTGATATCACCTCCGTTACTTAATTCCCCGAGGAGAACAGCGCATTTTGTTCCTCCAATGTCTAATCCGATGAGGTTCATATTAATCTCTGATTATGTTTAGTTTTTTATACCATCGATGATAATCGTCCAGCTTAAAAGGAGCTTCCCCGTTAAGATAATGATTTGTCTGTTTCTCTTCTCCGATGGTATAATCAATCAGCCACATCGATTGTTTTACTTTATCCGGAATATTGCCGATAACGGTTTTTCCGTTAACAGGAACAATAAACGATGCAGTAAAAAGAGTCTCCCCGGTATCTGCATCACGAACTGTTACCCTGCCAGACTTCTCTTCTCTTGTATCATTTACCGCAACTACAGCATGTTTACCATCTTTTGAATCTGCTATCATCACACAGGCATTGGGCTGAACCTGTCTGATGTAATAGTAAGCCAGTTTTTTGCTGTTATAGTAATCAACCACGGCGTCAGATATTATTGGCCATCCGTCGCGAAGGTTCCACCAGATGATCCCTGTCTTACGGAATTTATCCATACGCCATAGTTCCACAAAATATTTCATTGCTTCAGCCTGTACTGCCTGTGATGCGAAGATAAATTCGTCAAGATCTTTTGGGTAATCACCAAATAATGCTTTTACCTGCTTTATCATCAGATCGTTGCGGAAATCGTAAGCTTTGGATTCATGGTGTGATCGGACAGCTTTTGTCTGCCATTCATCGTTCCATTTTCCATCACCCGTCCATGGATAAACATATTCTTTGTCGAACATCATTTCAAGGCTGCTCCTGTTGGGGCACCCGTGATAACCTATCTCACTTACAAAATGTGCTTTACTGCTTGTGTAAAAAGGAGTTTTGTAATAACCCCTCGGGCCCCAGAGATGAACTTCCGGCAATAAATCCGGATCCTTGCCGCGTTTAAAATACTCTTCGCTGCAATATGGAGAACTTGGCAGATATGATCTTATTGGATCATACTCCCATATGACCCCCGGCAAAACTTTTCTGCTGATAATGTCAAGCCCCGGGTCAATCTGCTTATTAAATCTCCACTCAAGTGACTGATCATTTTCGTTGTTTCCTGACCATAATACAAGTGATGGATGATTTCTCAGTTTGATGACGACCTCAAGAGCCTCCTTTTTTATTCGTTCAATAAAATCATTGTCCTGCGGATATGTTGTGCAGCCCATTGCAAAATCCTGCCAAACCATCAAACCGTTTTCATCACACAGATCAAAAAAATCATGATCTTCATAAACATTACCTCCCCAGCAGCGGATCATATTGCAGTTCAGATCGGTTATCATGCTGATAGCGTTCTTCAGATGACTTTTATCGCGACTGTGCAATGCATCAAGAGGGACCCAGTTAGTACCTCTCACGAATATCTTCTCGCCGTTTACCTTAAATACAAATTCCCCGGGATTCTCTTTTGTTGTGATCTCCGTTGAGACTAACTCAGCAGTTCTGATACCAATTTTTTGTTTCTTCTCGTCAAGAATATTCTTCTTTCCATCAATGATTCTCACAACAGCTTCATACATCACAGGCTCGCCATAGCCTCTTGGCCACCAGAAGTCAACATTATCGAGCAATATGTTTTTACGGCCTGAGTATGAGAAAAGAGGGGATGATTCTCTGTATATTGATTTTGTCCCCAGCGCTATGGATACTTCCATTGATAATCCGTCAACAGTTGGATAATCTGTGGCAAGATCCCAGTCGAGTATCATACTTGCTTTTTTACCGGGAACATCAACTGAACTGGTCATCCAGTAAATCTGCCTCAGGTTTGTTGTCTTCTTTACATCAAGGTAGACATCCCGCCATAATCCGGCACTTATTAGTCTGGGCATGATATCCCAGCCGTACATGTGAGGAGCTTTTCGTACATGCACAGATTCTGTACTGAATTCATTACGTGTGCCGATCACTCCGTTGTTGTATTCCTGACTCATGGGAACGGCAGGATTAATGCGGACAGAAATAGTGTTGGTTCCTTCAGGCATGAGAAGATCTGTAATGTCAAATCTATGACTGATTAACATGTTTTCAGTTTTCCCGATCAACATGTTGTTTATCCAGATAGTCCCAAAACAATCAAGACCTTCAAAAACAATTTCAACTCTTTCTCCCTGAGAATGATGAGGTGTTTCAAATGTCCTGGAGTACCACCACTGATAAGCTTCATATTTTCTGAGCTCATAAATATTGTTTCCTGTCTCCGGATTCTTTATGATTCCTGAAGCCAGTAAGTCAATTTCAACATTTCCGGGAACATTAGCCGGTATTACCGGCCAGTTCTTATCTTTAAGCTCAAATGGATTTTCCGGGGATTTTTTATCGTAAGGGCCATATGAGAGTTTCCATTCGCCGTTCAGAGAATTGCCAGATCGATCCTGGCCATATAACCAGTTTCCAACAAGTAGTGTGGCAAGCAAAAAGAATATTTTGTACATGACCCTGGAGTTGAGTGAATTACATTAATTTATTGTACGGTGATTATGATAAGTGTTTATTATTTATAACTGACAAAAGCTCCATTACTGAAACTCATTGCTCCGTTATCGGTTCCTAACCATACAACATCATTTTTATCGACAACAACACAAAGAATATTATTGCTGTTCAATCCGTCTTTAATGGTGTATGAGGTCCATTTTGTACCATCAAAGGCAGATAGTCCTCCTTTTGTGCCGAACCACAGAGTCCCTTTTTTATCGATACCGATTGCCTGTACAAAGTCGTTTACAAGGCCATCGGCTGTTGAGAATACTGTCCAGTTCTCAAGAGTGTTGTTCCCGGTATGTCTGGCAACTCCAAGTTCGGTACCGAACCATTTTGTTCCGTCAGGAGCAATTAAAACACTGTATACCTTGTCGGAAGGTAAAATTATCGGGCCCCATTGTGCGTAAACAGAAGCTCCTGAGATTCCATCCACTTCATTTTTGTATATTCTTGCTATACCGGCTCCTTCTGTTGCCACATAGAGAGAATCGCCTGTTCTGTTGGTAGCCATTGAGGTTATCTTGAATTCTTCGAACATAAAACCAGGATACATATCTTCATATCCCACTTCAAGCCATTTGTTATTTATACATGCTGAAATTCCTTTATCAGTTCCAAACCACTGTATGTCATTTTTCCCTGTTGCAACACTTACAACATTATCGCTTAACAGAGAGCCGTTTTTTGTATTGATAGTGGTGGCCGGGGTTTTGGGTTTAATAGGCAGTGTTGTTACAGTAACCCCATTTGGAGTAGCAATCAGAACATTTTGCCCTTTTGCTGAAAAGCTTTTAAGATTCTGTGAAGGGATATTTTTATTCTTATCATATGCCTTCCATTTTTTGCCATCAAAACTGACAATCCCTGATTCTGTCAGAAACCATTTTGTGTTGTTTTCATCAACAAGTGCCGAATGAAAATTTTTTGCACTAAATGCACCATTGAAAGAGCGATTGGTTACAGGCACCTTCTGCCCGGAAGCCACCGCGGCGTACTGTGACATGCTTTCAAATGAGAAAACAATCAAAGTCGCGATGAGGAAATTTATTGATTTTTTCATGCCGATTTATTTTAAATTAAAATATTTGATAAATATAATAATTATATGAATTAGATCAGGATGTCACCGGCTTCACGGTCTTGCGTCAAAGTCATTTTATGAAATCTTTTCTCACCGGGGAAAAACAATCAGTTAAACGGACGTGACTACTTAATGTCATGATACAGTGTGGAATACCGGAAGGCACCGATATAACATCGCCCTCCTTCAGATGGAATTCCTGATCACCTTTAAAAAATGTTAATTCTCCTTTTGCAACAAAAGTGATCTGCTCATGAGGATGGGAGTGAGGAGGATCCGGACAGCTCATTGGTCCGTTTGTAAAATCACATACAACAACCATCAGATTGTCGAGATATGCAATACTTCTTTCAAAATTGGCAGATACCTTTTCATGGATCACCTTGTTTTCATTCTGATTTGACATAACAGGAATTTTTAAATAGATTAGGAATAAATATTAGATTTTGGTTTCAGAGTGCAATTTACACAATGAAAGTTTTATTTAAATGATTTTTGATCCAGTAATAGTTTTATTTAAAAGATATTCATTATGTTTAACCTGAACTTATATACTTGTCTAACTCTTAACCTTTTATTGACCATGAAAAAAATATTCACTCTTTGCTTTCTTGTTATTCCGCTCATAATCATTTCGTGTGCTCAGGAAAAACCCATGAGTGAAATCGTAAATAAGTCACTCGCTTTTTCAAAGGAGCAATATAGTCTTATGACAGATGTGATGAAGGAAAAAGCAGGTATGCTGCCACGGACTATTGATGCAGAAGGCAAGCTCATCACTTCGAACTCCAAATGGTGGACCAGCGGATTCTATCCCGGATGTCTTTGGTATTTATATGAATATTCTGATGACCCGAAAATAAAGGAAGATGCAAAAATGATAACCGCCCGTGTTGAACAGGAAAAATTTACAACAGATAATCACGATGTTGGTTTCATTCTTTATTGCAGCTTTGGAAATGGTTTACGGCTTACAGGTGAGGAGAGCTACAATGAAGTACTGCTGACAGGGGCAAAGTCGCTTTGCACCCGTTTCAGGCCGAATGCCGGAATAATTCAGTCATGGGCAACCAGAGACAAGTGGCAGTGTCCTGTAATAGTAGATAATATGATGAATCTGGAGCTTCTTATGTGGGCATTCAAGAAGTCGGGTGATTCAAGTTTTTATAAGATAGCTGTAAGCCATGCTGATGCAACAATGAAAAATCATTATCGTCCCGATTACAGTTGTTACCATGTAGTATCATACGACACAATCTCCGGGGCAGTCCAGGTGAAGCAGACAGCACAGGGATTCTCTGACGAGTCGGCATGGTCGCGCGGACAGAGCTGGGGCTTGTATGGTTTTACAATGATGTATCGTGAGACAGGCCTGGAACGTTACCTGGTACATGCCCGGCATATTGCCGATTTCCTGATCAACCATCCGAACCTGCCTGAGGATAAAATACCTTACTGGGATTATAATGCTCCGGAAATTCCCAATGCTGAAAGAGATGCCTCTGCCGGAGCAATCATGGCGTCTGCCCTCATAGAACTGAGTAAGTATACTGATCAGGAGACAGGAAAGAAATATTTACAGGTTGCTGAAAAACAGTTACGCAGCCTTTCATCACCAGCTTATATGGCAAAACGGGGAGAAAACGGCAATTTCATTCTTATGCATAGCGTAGGGTCATTACCTGCAAAGAGTGAGGTAAATGTTCCTCTTAGCTACGCCGATTACTATTTTATTGAAGCTTTACTGAGGTACAAGAATCTTTAGGGATTTTTATAAATACAAGCAGATTTAAAGAATGAGTAAAACTTTTGACTATGAGTTTTACTCATTCTTATTTTTTGCTTTAACGAAAAGGATTTTTATGCTGCATTTTTTACAAAAGGGTAATAACTGAGCATAATAACTTCAATGAGGCTGTCTTAAAAGCCCTGCTTTGCCTCACCCAAAAAAAACCACCTAAAGGGGGCTTTGTAAGAAACTGATTTGAGTACTTATAAACATTCCTCTATAGGTCATAGCTAATTTTTTTTGAGATACCATTGGTCACAATTTTCAATTCCATGTGTGAAGATCCGATTTTTGGTTTCCCGGTTAATCTGACCTTAATTCTGGGCTGTGATTCATTATATGGTACAACAATAGTTATAAACCTGGTTTCCTGTTCTTTTGTATTCTTCTGTAAACCGTAACTGAAAGCCGGACGTGGCTCTTTTTTTGTATAGAGGAAGGAAACCTGTCCTTCTTCATCTTTCATATTCATCCCCTTCTGTTTCATAGATTGTACAAGAACATTCCATCCGTCGTGGAAATTGGTACACGCAGAGAAATTTTTATAATCAGAAACAACGCTCCCGGGTCCGAGCTGAAAATGGATATCGACGGGGCCGGTAGCGTCACCCATGGCTTCGTCGATGATGACAAAGAACTTTTTATCCACAAACAGCAAAGCACGGCGATGCGTAAGATTTTGATAGCTTTTATTTTCAACAACGAGAATGTCTAAATCTGTCCCGGGTTTCCATAAAAGTAGTTTTGGAGAAAAGGTTGAATTCTTTCCGTCCAGGGTCAGTGTCTGATGGACCTTTGTTTGACGGAACCATTCCCGATTCTTTGGATCGCCGCTATATATATAACTTCCTGCATCAGGCATAAGATGGCGTCCTCCGGCATATAGTTCAAATGTACCATTATCAGGTTGACAATGTCCGCCTCCGTCAGGTCCACACTTCAGAACCAGACAAATGCTGTTTTTATCCCAACCACTGCGCATGGAATAGAACCCGCTTTTTTCAAGAGCAAAAGCAGTTGCATCCGGTTTTTTTCCTTCTTTACCCTCGGTGGCAACATAAAGAAAATCGTCCCTGTGGTATAATTGTGCCCAATTCCTGAGACTTTCCCAGATATGACCGGGAGTACCAGTCCATGAATCGCCGAATTGCGGAGTTGTACCATCGGGGAAGCCCAGTTTCATGAGCACTTCACACATCTTCTCTATTTTTTTATTATAAGATTCGGGAAATGCATTTGCCTGTCCGTTCATCTTTGCCAGATCAAATGAACGTGTAAACCATCCTATGCAACCAGAATGATAGCCTATGGCCAACTCACGTTGATGACCATCGGAATAGACCTGATTGTTTATCTCTGTATTAAGACGCATTATGGCTTCGTCTCTCCATTTTTTTGAATCCTGAAACTCAGGAAAGGTTATAGCTATGAAAGCCAGACCATCGGCTTCCATTAATCCCCAGTTACTTCCCTTGCTGTATTTGGTCATCAGGTATGAAGCATGTTCATGACAACAGTTGAGGAATGCCACAAGGACCTCCGGAGTGAAAGAGGGTGAATCAAGAAAACGCTGAAAAAGAATGGTCCAGCTATGACCTCGTATCCCTGCTTCAATTGATCTCCACGCATAATCATGTTCTTTATCTAGTGGATTTTTCTTTGTCCAGTCAACAAATTGGAAGCACCATTCTTTTGCGTACTTCTCGTCATTTGTATGCCAATAGGCGAGGCTCATCGATTGCCAGAACCCCATACGGTTTAATTGCCAGACCCATTCCATGTCAGGAACAGGCCGGGAGTTCCAGTTTATATCTTCCCCGCAGAAATGAGGCGGATATGCCGGCTGACCAACAAAAATGTGTTTCATCGCATTCTCTGCTTCGGATATATCATTCATGCTGGCACATTTCCCCAACATTTCTGGTTTTGCTTGTCTGTCAACAGGATGTTTTACAAAGTCACGTGCCCGGTAATACGCTAATAATTCCTTTGCTGCCAGCTGAGGATCATCAACTGATGACTTCACTTTCTCCAATCCGGGGGCATTCAGATTAAGACATGACAGTAATTTGTTGATATCATGATGGTTGTCAATATTGTTCTGGTTCAGTTCAGCCTCTCCGGCATACACAGGACGTGTCAAACCAGATGCTAGGCACAATATGAAAAGTGACTCGCAAAAACATTTGCTAAATGATCTTGACATTACCATTCACTTAAAGGTTTATAAAATCTTTTAACATCAAGATTCTTTACGTTAACCGGACGCATTTTATTGATTTTTGCTTCATTGTATTCTGTTTTTAAATAGCGCCTGCTGTTAAACTAAGACCTTGTATTTTAATTCAACTTGATTAAAGATAACTATTTCTTTGATGCTTGATATTTGCTTTTGACTTTCTTCTGCAAAATGAGATAATAAATTTTTTATCTCCGGCATGGATAAACCCGCAAGCCTCTAAATATCTTAATTGATTGAATATTAAAAATCAATCATAGCTTTCATCACCCCATCTTCGTATCCGGCTACAAGATCAAAGGCCTCTTTCGTCTTATCAAACGGGAACCTGTGCGTAACCATGTTGTCGATACTGATAATCCCATTCTTCATCATCTCAAGTGTCGAATCCACACAACCTACCTGTCGTCTTATAAATTGGACCGATAATTCTTTGCGACGCATCTCATCAGCAGGCATCGACCACCTGTCGAATCCGGGAATCCCGACTATAATCAGCTTACCGCCGGGTTTGAGTATATCTACAGCCTGGTCAAAGGCTTCCTGTTCCCCGCAACATTCAAAAACTATGTCAAGCCCCAGCTTTTCTTTCTCCCTTATCTTCTCTGTTATGTTTTCTTTCAGTGGATTGAAGACCCCATCAGCTTTCTCTTTTGATGCAATTCCAAGACGTGCATCAATCTTATCGGTAACATAAATTTTGTCTGCACCTTTTGCCTTTGCGTCAAGCATTACACTCATTCCGATGGGGCCGAATCCGAATATCCCTGTTTTCAGCCCTTTTACAAATCCTGATTTTTTCACCGCATAGACCCCTATAGCGAGTGGCTCTGAAATTGATCCATGATCAGGAGTCAATCTCCCCGTAAGAGGGAAGCAACTTTCCTCAGGCATCACGATGTACTCCATGAGACATCCTTCAGCCTGCCCCGGACAACCCAGGAACCTGAGATGACGGCATGTATGAGACCTTCCTGAACGGCACTGATCACATTCCCAGCATGGCATAGCCGGGTCAATAGCAATGGAATCACCAGGTCTGACTCTGGTAACTCCGGAACCGACTTCGACAACAACCCCGGCTCCTTCATGCCCAACAGTAAAAGGATATTTTACAACCTGCGATCCTATCTGCCCGGAGGTATAATAATGAATGTCAGAACCACATATTCCGACAACTGTGATCTTTATTTTGACATCATCGGGTTTTGTTATTTCTGGCTCGGGAATGTTTTTCATCTCCATCTGCCTTATTCCGGTAAGCATCATTGCTTTCATAAGTATATGTTAGTTTATTAATAGACAAATATAAAAATAACTTATGGCACAACTAGTGATCATAAACCATGGAAGCAAAAAAGAATGGTTTTGAAAATGATAGAGGCTGTCTCAAATGTTTTAAATTCTTGTTTACCCCTAAATCCCACTGACGCTTCGGTCAGTGCAGGCCTAAAGGGGACTTGCTGAATGCCAGTCTATTACAAAGCCCCCTTTAGGGGGGGGGTAATATAGGGCTTTTTAGACAACCTCCGGAAAGTATTCCTGTCAAATAAATTCGTAAATTTCCAACATGGTTTATCTACGGTTATATTAATTATAATGACTATCGGCAATCATGAATACGATTTTACAAATCGCTTGAAAATCAATTTATTTACCCCAACCACAAGGGGAGTAAATTGATTTTCTTCGCTCCCCATGGGGCCGGGGTAAACGAAGAACCGAAGCGAAGCGAAGCTCGACGAAGTCAAAATCAATAGGTTTTTATGTATGATTCCCGACACTCATATTAATTATACTTTGACATATTCAAAAATTCTGTCTGTTTTTACACTGTACCCTTAAGGAACAGGCAGATTTTTCTCCTGACTCCCTTCAGGGAAGGGGTAAAGCAGGAAAAAACTCATGGATTAGGTTATTCTGTCAAAGCAGAATTAATGTACGATAGATAAGAAGACGATTATGCTGACATAATAAAACTATCTTATTATAAATGAGAAAAATCTACGGAATAGGAGAAACTGTGCTGGATATTATCTTCAAAGATAACCAGCCTCAGGCTGCCAAGGCTGGCGGGTCAGTTCTGAACAGCGCTGTCTCAATGGGACGGATGGGTTTACCGGTATCTTTCATAAGCGAATATGGAGCAGATGATGTAGGCAGGTTGATTGATGGTTTTTTAAAAGACAACGGGGTCGACTCATCTCTTGTTTACCATTTTCAGGAAGGAAACACATCTCTTGCACTTGCCTTTCTTGATAAGAAAAGCGACGCACATTACACTTTTTATAAAAACTATCCTGAGAAACGTCTGGATATAGACTTTCCTGTTATCAATAAAGACGACATAGTCCAATGCGGATCATTTTATGCAATCTGGCCGGATATCAGGGAGAAGTTTTTAAAGCTGATCCGCGGTGCAAAAGAGAACGGCGCATTAGTGATTTATGATCCCAACTTCCGGAAAACCCACCAATCTGAACTGGGTGTGCTCAAACCTATGATTATCGAGAACATTAAGCTATCGGGTCTGCTAAAAGGATCAAATGAAGACTTTAAAAATATTTTTGGAGCCAATAACGCTGATGAGACATGGGATGCTGTGAAAGGATATTGCAAATGCCTTGTTTATACTGCAAGTGCCGAAGGTGTTGAAGTAAGAACAACTTCTTTTTCAGGAAGATTTCCCGTAAGAAAGATAACTCCTGTGAGTACAATTGGGGCAGGCGATAACTTCAATGCCGGGATGATAACTTCCATCTACCGGAATAACATACATGAGGAGCAACTCTGGCAGATGAAGGAGAAGGATTGGTCGAAAGTCATAACAGTTGCAGTCGATTTTGCAACACATGTTTGCTTAAGCTACGAGAACTATATCTCTCCGGAATTCGCTGAGATGCAAAAAGATAAATAGCAGGAGTCCCTGTCATAAATTCTGTTTCTCTTAATGATTTCTCTGTGTATCTCTGTGTCCTCTCTGTGGCCCTCTGTGAAAGTTCTTATTCTTACTTATTGATAAGTTACACAGAGATACACAAAGGTTACACAGAGTCACACAGAGAATTCACTCAGGTACCAGAGGTTACTCAGAGAAAAAATCAGATCGGTTTTGCGTTAGCCAGAAGGTATTTTTCAGCTTCAAGCGACCAGATATAATCGTTTTTTGAAACAATCTCATTCAGTCCTGCATAGAAAGGATTATTTTTCCCAAGTTCACCAAGTTCGTTCAGTGCGACAAGAGGCATTGATATATTGGTGTAAATGAGTTTCTTTCCCCCCTGGATGTTAGGAAGGTTAAGTGTGGTGTTTACCACTGCATCAAGACCTCCAACATGTGTTATCATAACAGCCGGATTTATTTTTCCTTCCGACATAAGCTTTAACGATTCGCGCATATCATCTGTGTTGCCACCAGAAGTGCCTACAATATGTGTAAATGCATAATGGACATTATAGAAATTGAATTCTGCTTTGAACTCAGGATTGGTAGGGCCGGCAAAGAAGTTAAGGCATCCTTCAAATCCAAGGATTGCATCACCCTGTTCAACAACAGCTTTTACAGGAGCAAATACTATGACATCATCATATCCGGTTCCTCCTGTCAGATTACGTAACTCTTTTACAGGATCATTCACCTTTCCTGTGTTCAGGTAGATAAGTTTAATACCCTCTTTTGCGGCACTTTCCGGAGTGAAAAGGCTTGCGGCCCTTGCGAGCCTGTTGTCGTCAATGTCGGTGACAACAAGCAATGACGGTTTACGATCCTGGTGCAATGCATAATCAATGGCTCCCAGCCCCATTGGACCAACCCCGGCAAGAATGGCCATTTTTCCTCCTTCCCGTATTCCCATATCATGTATATATGTGCCGGGATGAATATGATAAATGGCATGGAACGCCCCTACAATACATGACATTGGTTCTGAAAGAGATGCCGGGAAAAAAGCTTCACCATCATACGGGA
>Ga0116170_10003940_pt1 | contig 13780 bp, 6 predicted proteins | sample AD_JPNHW1_MetaG_FD_89797 | JGI IMG/M metagenome (GOLD analysis project Ga0116170, IMG submission 89797) | Active sludge microbial communities of municipal wastewater-treating anaerobic digesters from Japan - AD_JPNHW1_MetaG | ecosystem: Engineered > Bioreactor > Anaerobic > Digestate | place...
GGGTCCAACTGCACGGTAAACCGGCGCTGATAATATGTGCAGATGGCCTCCCGAAAAGCTTTGCTCCCGCCGGCTGGTGAGTAGCCGTGTTTTTTGGGATTGCGCGCGGATTCAACCAGCCTATCAATGATGAAGTCCGCCGGTGGCAAATCGGGGGAGCCCATATCCAGCCGGATGACCTTAATCCCGCGGGCTTCGAGCTCAGCAAACTTTTTGGGTAAACCAGCAAAGAAGTAAGGTTGAATGTTCGCAACAGTACTGGCAGGTTTGATTTGCATGAATTATTAATTCTTCCTTTTTTATTTGATTATATCCCAGCCTCGCGAACGCGGCTCGCGCCCAAGCCAATTGCATTCGCGCGGTTTGCCCCTGGACGAAATTTTCTGGTATAATTCTTGCACATAAGGCGTTGCCACTATTTAATAAAAAGGAAATAACGTGCTGCAGACCCCCTATCAACACACGAGCATCAGCACCTCAGCCCACCTGGCACAGACCATGACCCTGCTGAGCCTTTCCGCCACGGAGCTCGCGGAAAAAATCGAGTCTGAACTTTCCACCAATCCGGCGCTTGAAATGGTGGAAGAGCGGCGTTGCCCCATGTGCAAAAGGCTGCTGCCACCAACTGGTTCGTGCCCCAAGTGCAGCCAGCCTGAAAGTTACGGATCGACCGAACCCATCGTGTTCATCTCCCCCCGGGACGATTTTTACATTGCCAGCAGCAAGAGTTCGGACGAGATACCGGAAGAACCCTACGCGCCTGAATCAGTGGACCTGCCCACGTACGTGTTGACCCAAATGGCCGGCGATTTAGCCAAAGAAGACCGGTTGCTGGCAGCCTACATCCTGAACAACCTGGATGAGGATGGATTTTTGACAACCTCCCCCATGGAAATCGCCCGGTACCACCACCGCGCTCCCAGTGAAATAACTGCCATCATCGAAAGAATCAAGCGCTGCGATCCGATAGGTGTGGGTTCCGCGAACCCAAAAGAAGCCATGCTCACCCAGCTGGATGTGCTGGAAGAAACCATGCGCATCCCTGCCCACACACGCGAAATTGTCCAGGACCATCTTTCCAAGCTCAGCCAACACCATTTCGCGGAAATCGCGAAAGAATTGAGTACCACCGCCACGAACGTGCAGAGAATCGGCGATTTCATCAGTGAAAACCTGAACCCATTTCCCGCCCGGGCTCACTGGGGGGATGTGCATAGCCCGCATACTGAAAACGGACAGGTTTTTCACCAGCCAGATATCCTGGTCTATCATCTGAATGAAAACCCTGAAAACCCATTGGTGGTGGAAATTATTCTCCCCATTCGCGGTACGTTGAGGGTCAATCCCCTCTTTAAAGCCTCCCTCAAGGAAGTGGAAGAGCAAAAAGCGGACGAATGGCGTGAAGATATCGAGAAGGCATCGCTGCTTGTCAAGTGCATCCAGCAACGTTCCAACGCCCTCAAACTGCTGCTCGAAAAACTGGTGGTCTACCAAAAGGACTACATCGTCGGTGGGGACAAGGAAATGCAACCTCTCACCAGGGCCGTGCTTGCCAGGGAGTTGGACGTGCATGAATCCACCATTTCCCGCGCGGTTTCCGGCAAGACCATCCAGCTGCCCAACCGGAAAATCGTCCCGCTTTCAATTTTCTTTGACCGCAGCCTTTCGCATCGCACTCTCATCAGGGAAATGATTGACGCGGAAGACCATCCCCTCAGCGATTCCGAAATCAAGGATATGTTGGAAGTCCAGGGCATCCAAATCGCGCGAAGGACGGTTGCCAAGTACCGTTCCATGGAAGGCATCCTGCCTGCCCACCTGCGTCACATGAGCCGGCCAACCCGGTAGGATTGGTCGGTCCCAGCTGATGGACTTTTCTGATAGCGCCTTACAAAATGATTTGAAAGTGCTGGATAAATCCCAGCTGCTGGATGCGCTTTCTGAAGCGGCGCTGGTTTACAACCGTGCGAAGGATAAAATCCTGGAAATTAACCAAAAACTGGCTGAACTGACCGGGTACCAGGAGAAGGAGCTGACCGGGGCTTCCCTTTCCTTCCTGATGACGGGTGAACAAGACACCAACCCCACCGGGCTCACCATGCGGAAATCCCAACTGCGTGGCATGGGCGGGGAAATCATCCCCGTCAGCCTGAGGGTGCTTTCCATCAGTAAAACCAATCAAATTGTCATCCTGCTTTTCGGCATGCCCGCGGAGGAGTCGGAAATCAGGCGCAGCCTGTTGGACCAGGAGCACCTGTTTGACCAGTTCAGCATGCTGGCCGAAGTAGGCAAGGCGAAGACAGCCCGCGCCTGCCTGGAAAACACTGCCCGCGTGGTAGAGCAATTAATCTCCCCCCAGGCGCTGGCCATTTACTCGCCCTCCCAGCCGGCGGGCAGCCATAAACGTCTGCTCATGCCAGGTTACAACCCTGGTCCGTTCCCAGAGAAACTCCATGACGATAACCTGGAAACAACCGAGGAAATCCAGCTATGGAAGAGCCCCAAGCCGCCTACGTGCAGCCTGCATACGCTGGCACAGGATGAGGGCTTGCGCTACCTGCTGAGCCTTCCTTTGGCTTTCAACGGCACAAGCCTGGGTTTGGTCCTGGCTGCCGGCCTGACGTCAATCCCCGATGACGATGATATGCGCTTGCTTTCCATGCTCGCGACGCTGGCCTCATCCATGCTTTACCACCTTGGCAACTTTGAAAGCGCCAAGCGTTCCCTTGAGAAAATCCGACAGGCTGTGCAAATCCAACACACGGTCACGGACAACCTGGAGGAAGGCGTCATCACCCTGACGCGTGACCTCAAAATCGCCGAGATGAACCCCTCCGCCGAAATCATGCTCGGGTACGCCAGCAAAGAGGTCTTCCTGCAGGACGCGGACATGGTCTTGATTGGCAATGAATCCCTGGCGCCACTTTACAAATCCGCGCTGGAAAGCGTCAGCACAATGGCGACCAGCAACCTGACCCTGAACACGCGCAATGGCAAAACTTTCCCAGCCCAGGTGCTTTGCCTGCCGGTCATCCTGGGCGAGCGCGTCACCAGCATCGTGCTGCTCATCCGGGACTTGAGCCAAACCGAGCAAATCGTGGCCCAAAGCAGACACCTTGAGCAAAAGGCTTATCTTGGTGAAGTCTCCGCCGTCTTCGCGCATGAAGTAAAGAATCCTATTAATAGCATCAGCACTGGGCTGCAATACATTGGCTTCAATCTCAAGCCTGATGACCCGCTGATGACCTGGGTGACGCGTCTGCAAAATGATTGCGTACGTCTGACGCACCTGATGAACTCCACACTCACTTTCTCAAAGCCAAGGGAATACCACTTCGCGCTGGCAGATTTGAGTGAGCTCATCCCTTCCATCCTGGAGCGCTGGGCCCCACGCCTGACGCGCCTCAACATCCGCTACAATTTCGCGAGCAATCCTGCCCATCCCTGGGTGAGGGCGGACGTTCCCGCCCTGGAGGAAGTGTTCGTCAACCTCATCAGCAACGCGACCCAGGCGATGGAAAACACGGGGGGTACCCTGGCGGTAAGCATCAACCCGGCTGACCCCAGCGTGCAACCTCCGCAATACGAGATTATCGTGGCAGATTCAGGTCCAGGAATCCCGAAGGAGTTCCTGGCGCACATCTTTGAACCTTTTGTGACCACAAAAAATTCAGGCACAGGCCTCGGCCTGGCCATCAGCAAACGCATTATCACGGCGCATAAGGGTAACATTTACGTGGAGAGCTTCCCGGGAGGAACCATGTTCCATATCCTCCTCGAAAAAGCACAGAACGGAGCATTATGACAGCGACAGTCTTGGTTGTGGATGATGAAGAAACCGCCCGCCTGGTGGTCAGTGAATACCTCGGTTCAAAAGGATACGAGGTACTAAACGCTGGCACACTCGCGGAGGCCAGGAAAATTCTCAACACTGGCAGGGCGGATATCATTGTGCTGGATGTGCGCCTGCCTGATGGCTACGGTCCTCACCTGCTCACCGAAACCGCACAATTGCCAATCCGACCCGAAGTCATCATCATGACCGCGCATGGGGACGTTAGCATGGCCGTGGAGGCCATGAAAAGCGGCGCGCATGACTTCATCGAAAAACCCTTAGATTTGCTTAACCTTGAAGAATCCGTCCGACGCGCGGCCAACACGGTCTCGATGCGACGGGAACTCAACCATCTGCGGGCCTCCAAACTCAACCTCGACACCTTCATTATCGGGAGCACGCCTGAGATGCTTAAGGTTGTTGAATTGGCCAAGCGTGCCGCGGACGCGGCTGTTTCTGTTTTGATTACCGGACCCTCCGGCACGGGCAAGGAAGTGCTGGCTTCTTATATCTACACGCACGGCGCGCGGGCAGGGAAAGCATTCATTGATATTAGCTGCCCGGCCATTCAACCGACCATGTTCGAATCCGAATTGTTCGGCCACGAAGCGGGCTCCTTCACAGGCGCGGTCAAAAAGAAAAACGGGTTAATGGAAGTTGCCGATGGCGGGATTCTATTCCTGGACGAAATTGCTTCCATGCCCCTGGACATGCAGGCCAAGTTATTACGCGCGCTGGAAGAAAGAAACTTCCGCCGGGTTGGCGGCACTTCACTCATCAACGTGGATGTGCAGGTTATCGCCGCTTCCAACCGTAATCTCAAGGAAATGATTTCCCGCAGCGAATTCCGTGAAGACCTCTACTACCGCCTCAAAGTGGTCGATATCGACCTCCCTGCGCTGGAAAAACGCAAGCAGGATATCCCTGAACTCGTGGGGTATTTCATCCGTAAGTTTAACGCGCGCCTGGGTTCCAACATCGAAGGTATCACACCCCGCGCCATGGATGCCCTTATCCAATATGACTGGCCTGGAAACATCCGTGAGCTCAGCAATGCGTTGGAACGTGCGGTTCTTTTCTGTGATGACCGCGACATTGACCTCAACCACCTGCCCATGGATGTGGTTGCCCATAACGGGCGAAATACGTACTAACTTCCCGTCTGGCATATAAATTGCTACCTAAGCTCCTATGAGTTCTCTTAATAGGAGGTTATTATGCTTGAAAATACGAACCAGATGGTGATGATGCTTTCCCTCGCGCTGGCGGTGCTTGGTATTGTTTGCCTGATTATTAGCATCGTGATTCTCGCCAAGCAGGCGGTCAACCGTAACATCCAGGCCATCGCGGAATCCACGACAAAGTTGGCAGAAAAAGGCATCACGGATGGCATTTCGGGTCTGGTGGGTAACGCCTCCTTACTCATCAGCTCACTCAATGACATGACCAAGTCCAACACGGGCATTGGCATCTTCTTTGTTTTTCTGAGCCTCGTATTACTGGCAGCCGCGTATTACCTAATCCAGCCATTCCTGTCGCTACTGCCGTAATTGATTTTTGAAAGGACTGCAAGATGAGCATCGATTGGTTTCTCGAGCAGATAAAGTCCTGGTTCCCTGCTGACAAAGCAAAAGCGATTATCAGCGCGTTTCGCCAGGATGAGGTTGTTTGGAAATATCTGAATGAACCATCGCATCAGCAATCCTGGCTTGCTTATGCCGGCAACACGCTGGAAAAGTGGCTCCCTGGCCGGCTGGCCATGCACGCGCTCAAACCTACCCTCGCGGATATGGACTTGCGGAACCTGGAAACCCCCGTGCCAGCGGATCTCCTGAACCTGGCAAAGAGTTCTTTGGAATCCATCAACCTGACCGGCCTGGAACCCGGCTCTCTTTCCGAAACCGGTCTGCTGGCCCTGATGTTACGCGAACATCGCGTTCATCATGGCAGTTGGGACGGTTTACTCACTAACCTGCTTAAAACCAAGAACAACCTGCGCACCTGGAAGAGCGCCTTTGTTTGTCTCCCAGCCCTGGTGCCGGATTACGACCTCGCCGCGGATACCCTCATCTACGAAGCTCCTTCAGAACTGAACGCCAGCATCGTCGAAATCCTGACGCATGCCATTTTCTGCATGCCCATCTCTGAACAGGAACAATTCCAGGCCCTTAGCGAACAATTCTCCAAGGCCAACCTCGGGCTACAAACCCAACTGCTTCAAAGCCTGAAAACGCATGTGGACCCATCCTGGATCAGGTTGCTGGCTTCCCATTTCCTCGCCCAGCTGCCGGATGACCTCAGAAATCCGACCAACGGGACATCTAAAGGGACAGCCAACACTGATTTGGGCCAGGTGGACGCTTTCCAAAAAATCGCCCAGCTCAGCCAGTGGGCCGGCCGGCGTAACGAAGCCAGCGGCAGCATCCAAAAAGCCTTTGAGGCGCTCTACCAAAACCAGGCCGAGAGCCTGAGCAAGTTGGCGCTGCAACTGGAAACGAATGACGCCGAAGAAGCACGTAAAACCTGGGAAGAGGTGCTGCGCCTGGCTCCTGCCAACCCTGAATACCGAAAAATGTACGCGGAATTCCTGATCTCCCAGGATGACCTGGAACACGGGGAGGAACTTCTGCGGGGTTTGGATGACCAGGCCACGGAAGCTTTATTCATGCTCAGGTATCCTGAGCTGCGTGAAGGTCGCCCCCTCGAAGAGGAGACCCTGCGCAGCGCGTTGCGCAAAAGCCCCGGCGAGCCCGGAAGGTCCCGTTTTGAGGATACGCCCGATACGCTCAGAGCCGCCCGCTTCGCTTTTGACAACAAGAATTACGCTCTCGCGGACCAGTTCATCACCAAAGCGCTTGGAGAGATCCCGAACGATCTCAGGGCCATCAAACTGGCGCGGGAAATCCACAAACACCTGGCGGAAGTTGATAAAGCCATCGAGGCGTCCTCGCTGCTGGCGATTTTCGAGCCCGACAACCAGAAAAACGACAGGGACCTGGTCGCGCTCTACCTGCAAACAAACCAGGCCCAGAAGGCGTTCGAAACCTACCAGGCCTTGATTAACAAGATGAAAGAACCTTCACGCAAGGATTTGCTGACCTACGCCGAAATCGCGCTAAAAGCCGGCAAGCCGGAAGTGTCCATCTCCATTGGCAACAATTTCCTGGCCAGGGACGAGATGGATGGCGAGGCTTTGGTGCTGCTTTGCGACGCGCTTTTGGCGAGTGGCCAAAGGGAAACCGCGCTTGAGCGGCTTGAAACAGCTTCCGCGCTCGCGCCGGAGAAGCCCGCTTCCTGGCTTTCACTGGCCAGGATATGGACCGCCTTCGGTGACTCGGACAAAGCGTTGGAATCGCTACGCAAGGCAAAAGCCGCACTACCGGATGATGCGGGAATCCTGGGCGCGTTGGGGAAGATTTACCTGGATAATGACCAGCCCACGGAAGCGATTGCCGTGCTCAAACAAGCCTGCCAACAAAACCCGACTGACACCAGTGTGCGCAAATCACTTGCCAGCGCGTACCTGGCCCATGGAAACCTGGATGAAGCCTGGCGAGTGATTAGCCCGTTGGAAGATGAATACAGCTCCGACCCAGACCTGGCCTTGGTGCTTGGGCGTGTGTTGGTGGAGCTTGGGGATTACCAGAACGCGAAGAAAATGTTGAAATTCGCGTGGCAATCCATGCACACGGAGGAAACGCTCAAGCATTATGCCTTGTTGGTGCTCCAGCAGGCCAAAGGGCAACAGCAGCTCTCCAAGACGGATGAAAAAGAACTGAATACCATCCTGGCCGCGTTGGATACAAACACGGCAGGAACTGAGGTCAATTTTGATGCGCGCGTCCTGAAGGCGGATATCAATGCCGCGCTCGGCAACTCGGAGAGCGCGTACCAGGACTACCTTCAGTTGCTGGACCTGCCTGAAGCGAAGTCAGCCAGGAATTATCACCACCTGCAACTGCAGACGGGGAAAACTGCCATGGCCCAGGGCCTGGGCGACGTCAGCCTGGCGTCCTTGCAGGAAGCCATCCTGGCCAACCCCTCCGACCTGGAGACCCGCCACACCCTCGCGGAAGCTTTTAACCAGGCTGGCATGAAGGAAGAATCCCAATCAGCGGCCAAGTCTGCTTTCCAGCTGTCCCCGACGGACCTGGATAACATCCTCTGGTACAGCCAATTCGCGGGCAAAAACGGCAATCCGAGGGATTCCGTCCAGGTACTACAGGATGCCATCCATCTGCGCCCGCAAGAACGCGCGCTTTACCTGGCCACAGCCAAGGCCCAGGTGGCGCTTGGTGAAAAAGAAAAGGCCAAGGAAACGCTCAGGGATATGCTCACTTTGGAACAGAACGAGCCGGAGGATTTCATCGACGTAGCCAACATCCTGCTCTGGCTGGATGAGCCCGATGAAGCAAACGCGGTGCTCAAGCAGGCTGTCACCGCAAGTTCCAACCCGAATTTCCCGGTTTCAAGGGACCTGGTTTATTCGGTTCTCAAATTAAATGACCGGACAGCAGCTGCCAACCTGGTGCTTGAATTAGAAAAAAGCTTCCACGACGAGGCCGGCTTTGATGTGCTAAATAGTGATGTGCTGACCGCGGATCAAAAATTCCTGCTGGCGCGTAAAACGCTTGAACCCCTCCTACACCAATTAGAGTTCTCGAAGGATAACGCGGCCTTGGAAGAACTTCCACTCATCGATCCCGATTTCGCCATTCCGGATTACTCCAGGGCTGGCATCTATTATCGGGCGGCCCAACTCGATAGGGTCATGGGCGATTTGAACTCCGCTCAAAAAATGGCTGACTTGGCCGCCAACAGCGAACCCGGCAAGCCTGAATACAGCCAGTTACAGCTTGAGCTGGCCTTTGCCACACAAAACCAGCAAAAAATAGCTGCCAGGATGGATGAACTTTACACCCCCGATTCCGAAAAAGCGGACAGCTTGGGCGCGAACGAGCTATTAGCCCTGCAAGCCCTGCTGGAAGGCAGCTTGAACCGGGCGTCATTGTTCTTTGAACACTTCTTCTCCAAGAACCAGCCCACACCGACCTCGAAGGCCATAGAAGCCCTGGTGGCATTTGAACAGGGTCGTGTAAGCGACGCGGAAACGCACCTGGTCCAGGCCAGGGAGTTTGTTGAAGAGCAGACCACGCTCGCGCAGGCTAGCGCATTCAACATCCCCGCGCATTTCCATACAATTTGGCACGCCCTGGCAGTCGCGCTCACGGCCTGGACGATGGAAAAATGGGAAATAGCGGACCTCTGTGTGCACGCCACGACCAAGTTTGTGAAGGTCAACCCCGTGGTCAACAAGTTTGTCGCTGAATACCTCGCGGACAAAACCCGGGCCGAAAAGAACGCCGCCATGCTGCGTATTGTGCGCCATTCACCCAAACCGCTGGAACAAAACGCCGATGAAACTGCTATTTTTGAAGAACAGATTTCATTGGCCGGCCGTTTCCTGGGGGCTGAAGCCCTCATGCCTGTGCTAAAAACCGGCCAGGCTGTCTACTCAGGCCACTGGCAGGACGCTGACAACCCACGCGACCTGGTACGCGATTCGAAACAGGCCGCGCAGGTGTTATCAATCCGACCCCAACCCGCGGTGGCCGCGCAAATTCTGAGTGGTTTCGCGGAAGATGGAATGGTTCAGTTCCAATCGGCTGTGAATTCCATGCAGGACAGGCCGGAAGAAGCCAGGCGGATTGCCGCTAACCTGGTCGAGAAACATCCGATGAACCCGAGTAACCACGCTTTGATGGCTTTTGCCAGCCAGGACCACCCGGAAGAAGCAGCCGTGTACCTTGAAAAAGCCTTATCCATCTGGCCCGATGAGCCTGAATGGCACGCCCAGGCCGGCTTGTTCAACCAATTGGCTGGCAAGTTCCCAGAAGCAGCCGCCCATTTGGAAGCCGCTTTACGCCTTGAGCCGAAGAACGCGCGCTATTGGCAAATGCTGGGTGACATCAAAGTGCTTGAAAAAGACTTGCACGCCGCCAAGGATTACTTCGCCAAGGCGACAGAATTGTTCCCCCAGAACCCCGAAGCTTTGGAATCCCTTGCCATCATCAACCAGCAGTTGGGCGAATACCAGGTGGCCATCCAATGCCTGCATGAGGCTGCCAGACTCGAGCCCGACAACCCGGCATACCAGGAATCCATCGCGGAAATTCAACTTGCCAGGCAGGAATTCAACCAGGCGCTCGAGCAGGCAGATAACGTACTTAAAACACGTCCCAACAGCGCGAGGGCGCTTGAAGTGCGCGTGAAAGCCCTGCTGGGCAAGCATCAATACGAGGAAGCCAGGCGCGGTATTCAAACCGCCCGGACAGTTGTCCAGGATAAAGTGCCGTTTGACCTGTTGCTCATCGAATTGGAGACAAACTATCTCAAGAAAAACGGGTTGCAGGCGGCAGAAAACCTGGCGGCCGAGCATCCTGAGGATATCAACGTCTTAAATGCCCTGGCGGGTTACCAGGTGAAGGCCAACCAATTGCAGGCGGCTGAAAAGACCCTGCAAAAAAGCCTCAGGCTTGCCCCAGAAGCACCCCGGACCTTGCTCGCCCTGGGTTGGGTTGACCGCCTGAATGGCAATCTGGATGCCGCGATAGCCCACCTGAGCCAGGCCATCCGGCTGGACCCCAGCCTGGTGGAAGCCTACCTGGAGATGGGCCAGACCTACCAGGCCCGCCGGGAGGTGCCAAGAGCCATCGAGGTTTACCAACGGGCAATCGCCATGGTTCCCAAGGACTCACGCGCGTACGTCCAGGCCGCGGCAGCCTACAAGGAAAGCAAGGATTATCGCAACGCGGAACAAATGCTGAGGCAGGCATCCCAGATATCTGGTGGTGACGCGAGCATTCGCAGACAATTGGCAGCGGTTGTGGCCCTTAACCTGGTCAACAACTTGCAGGAGGCACCGAAACACAAATGAGACCCTATCAAACCCGCAAAAATGATGAAGCCCTGGTGGTCAAACGGGGAAAATTCCTGACTCTCCTGCAAACCGCGTTAAACATCGGGGAATGGCAATTCGCCCGGCAAGCGGCCTTAATTTGGCTAGCAAGTTATCCGGGTGATCTGTTGGTCAATTATTCATACGCCTCAGCGCTCAATGCCCTGGGGGATGCCGATATGGCCATTGCCAAGCTGGAAAACATCCTGCGTTACGACCCGGAATTTACCGAAGCGGTTGGGCTGTTATCCCAAATTGGGGACCGCGCGGCTTACGCCGAACAAAACGCCGCCCTGGCCTTCTTAAGGCGAACATACCAGGAGGGTGACGCCCAGGTGCGATGGCTCGGACCCCTCGTGGCAGCCCGCCAGGCCTACGAAAGTGGTGACCTTGAAAGCGCGGAGAAGAGCATCCTCGCCGCCTTAGCCTACAACCCCGGCCTGGCTTTGCCGGCCATTTTCCATATGCGCATCGTGCAACAGAGCGGCAACATGACGCTCGCCACCACGCTCGCGAACATCTACACCAACCGGTGGCCGGATTGCCTGCAGATTAAACTGCTTTCCGCCATGGCAGACCTTCAACAGGGAGAGGACACGGCCGGCGTCGAAAAACTGCACTGGTCCGCCGCGCACGACATCTCTGGCCAGGTCATCAACCGCCTGCTCGGTCCCAACCACGCTTACCGGCCACTCTGGCCTGAGGACCTGAAGGTTTACCTGGACCTGCCCATTCCTGCCTCAATCGCGGGAGAACTGGGCATGAACATCCTCGGCGGAGAAATGGGACCAGTTCCCGTGGCAGCGCCAGTGGCTAATAAAGTGGCTGTTCCCCTGACTGAAGACCTGCTTAGCGACCCCACCCTGGCCACCAGGATTCCCGATTACGTCAACGATGACGCGCAGGAAGCCGTGGATTACTCCGAGGTTCCCCCAGAGGCCCGCAAGAAAAACCTTGCCGCGAAAAGCAATTTGCCTGAGTTCGACCTCACGGAAAAGTTACCGCCTGTCACTGACCCGGAAGCTTTGGAAGCGGTGACCTGCCTCACCGAGATTCAAGCTGCCTTTGATAAAGTGGCTCATAACATCAAGAAAACCGACATCACCAAGACGGATGGCCGTTTCCCGGTCTATGTGTTGCTCACTTCAAGGGCCGCGCTTGAAAAGAAGTACGGGCAGAACACAGCGAACGTGGTTATCGACGCCATGGGCGACCTCTCGCTAAAAATCACCGAGCTGCCTAACTGGAACAGCGCGGTCTTTGTGCCAGACGACCCAACCAGCGCGAAGGAATCAGGGCTGGAGGCCGTGCTGGCCAGCGACGCCTGGAAGATAAAGCTGTCCCTTTCAGACCTCGACGCCAAGCTCTCCGCGAGGGGTGAAATGATTGGCGCCCTGCTGATTGTCGGTGGAAATGACATCGTCCCCTTCCATATGCTCCCCAATCCGACGGATGACTCGGATGCCAGCGTACCCTCCGACAATCCTTACGCCACGATTGACGAAAATTATTACATCCAACAATGGCCGGTGGGGCGCATCCCGGATGAATCCGGGAATGACGCGGGTTACCTGCTGGAACAGCTGCGCTTTTTGAACAACGAATACAACGTCAAGGTGGATCGCAAGAAGAGCATCTCCGCCAGCCTGCTTACCAACCTGTTGGGCTCTGTCTTCACGCGCTGGGAGCAGGCCACCCAACGCTTTCAGAAATTCGATAACATCGGCGTCACTGCCGAAGTATGGAAAATTCCTTCGACAGAAGTATTCAGCGTGATTGACCGGTCCGACCGCATGCGCCTTTCACCTCCGGTGAATAACGAGAACCTGCTAACCAAGCAAAAAGCCAACCCCAAGTACGCCTACTTCAACCTGCATGGAATCAAAGACTCAGCAGAATGGTTTGGCCAGCGGGATCTCAAGCGCCAGTCGCGCGACCCGGAATACCCGGTGGCCATGGTACCTGCCAATTTCACGACCAAGACCAGCGCACCGGATATCATCATGAGCGAAGCTTGTTATGGGGCCAATATCATTGAAAAGAAGGCGGACACTTCGGTGGCCTTGAATTTCCTGGCTTCAGGCAGCCGCGCCTTTGTCGGCTCCACCTGCATCGCGTACGGCTCTGTCAATAAACCCCTCATCGCCGCGGACTTCCTCGCGTATCACTTCTGGACCTTCGTGAAAAATGGCATCCCGGTAGGATACGCCTTGATGCAAGCCAAGCTTGCCCTGGCAAAACACATGACCGCGACGCAAGGCTACCTCGATGGTGAAGACCAAAAGACCATCCTTTCCTTTGTCTGCTTCGGTGACCCGCTCGTGAGCAAGGTCGGTATCAAGCAGGCTTCCAAACCCATGATCCGCCCCACAAGCTATCCGAACCTGAAGACCATCAGCGACTCACACGAAGAGACCGTACTGTCATCCGAAGAAATGCCCGCTGAAATTCTCTCCACGGTGAAAACAATCATCAGCACTTACCTGCCAGGATTGGACGAAGCCACCGTCGCCATCAGCCCCCAGCTGACCAATTTCTCACTGGACCCTGAAAAAGTGAAGGCGCGTCAATCAGAACATTCCGCCGCCAAAGAAAGCCAACGTTACGTGGTCACCCTGAAAAAAACGTATGAATACAGGGAAACCCATCACGACCATTTTGCCCGGTTCACCTTTGATAGCAAGGGTGAAATTCTGAAAATGAGTTCGTCCAGGTAACAAACACTCCCACCCTCCTCCCTCCTCCTGCGGCTGACCTTTCGGTCAGCCGCACCAGTTAAATTTAAATATTTTAGGTAAAAAACCGCTGCCGAATTTATACTAATTGCGTTATAATAATTCCGATGCCATTAAATGAGATGCTTAAGCTGTTTGGTAACAAAGACCACTAAAAAATTTGAGCGGTTATAATGTTTTTAGCTTCAGAACAAATCCCGAAAAGGAGTGACATGTACGGATATAGTGGAAAAATCCTGCATATCGACCTAA
>Ga0116170_10003941_pt1 | contig 13778 bp, 14 predicted proteins | sample AD_JPNHW1_MetaG_FD_89797 | JGI IMG/M metagenome (GOLD analysis project Ga0116170, IMG submission 89797) | Active sludge microbial communities of municipal wastewater-treating anaerobic digesters from Japan - AD_JPNHW1_MetaG | ecosystem: Engineered > Bioreactor > Anaerobic > Digestate | place...
CCTCCTGCGAGGAGTAGGGGATCTTCCGGTCCTCCTTGTTGATAACGTCAAGATAATCGAGCTGGAGCATCGCCGAGAGGTCCCGTGTCGGGGGGGTCGAGTAGACCGGTCCCTCATACCCGTACTTGTAGAGCAGCGGTATCAGGGCGCAGTGGTCAAGGTGGGCGTGGGTAAGGACCACGGCATCGAGCCCGGTGAGCGGCTGGATTTCCGGAACGTACAGGTAGGGTGTGCCCCCGGCATTGTCCGGTTTTTCGCCGCAGTCGATCAGGATCCGGCTGTTTGGCGTGGATAAAAGGAATGCGGCACGGCCGACCTCCCGGCAGCAGCCGAGCATAGTGACCCGGATCCACTGGTCTTTCTTCGTGGCGTCCTTGCCCATTTCCTCTTTGCCGGGAATATCGCGGTGGATCCTCCTCCCGATGGTTCGTAAAAACTGCTTGCGTTCCTCGTTGACGGACCTGAGGTACTGGCGGGTCTGCTTGACCGTGGCACTCTCGATCGGGGGTGTCCTGACGACCTTGGGCGTCCACCCGATATGGCGGGTGATGTCCCGCAGCGTTGTCCCGTTCTTCCCGATGACAACACCGGGCTTTTCTGCCTCAATGAGAACTTCACCGGTATCGGCATCAAAAAAGATGTCCGTGATACCGGCAGTCTCCGGGACCACGGCCTTGATATCATTGTACGCCTTCTCGGGATCTTCGAGAACGGTTGGCCGTACCACGATCCGCTTGCGCAGGTCGCGTGCAAGGATCTTGATTAAGTCCGCCTCATCGGCAAACCGTTTCGGGTCGTCAGTGTATATGACCAGTTCGGGTCCTTCGAACTCGACCTGCGTCACCGTAATGCCATGGGGCACTTTCTCGTTAATCTTATCTTTGAGCTCTTTGAGCCGTTCTTCAATCAGCATAAAAAAGTCATCCTAAAAAAAGTTATGTACTGGTCTTGGCAAGATACTTCTTGAGAGCGTCTTCGCCCAGCACCTCATACCTGTCCTTTGTGATCACAACGACCTGGATCCCTTCACCGGAAGCCGAGTCACGTTTCATGGCGGATTTCAGGGAACGGACTGCAATATCGATTGCTTCGTCTTCCGTCATGTCTGCATGGAACCGGTCCTCAAGCACACCGTACGCCATGGGGGATCCGGAGCCGGTAGAGACGATATCCTCCTCTTTGGTCGCACCGCCCATCGCATCAACGGAATAGACGCTCGGTCCGTGCACGTCCACACCGCCGACAAGCAGCTGGACATAGTACGGGAAATAACGGTTCTGGTTTAAGTAGTTCGAGAGCAGCGTTGCTGCAGCGCCGACCGTGATGGGCCGCGACCTGCGGATCTGGTACAGGTTACATTCAACGGTCAGGATGCGGGCGAGCTGCTGGGCATCGCCAACACCACCGGCAGTTGTCATGCCGATCCGTTCTGCTACCTGGTAAACCTTTTTTGCTTTCTTGCTCGCGATCATGGAGCCCATGGTCGCCCGCTTCTCGGTGGCGAGGATCACTCCTCCGGCAAAAACAATGCCGATAGTGGTTGTTCCCTTCATGGACTCCTGTACCTGTTCAGCCATAGTAACTCCCAAAAACAAATGTACGCTTAAATTGCTTTAAAAGCGCAATAAAGTATTAGGTGATATAAGAAAATTTAAAGGTTTTTATTGGGACTCATGGCTGCAGAGGGCACGTATGAGCTCCCGGTCAAAGAGCATGGATACGAGCCGCTTGTCGCCATTGACGACCGGCAGCTGGTCGACGCGGGCCCGCCGCATCTTGAGGGCACATTCGCTGACCTCGGCATTTGCCGGGACCGCAACCACGTTCTTCACCATCGCGAGCTTGACCGGCCGGTTCGGGAGCTGGACTTTGGAAATCCCGAAACTGATGGTGTGGTTGTCCCGGATGCTCTCCCATGTCCATTCGTCATCGTCAGTACCGTTCGAGAAATCAGAAACCCCGACGCTGTCCTCAATGCTGGAGTTCCGGATCAGGTCGCGCTCGGATATGATTCCCTGCAGTTTGTTCTCGGCATCGAGGATCGGTATTGCATCGACACCGGAGATTTCCATGACCCTGCCGACAACTGGCAGCGGGGTCTCTTCCCAGAGTGCGAAGGTCTGGCTCGTGTAGGTGTTCTTTATCTCATCCTTGATCTTCATCTGTGCAATGGCGTGGATGAGGTCGGCAACCGAGAGCAGGCCCAAAAGGTGCCCGTCTTCCACAACCGGCAGGCGGCGGATCTTCTTCTCAACCAGGATACGGGCAGCCTCGCGGATATCTTCATCCGGTCCAATCGTGAGGGGTTTGGCCGTCATCAGGAGGCCGAGCTGGGTCTCTTCGGGCTTGCGCAGCAGGTCCTTACGGGTGATGATACCAACAATCTTCTTGTGCTTGATGACCGGGACACCGGAGATGCCTGTGCGTTTGAGGATCTTCAGGACATCGTCACGGTTTCCGGGAATTTCGACGTGAACAACGTCAGAAGTCATGTAATCTCTGGCAATCATTTCTGTTATGATCTCACCACCATGGTTGTGACTTTGCTGTGGGTGACTACATAGGTGCTGGCGCTCCCGATGAGGATGCGGTCGGCCTGGCTTTTGCCATGTGAACCAATCGTGATAAGGTCGGCTTTTTCCTTTTCGGCAAGGGTGACAACCTCGCTCCCGGCATGTCCCTGTTTCATGTGCGTGATCGCGGTGACACCTTTCTCTGCTGCATATTTTTTTGCCTTTTCAAGAACGGTACTTCCCTCTTTTTCCAGGACGCGGTACATGATCTCTACAGTATTGTCGGCAGGTAACGAGGAGAACAGTCCCGTCTCCACCACATAAATCACGTGGAGCTTGGCATTCCATATCTTTGCTTCTTCCACTGCCCGGACAAATGCGCGCTGGCCCGCGTCCGAACCATCGATTGCGACAAGGATATTAGTAAACACCGGCATCACCCAAAACAAACATGCCTGTTTTATAGGACTTACAAACTAAAAACGTTTGTCCTGATTGCGGCTGAATTCGCCCGTTTCGCAAGCGTTGCGAGCGGATCGCGCGAGAAGTGCAGGGCCGACCGGACCGGGTCAACAACAAACAGGTTTGCCCGGCCCCCTTTCCGGATGAAAAACGATGGGCCGAAAATTTCCGAACCCCAGATCGCTGCCCGGAGAACGACAGCAGGTGCAATCCTGTAGACGGTTGAGACAAAAGCCATCTCGGAAAATAGGTCCGGGGGGAAAAACATTACGTTGTCTGTCCCGAGACAGACCCTGCAGCCTAGGTCTCCCATAAGTGCAAGCGGGGGATGACGAACGGAGGATGCAACACCGAGCATCCAGTTGGACCGCGGGCAGACGGCGATCGGGATCTCTCTCTCGGCACATTCGCGGAGCTGTTTTTTTGTCGCGTGCGTCATGTGGATGAGGAGGTCCGGTTCGTAGAGGAGTGCGGCATCGACATCATCTGCATCCCGCTCCCCGGCATGGAACGCGATCTTTTTTCCTGCACGTTTTGCATTCCTGACCTGCTGCTCGGTCTCCGGAATGTCCCGCACGCTGCTGATCCCCAGGCCACCGGCCATGGTTTCGCCACCTTCGCGGCCGAAAATGAAAGGAACGAAGGGCAACCCGTCAGCGGCATCTTGGAGGGCAATGACGCCATCCACACCCCCTTCCCGGAAATCTGCACACCCGGCGGTCCCGGAATCGATCATCCCCTGGATACTTGCCCGCATGCCCCCGACGAGATCTTCCCGGGACGCCGCCCGCAACAGCCGGTGTTTCAGCCCTTCGGGCGGGGTGACAAGTGCTTCAAGATTCCCGGTTGTCCCGCAGTCCATCGCGATGGTATCGCCAAGGTGGGTGTGAGTATTGTAGAGGGCCGGACAGATCCAGACTTCCGGCACACGGGTATTATCTTCGATAGCAGTGATGATCCCGTTCTCGATGAAGATATCAACCGGGGAAAGCGCGAGCTCATCACCCAGGAGTGCGTAACCGGAGACCTGCTGCAGGGACTTTTTCATACGGCGCTACCTCCTTTATATAACGGGAAACCAAATATATGTTCCATGGCAAAGAAGCAAGGTGGAAGGTTACTCTCATCAGCGGGTCTCGTCAATTACTATGAGAGTGAAGATCGCAGGGCCGTTCATATCAGCCCTATTACGGTCATGGTCGTCGCCGCTGTAATCGGCATCGTCATTTATATCCTGGATATAGTCTTCAAAAGCTAAGACCATTCTTTTTTCAGCACGCGTTTCGTGATATCCTCATCGTTCCTGAAGTAGAGGTCGTCATGGCCGGTCCAGCGGCCGCAGTTCCGGAAGACAACGGCAGGAACGCCGTTGTTGCTCTCGCCCATCACGAAGTTGGCGAACCCGGCAATCTCGTCCACGACCGCCTCCTCGGTGATCTTCAGGACGTGCCCGAACAGGTCGGTATCGCCGCGGAAATCCCGGATCGCAGTAAACCCGCTCCAGCCGATCGCGTTGCCGGTCTGGCCGCGCCGGAACGACCGGCCGCAGGTATCGGTGATGATGACGCCGACATCCTTCTTCGAGATCTTTTTTATCTCGTTTCTGAGTTCTTCTGCTGCTTTCATCGGGTCCTGCGGCAGGAAGATTACCATACCGTCCTCGATATTGGACTGGTCTACGCCGGCACGGACCCCGATATGCCCGAATGACATTTCAGAAAGGATAAACGGGTGTTCCATGATGATGTCCGTGGAGGCATCGAGCACAGCCTGCACGAACCGGGGGTCCTCGCCATTCATCTTTCCCAGCCGGATTGCCCGTTTGGATGCCGTGATATCCGCGAGTCGTTTTGTATTGCCTTTGGCCTTTGACCAGATGGTGGAAGCCACTGAGAGGATGTCGCCATCCTCGAACTTCACCTTCCCGCAGATCAGTGCCGCGATATCATCTCCAGCATGGATGAGGGGGAGTCCCCGCACGCCCAGGACCTGAATATCTTCCATAACATCTCTATGAGACAACCTTCCGATAAAGGGGTTTCGATTTGTTGAATGTCATCAGACCTGAGACCGGAGAAGAACGCATCAGCGTTCTTCGACTGACCCCAGAACTTCCATCAATCACCTCAGCGTTCTTCGACCCGCCCGCACTTCGGGTCTGTTCCCCAGAAATGAAACCACTGGAGACGCTGGCACGGAGAGTAACCGGTTTTTTCTGCGAAACGACGATATATATTTATAACGATAACGCCGATCACCTGATTGTCATGTACCTCATCATCAAGTGCCCTTCGTGCAGCACGTTCACATACGTGGACCGTTTCCAGAAATGGAAACTCTGCCAGCAGTGCGGTCATGCCCATGAGGTTGCCAGGGCTCCGGCGTACCTGGATGTCGAGGACTTCCACGAAGCCGAGCATATTGTAAAGCAGATGGAAAAACACCTGCACGCGAACAAGAAGAAAGATTTTACCCCAGAAGAAACGGCTGAACTCCGCCACCATTACACGGAAGCGCTGAAGAAACGGGGGCGTGGTTATCCGGTACAATAACCTGTTCTTTTTTCCATCGGTTCCTGGACTCCTGCTGATATCTGACTATGCAGTTTCACCGCTCATGGATGGTCCCCCGCACGAACGATGCCCCGACACCGGCAATGCACAAAATAGTGAACACCCCGAACGCAATCGTAATGCTGTTCATGAGCGCCGGGTAAACCGCGGGAGTAATTGTGACGGTTCCGATGAAGATGGCAAAGCAGAACATTGCTATCGCCATGGAGAGGAGCTGCCCGAATGAACGCATGGTGGCCACCATGCCCGAGGCGATCCCAAGGTGTTTCATCTCCACTGAACTCATGATGGCGTTGGTGTTCGGTGACGAGAAGAGGCCATAGCCCAATCCCATAACCATCAGGCTTGCGACAATGACCCAGACCGGCGTTGCCGGCGTGAGAATAATAAACGATGCGAGGCCTATGGCAGTGAGTACCATGCCGGCCGTTGCAACGATTCGTGGCTCGATGCTGTCAGAGAGTTGGCCGGCAACCGGTGAGAAGACGGTCTGGACAACCGGCTGGGCAACAAGGATGAGCCCGGCAGTGGCCGCGGAGAAACCCTGGATATACTGGAGGTACAGGGAGAGGAGGACCCCGACACCAAAGGTTGCACCGTAGTTTATCATTGCCGCAATGTTGGAGAAGACGAAGGTATGGTTACCGGAGAATACCGTGAGATCCATGAGCGGGCATTCCCTGTGCATCTCTAACCGGTAAAAAACGACCGCCGCAGCCAGCGCAGCGCCGATCCATGCGAGTCCCGCCGGGTCGGGAAGCATGAGCATGCCGTAGATGAGCGTAAAGAGCATGATCCCGTACACAATGGCCCCCCGGAGATCGAACGGTTCGCCGGCTGCATCGGCCCATTCGTGCCGGATACACCGTAACGTAAGGACAATAGTCAGGATGCCAAGAGGAACGTTGACGAGGAATATTGCCGGCCAGCCGAACGTGTCCGTGAGGATCCCGCCGAGGAACGGGCCGATGGAGAGGCCGGCATAAACGGTCGCGATGGTTATCCCGAGTGCCCAGCCCCGTTCGCCCGGGCCATAGACCTGCGTAACAATGGCAACGGATGTGGCAAAGAGCATCGCGCCGCCAATCCCCTGCAGGAACCGGAATACGATCAGGATCTCTTCCAACGGGGCAAACGCACAAGCGAGGGAGGCGATGGTAAAGATGAGGACCCCGTAAAGGAATATTTTTTTTCGCCCGACAATATCGGCATATCTTCCGAACGGGACGATGAAAACCGCTGCGGAAATGATATAAGCGGATGTAATCCAGCCGAGCGTGACTGCGTCGACATGGAACTGTGAAGCCATCGCGGGAAGGGCAACCGTGATACTCGAGCTGGTGAACGGGACAAGGAACGAGGAGAGTGAGGCAACAAGGAGAATGATCTTCTTCTCGCGTTCATCAACCATGGGTGTACGGGGTTGGTGCTGATCAGGATTAAGGATATTGCACTTCCATTCCCTGAGGGTAACTGGTCTTATGAGGGGATTGTTTCATGACCAATAGGGGGAGAATACCTGAGCGGGTGCAGCAGGTGGAACGGAACGATGTGATAGTAATCGGGGCCGGACCGGCCGGGCTTTTCTGTGCGATCCATGCTGCCGCTGAGGGCTTCCGGGTCCTTGTCCTTGAGAAGAACTCAAAGCCCGGTGTCAAGCTCCTGCTGGCCGGTTCCGGGCAGTGCAACCTTACCCACGACGGAGAGATTCGTAAGTTTGTCACCCACTACGGCGACCACGGGAAATTCTTAAAACCTGCTCTGATGTCCTTCACGAACCAGGCCCTTGCAGGTTTTTTCCGTGATCGCGACCTTGCAATAATAACCGAAGGGACCGGGAAAATGTTCCCGCAGACACGACAGTCCGCAGATGTGCTGGCAGTCCTGCTTGCCGAGTGCAGGATCCGGGGTGTTACGATCCGGTGCAGCGAGCCGGTGACAGGTATTTCCCGGGCTGCCGGATTATTCACCGTAATGACAGGTACCGCTGCCCGTGAGACAGGAACCGTGGTCATTACAACGGGCGGGGCATCATATCCCCAGTGCGGCACTACCGGTGACGGCTACCGCTTTGCCTCGGCGCTCGGCCAGCCGGTGACAGAGACCGCTCCTGCGTTAACCCCGCTCCTGATCCGTCCATTCCCGTTTGCGTCCTTAATGGGCCTCTCGTTTGATCGGATGCCGTTCTCTGTCTGGCGTGAGGGGAAAAAAGTCGCGGATCACACCGGCGATGTCCTCTTCACCCACATCGGGCTCTCCGGCCCGGGCATCCTCGATGCGTCGCGGGAGATTCGTCCTGGTGATATCGTCCGGCTCTCGTTTGCTGGTGCAATGCGGCGCGAGGAGTTTGCCGCTGATATCGCAAAGCGATCAGCGGAAAATCCCAACTGGCAGGTGGGTACGATCCTCGCGAAATATCCTATCCCTGAGCGACTGAACCGGAAACTGCTGAACCTGTCAGGTATTCCCGATGATCTTAAATGCGCCCACTTCTCTGCAGCCCTGAGATCTGTACTGGTCACGAACTGCACCGGGTTCCCGCTGACTGTCGCGGCCCTGGGAGATTATAAGATAGCCATGGCAACACGGGGTGGCATTGCGCTCGACGCCGTGAATGCAAAAACCATGGAATCGAAGCTCGTTCCCGGCCTGTTCTTTGCGGGAGAAGTGCTCGATATCGATGGCGATACCGGTGGTTACAACCTTCAGGCGGCGTTCTCGACCGGCTATCTTGCAGCACAGGGAATCCGTAAACAACGGGAAATGACGGATACCCGCGATTTGCACATCTCTCGAGGGGAATGATGATCGGGAAAATCAGGTATTGAGAAAAAAAAGATTTTTACCCTTCTTTCTTCTCGATACTACCGAGTGAGATAGTAACTCCTGCCTTCTTGATCAGGTAATACCCGGTAGCGAGCCCGGTCACGATAATGCCGATTCCCATCAGTTCGACGCCGAATTCATAGCCGGATGTCATCTTGCTCGGGTCGAGCAGGATCACTTTCCGGGCAATCGCGATGATCGCGAGGAGGACGACGATCTCAACGTGGATGGTATTCTCGCTGAAATATGCCTTGATGGTATCGAGCAGCTCGACACCGATCAGGATCAGCAGGAAAGAACCCAGTACCGCGATCACCTCAGAGGTTTCCAGTATCCATGGGCTTACATCGACAACTGATATGAACAGAAAAACAACCAGATCAGCGATCGCGGTTATCAGCACAATCATCAGCATGATCATGAGTATGGCATAGATCACTTTCTCGAATTTGTTGACGATTTTTAACATAACAGGTCCTCTTTAACCGGAATCAGGTCCGGATTATCCGGGTCGTATAATTTCACCACGTCTCCGATGACAATGACCGCAGGAGGTTTCACACCCGTATTTTCTGCTATAGCAGCAATAGTCACGAGCGATCCCGTAGTCACCTTGCGATCGATCCGCAGCCCCCGTTCGATGATGGCGACCGGTGTTTTTTCCGGTTTGCCGTTTTTCATGAGCGCATCAGCGATCTTTGCAAGGTTGGCAACGCCCATAAGGATAACGATGGTGCCCCGGCTCTTTGCGAGCAGTTCCCAGTCAAGGGCCGGTCCGGGCTTGGTCGGGTCCTCGTTGCCGGTCAGGATGGTCACCTGCGAGGCGTACTTCCGGTGGGTGAGCGGGATGCCGACCGATGCCGGAACGGCAAGCGCACTGGAGATCCCCGGCATCATCTCGACCGGAATTCCTGCAGCCCGGACGGTCTCCAGTTCCTCGCCGCCCCGTCCGAACAGGAACGGGTCGCCGCCTTTGAGCCGGACCACGAGTTTTCCCTTCTTTGCCCGGTCCACCATCAGCGCTTCTATCTCATCCTGTTCGAGAGTGTGTTTCCCGCCGTACTTGCCGCAGTCGATCTTCTCGGCCTGGTCCGGGAGCGATGCGAGAATCTCCTCGCCCGGCAGCTGGTCGAAGAGCACCACGTCCGCCTTGTCAAGGACAGCCCGGCCCCGCTGTGTAAGGAACGCCGTTCCGCCAGGCCCGGACCCAACGAGATACACTTTCCCGTTCATGACGTGTCCCCGTTAATTCCCAGCTGCTTGTAGGCCTCATCGATCAGGTCTTGCGCCCGGGCCCGAAGCTGCCGACCCTGTTCCCGTGCATCATCGATGGTTTTTATCCCCGTATCAATCCGTTCGGCCCGGGTCCCGTCAAGCGAGAGCACTTCTGCGGTCAGGAAGCCGGACCGGCAGTAGATACCCAGGGGGGTGAAACATCCACCCCCAAGCTGCTCCATCACGGCCCGTTCGATCATGACGTCCGTGCGGGTCTGCGGGTGGTCGAGTGCCGAGAGTACCTCACGGAGCGACGGGTCGGCCCTGCTGACCACTGCGATTGTACCCTGATTTGGCGAGGGGACGAACTTTTCCGGAGGGAGCCGTTCCCCCTGGATGCGGATACCCATCCGGGCGAGGCCGGCTTCGGCAAGGATGATCGCGTCGTACTCTCCCCCGCTCATTTTACGGATCCGGGTGTCCACGTTGCCCCTGAGATCTTTTACCGTGACAGACGGGTCATGGCGAAGGAGCTGGGCCCGCCTGCGGGTACTCGATGTACCGACGATCTTCACGGCACTGAACGAGCCACGGTAGGCGATGAAGTCGGCTGCAGAATCGCGTTTCAGGATTGCTGCCGTGATAAGTCCGCTCGGCCGGTAGGCCGGGATGTCCTTCATGCTGTGTACTGCGCAGTCAATCTCACCGGCAAGGATCGCGTCGTCCAGAGCGCGGACGAACACGCCCTGGCCGCCGATCTCGTGCAGGGGGACCTGCGTGGTGGTGTCGCCGGTCGTGTGGATGATTACCTGTTCGGTTTCGATGCCCAGATCGGCAAGCTTCTTTTCTACGGTGCCGGTCTGGATGAGCGCGAGCTTACTGCCCCGGGTTCCGATTCTTATCGACATTGTTGGTACGCCTGTATGAGTGTGGAAATGTCTCTGTCGCTGTGCGCTGCTGAAAGGAAGTTGGTCTCAAACTGTGAGGGGGGAATGAAGATATTCTCTTCCATCATCTTTATCCGGAATTTCCCGAAGGTTTCCGTATCGCATTCCTTCACTTCGCGGTAGTTCCGCGGGGGCAAGCTGCGGAAGAAATACTTGAACATCGAGCCGAGCCGGACAAAGGATCCCTTATCATGTTTGGGAAGCGATTCTTCAATTGCCCGGGTCTTCTCGTCAAGCCCGCGATAGAGATCGCGGTGGGTATGGAGCCAATCGAGCGTGGCTTTGCCGGCCGCAAGCGAGAGCGGGTTGCCGGAGAAGGTCCCGGCCTGGTACACCGGGCCTTGCGGCGCCACCATCTCCATGATCTCCCGCCTTCCGCCAAAGGCCCCTATGGGCAGGCCGCCTCCAATGATCTTGCCGAGTGTGGTGAGGTCGGGTTTCACCCCGTACTTCACCTGCGCACCGCCGATACCAAGGCGATAGCCGGTGATCACTTCGTCAAAGATCAGGAGCACGTCATGGGCTTTTGTGATCGAACGGATCTCCCGGAGGTAGTTGTCCTGTGGCAGGACCGGGCCGATATTGCCCTGTACCGGTTCGATGATCAGGGCCGCGACATCGTCATGGGCCGAGAGAAGGGATTCAAGAGCTTCGGGATCGTTGAAGGGCACCTGCCGGGTGTGGGCAACAAGGTCGGCAAGCACACCGGCCGAGTCCGGCACACCCATTGTTGTTGCGCCGGAACCGGCCTTGACGAGCACTGCATCGTGAGCGCCGTGGAAACCTCCCTCGATCTTAACGATATCCTTCTTGCCGGTAAAGCCGCGTGCAAGCCGGATTGCGGCCATCGTCGCTTCTGATCCGCTCGACACAAACCGGATCATGACCATGCCCGGGTGATCGCTGGTGATTATTTTTGCATATGAGGGCTCGAGCGGTGTGGGTGTCCCGTACAGCCAGCCGCGTTCGATCTGCTCTTCGATTGCACTGCGGATCGCCGGGTGTGCATGCCCGAGGATCAGGGGGCCGTAGGCCATACAGCAATCGATCAGTTCGGTGCCGTCAACGGTCTTCAGGTGAGCCCCTGATGCGCTCTCCGTGTAAAACGGGTACGGCTTTATTGCCCGGACCGGGCTGCTCACGCCGCCAGGCATCAGGGTCTTTGCAACCTGAAAGAGATCTCCTGACGAAACCCTGCAGTCCTTTGTGCTCCTACTGTTTTTCATCCAGCCACCCGGCAACATCTGCCGCAAAATAGGTTATAATAAGGTCGGCGCCTGCCCGTTTTATGCAGGTCAGGCTCTCGATTACGGTCTCCTTTTCCCTGAGCCAGCCGTTTGCGGAAGCTGCTTTTATCATCGAGTATTCCCCGCTCACCTGGTATGCCGCGACCGGCAGGCCGATGCTCCCGACTTCTGCAAGGATGTCGAGATAGAATCCTGCCGGTTTTACCATCAGGATATCGGCTCCCTCGTCTGCGTCCATCTGTGACTCGAGGATCGCCTCCCTGCTGTTGCCCGGGTGCACCTGGTACGTGGTCCGGTCTCCGAACGAGAAGCCGGAGTCCGCGGCCTCGCGGAACGGTCCGTAGAGCGCTGAGGCAAACTTGGTGGAGTAGGCCATGATCAGCACTTCCTCAAGCCCCTCCGCGTCAAGTGCATCCCGGATCGAGCCGACCACGCCGTCCAGCATGCAGGAGGGGGCAACGATATCCGCCCCGCTCATGGCATGGCTGATTGCAATCTTCTCCATAAGTTCGAGCGAGGGGTCGTTCAAGAGATCCATCCCGCCCCGTGTCTTGCCAACAATCCCGCAGTGACCGTGATCGGTATATTCGCAGGCGCAGACATCGGTGATGACAACCATTGCCGGGATCTTGTCCTTGATCCTGCGGACAGCCTGCTGCACAACCCCGTCCGGGTCATACGCAGACAGGGCGTGTGCGTCCTTGGTCTTTGGGATACCGAAGAGGAGGACGGCACGCACACCTTTGTCCCATAACCCTTCCACGACCGCCGTGATCCCGCTGACCGGGTACCGGAACTGCCCGGGCATGGAATCGATCGGGCGCTGTACTGTCAGGTTCTCGTCCACGAAGAGCGGGGCAATAAGATCGTTCTTCGAGAGGGTAACCTCGCGGAGGAGTGGCTGGATATTCCGTGACCGTGACCGCCTCATCCGTCGTTGTGGAAAAATGCCCGTACTGCCACCACCTGCCAACCGTTTGATTACATTTTCTTATATCCATGGTATTTATGGATGTTGAGAGTCGTCAACCCAAAGCAGAAGAATGCCTCATCTGATAAGGATAAGGCAGTGGGATAAAAACCCCATTTGTCGAAAGTTTCAGACTTATGATGGGGAGGAGAACGGTGTTTTTCTCCAGTACGCAAAGCGTTCTTCGACATGCGAGTGTGTTATGACAGGACAAATGGCTGGGGTCTGACCGAAAAAGAATTCTGTGATATGGTGAAAACCGCATAAAAAGGAAAGGAAATTAATGGCGATCCCGTCTGAAGAAAGAGAAGAGAATAATTGAACCGAAGATGGCAAATATTGCCAGACCCGGAAGAAGCGGTGTTTTTCCTCCGACAAGTGAGGTTCCTGTAATAGGAATTCCTGCACCACTGGTTTTGGTAATTTTAATGGAAATTTCTTTGGTATCGGTCTTTTTTCCTTCATAGAGGACATATACTTTTACCTGATACAGACCCTCAGTCGTTCCTTTCAGATAATAGGTAAGATCCCCACGATCATTGATGGGAATACTCAATTCATCACTGGTAAAGGAATCAACGAGAGTGCCGTCCCGATATACTTCGCCAATCATTTTGGCTTTTGTCTCAATTTTTCCGGTATTTTCAAATGCACCGATGATCTTTAAGACAGCCCCGGGAACAGGATCCCCCGTATAGGTCAGGTCTGTAAGATTCCCCTGCCTGGATAATGTCCCTGTAGGTACGATAACAAACGGGACATTTTTACTGGTAATCTGGGTTTCCCCAAGGATTACCATAATATCTGCTGAGTAATTCCCGGGCTCGATATTTGTTTTTGTCCAACGGACGACAATCAGTCCCGAATTGCCGGCATTGACTTGGGTCCCCGAATCGGATATTGTATCTATAGTGCCGCTTTTTCCGGAGATTTTTGCAGTGATCTTCGGATTTGCTGCTACATTGCCGGTATTCTGGAATAGTACCCTGATCGGCAGGGGGAAATTCACCTCAGTATCATCGACA
>Ga0116170_10003943_pt1 | contig 13769 bp, 8 predicted proteins | sample AD_JPNHW1_MetaG_FD_89797 | JGI IMG/M metagenome (GOLD analysis project Ga0116170, IMG submission 89797) | Active sludge microbial communities of municipal wastewater-treating anaerobic digesters from Japan - AD_JPNHW1_MetaG | ecosystem: Engineered > Bioreactor > Anaerobic > Digestate | place...
AAGAAATAACCTGACAGTCTAGTAGTCTAACAGCCTAACAGCCTAACCTTCCAACCTTCTAACCTTCTAACCTTCTAACTTTGAATTCCCCCGACAGCAATAAAGAACGCGCCATCCTCATTGGACTAATCACGCTTAAACAAAACAAAGAAAAGGCTGCTCTTTACCTTGAAGAACTCTCTTTCTTACTAAAAACTGCCGGTGGTATTCCCGTCAGGCATTTTTTGCAAAAACTCGATATGCCAGATTCAAGGACTTATGTAGGTTCAGGAAAGATTGCAGAAATTAGCAACTATATTTCCGAAAACAATATAAACCTTGCTGTTTTTGATGATGAACTGAGCCCATCTCAGATCCGTAATATTGAGGCCGCCCTCAAATGCCGGGTGATCGACCGAAACAATCTTATCCTTGATATTTTTGCTTACCGGGCACGTACTTCTTATGCACGAACCCAGGTGGAACTTGCGCAATACCAATACCTGCTGCCACGACTTACCGGCATGTGGACCCACCTTGAAAAACAAAGAGGCGGTATCGGGCTCAAAGGCCCCGGCGAAAAAGAAATCGAAACCGACCGCCGCGTGATCAAAGACCGGATCACACTGCTGAAAGAAAAACTTAAAAAAATTGATAAGCAAAAGATCACACAGCGGAAAAACCGTTACGGAATGATACGTGTGGCACTGGTTGGTTATACCAATGCCGGCAAATCAACCATCATGAACATGCTGAGTAAATCAGAAGTCTTTGCCGAAGATAAACTTTTTGCTACCCTCGATACAACGGTCCGCAAAGTGGTTATCGGAAACCTTCCTTTTCTTTTGTCTGATACGGTCGGGTTTATCCGGAAGTTGCCACACGCATTGATAGAATCGTTTAAATCCACGCTTGATGAGGTATTTGAAGCCGATGTTCTTATCCACGTGGTAGACATTTCCCACCCGGAATTTGAAGAACAGATGGAGGTTGTAACCCAGACACTGGCTGAAATCAAGGCAAACGACAAACCCGTGATAACAGTGTTTAATAAAATCGATAATTATTCTTTTATTAAAAAAGATGAGGATGATTTGGCATTGCCGGACAAGAAAAATCTTTCCCTTGAAGAACTTCAGCAGACCTGGATGGCAAAAATTTCGAGCCCTTCAATATTTATTTCTGCAACGAAAAAAACCCACCTCGACGAATTCAGGAAACTGATCTACGAAAATGTGAGTACCATGCATGCAAAGATTTATCCGTACAATAATTTTTTGTATTGAGGTAGCTTCTGCAGAAAAAATGTGTGAAAAATGAATATTATTTTCCAGGTTTTATAAACTTTAACAAAAGTCTTAAAAAATTTATTTAAGTTTGTTTATCTTTTCTGATCATGGAAAACAAACTCTCCGTTGTAATTATCACTTTTAACGAAGAAAAAAACATTGGCCACTGCATCAAATCGCTTGCTGGTGTTGCCGATGACATTGTGGTGGTGGATTCATTTTCGACTGACAAAACAGCTGAAATCTGTAAGGCTCTCGGGGTTCGTTTTTATCTGAACAAATGGGAAGGTTATAGCCAACAAAAAAATTTTGGCAATTCAATGGCCCTTTACGATTGGATTTTTTCCATTGATGCCGACGAAGCCTTATCGAATACGTTAAAGGAAAGTATTCTCGCTGCAAAAAAATATTTCACCTCTTATAACTACCGCATCTGCCGCATTACTAATTATTGCGGAAAATGGATACGCCACGGCGGATGGTATCCTGATGTAAAAGTGCGTTTTTTTGACCGACGAGAGCACCTTTGGGAGGGTCTTATACATGAAAGGCTGAATGTGGGCGACGAATCTGTTATACCGGTACTTAAAGGCGATTGCTACCATTATTCCTATTATTCATTGGAAGGGCATCAAGCCCAGGCAAAACATCTTTCGGAACTTGTTGCTTTAGATATTTATAATAAAAGAAAAAAAGTTTGCCGCCTGAAACAAATAATTGCCCCGGGTTTAAAATTTATTAAAATGTTTTTTATTAACTTTGGTTTTCTTGATGGCAAAGCAGGATTTATTATTGCACGTATATCTTCAAAAGCAGTATCCATAAAATATGCAAAACTCAGGGAGTTATATAAAACGGAAAAAAATTAACAAACGTAATCCCCGCATTATTATCAGCCGTACCGATAATATCGGCGATGTAATACTTGCACTGCCCATGGCCGGTGCAATTAAAAAAGCTATTCCTGGAGCCTACATTATGTTTCTGGGAAAATCATATACCAAAGAGATCGTAAAAATGAGTGAATATATCGACGAATTCGTCGATTGGGAAGAAATAAAAAATCTTGACACTCATGCTCAGATACAAAGTTTTAAAAAATTAAATGCTGATTATATTGTTCATGCCCTAGCGGTGAAGCAAATTGCCCAACTGGCGAAAAAAGCAGGTATCCGAAAACGTGTCGGAACAAGCGGACGAATTTATCACCTGAAATATTGCAACAAAATAATTTTTTTCACCCGCAGAAGATCAAAACTTCATGAATCACAGCTTAACATGAAGCTAATCAGGGCATTCGGTGTCAAAACACCTTTCCCATTGCCCGAAATCATAAAAAATTACGGCATCATTGCACCCAATACGCTTCCCGAAAAGTACCGCGAAATGATTGACAATTCTAAATTCAACCTTATTCTTCACCCCAAATCGAAAGGAAGCGCCCGGGAATGGGGTTTGAAAAACTATTCCGCATTAATTGATCTATTGCCAAAAGACAAATTCAGGATTTTTGTTGCAGGCACAGAAACAGAAAGTGATGAAATAAAATCAGAATTAACGTTAAAGCACCCTGACATTATTGATATTTCCGGTAAACTTTCCTTGCTGGAATACATCAGTTTCATTGCAAATGCCGACGGCATGGTTGCATGCAGTACGGGGCCATTGCATATTGCGGCTGCATTAGGTAAATTTGCCATTGGCATTTACCCGCCTATACACCCCATGCATCCCGGACGCTGGGCGCCCGTTGGCACAAATGCCACACACCTCGTTGTTGATAAAAAATGTAATAAATGCAGAATAAGTAAAGAATGTGAATGCATTCAAAGCATTACTCCCGAAATGGTAAAAAACAAACTGATGGAAATTTTTAAGCCCGAAAGCACGTTTGTTAATATTCTTTGAAAAACTTTTACGTCGCTGTTTTTTTCATCTTTAAATTTTATTTAATATTGCGTTGAATTGTTATTGTCGCGGTTTTATGCATAAAAAAACTTTAATTTTAATTTCTCTATTTTTCATATTTGGAAATTTATTTGCCGAAGAATTTGTTTTGAAGGGAAATTACTATGGCTTTAACCTTCATGTACTGAACCCGAGTATGGGCGATGGCTTTTGTGTAACGGGAGTTCTGGTAAACAACAATTCTACACAGGACGAGATCAACTCCAATGCTTTTGAAATTGATCTGTCACAGTTGAAACTAAAGATCGGCGATCCGGTAATTGTGGTCATCAAACATAAAAAAGGCTGTACGCCGGAAGTTGTTAACCCAAAAGCGCTTCAGCCATCAGAAAACGTTTCCTTTATATCGCCTAAGGCCGATAAAACTGGAAAACTGATTTGGGGAATAAAGGGGAATCTTATGGATGAACCTCTTATTATTGAACAATATCGCTGGAACAAATGGTTGAAAATCGGAGAACTTGCTTCAGGCGATACAGTAAGAAGAAATTTCTATTCTTTTGAGTTTGTTCCGCATACCGGGCTGAATCAGTTTAGAATTCTTTTCAATGATGTGAATGGGAACCCTGTTTCTTCCAAAACCATAAAATACACCTCACGCAATCCGGAAGTTACATTGGAATCAACCAAAGTAACCGAGAAACTTATATTTTCAGCAGAAACGCAATACGAAATATTTGATTTAAAAGGTAATTTTATCTCCGAAGGTTTTGCAAAAGAAATAGAGGTGATTGACCTTGAAAAAGGCAAATACTGGCTTAATTACGACAACAAGTCGGTAAATTTTACAAAAAAATAAGCACTCCTAGTCCGGAGCCCCGGGACGTATCACTTACAGAAATTTTATTGTAAGCTGGTCTTTTTATTCTTAGCACAGCGCATCATATCCGCAATATCGCTGTTCATAGCCATGCTTGAAAATCCGCCATCATTAAAAATATTCTGCATGGTTACAAAACGTGTATAATCCGAAAACAGCATCACACAGATATCAGCGCACGAATCAGCATCAGCATTACCAAGAGGAGAAATGCTTTCTGAAAAATCAATGACAGCTTCCATAAAGTCGAGACCATTGGTAGCTTTCGAAAGCAATGGTGATTGCGAAACAGTATTGATCCGGATCTTTTTCTTTTTTCCGAGAACATAACCAAAGCTTCTGGCAATAGATTCGAGCATAGCCTTGGCTTCAGCCATATCGTTATAGCCGTGGCTGGTGCGATGGGCTGCCAGAAACGATAGTGCAACAACCGATGCTCCGTCATTCAGCACATCCAGCTTGCTGGCAGTCTGTATCATTTTATGTAACGAAAGCGCAGAAACATCAATTGTTTTCAGAAAAAAGTCATAATCAAGGTCGTCGTATAGTTTGTCTTTTCTGACGTTGTAAGACATGGCAACCGAATGTAATATAAAATCTATCTTACCGCCGAGTATTCCATGCGCTTTTGTAAATAGGTTTTTCAGATCGTTAACATTACTTGCATCGGCCGGAATCACTTCGGCCTGACATTTATCCGCAAGTTCCGAAATATTGCCCATACGCATGGCAGCAGGCATATTGGTGAGCACGAATCGTGCTCCTTCGGCATAGGCATGTTCAGCAGTTTTCCAAGCTATCGACATATTGTTTACCGCACCGAAAATCACGCCGCGCTTCCCTTTTAAAATATTGTTTCCCATAGTAAACATCAGTAAATTAAGAATACAAAAATAAGAATAAAAAACTTATCATTTCAATTATAAAACAGCATGATATGGCTTTCGATCATACTGGTGACAAGACATTTGATATGCTTGGTCAAAATTTCGTATCTTTGCATTATATTTCAACTGATACTCCTAATGAACTCAAAAAAACTCTTACTGATCATCATGGATGGCTGGGGCGAAGGCGAACACAAGCATTCAAACGCGATATATTCTGCTAACACACCATTTATAAAAAGTTTATATACTAATCCCGAAGTTGCTTATAGTCAACTAAACGCTTCGGGTCTGGCCGTCGGCCTACCGGAAGGGCAAATGGGGAATTCAGAGGTCGGGCACCTGAATTTCGGCGCCGGAAGAATTGTTTATCAGGACCTGGTGAGAATTTCAAAAGCAATTGAAGATAGAAGTATCGAACAAAACAAGGCGCTTTGTGACGCTTTTAACTATGCCAAACAAAACAATAAAGCTGTTCACTTCATAGGTTTGATTTCCGACGGCGGTGTCCATTCATTGCAGACACATCTGTACAAATTATGTGATATGGCAAAGGATCATGGGCTGGAAAAGGTTTTTATTCATGCCATAACTGACGGCCGTGATACCGACCCTCACAGTGGGTTGGTTTACCTGAAAGAGCTTCAGCAACATCTTGAAATTTCTACCGGAAAAATTGCTACGCTTGTTGGCCGTTATTACACTATGGACCGTGACAAACGATGGGAACGTATTAAAGTAGGTTACGATCTGATGGTGCACGGAATCGGAAAAAAATCACGTGATGTTTTACAGGCAACACAAGAATCATACGATGATGACGTTACAGATGAATTTATTAAACCGGTTGTTTTAACGGATGAGAATGGAAATCCGTTGACAACAATTCAGCAGGATGATGTTGTAATTTGTTTTAACTTCCGCACCGACAGACTTAGAGAAATCACAACAGTTTTGACTCAGAAAAACATGCCTGAAGCCGGTATGAAAACGATTCCATTGCATTATCTCACTATGACTCGCTATGATGAAAGCTTTAAGAATGTAACCCTGATTTTCGACTCAGAAGATCTGAAAAAAACACTGGGTGAAACCTTAAGCGAAAACGGGAAAAAACAACTTCGTATCGCAGAAACAGAAAAGTATCCCCATGTTACTTTTTTCTTTTCAGGCGGACGCGAAGTACCGTTCGATGGCGAAGACCGCATCATGGTTCCATCGCCCAAGGTTGCCACTTATGACCTTCAGCCTCAAATGAGCGCGCCGGAAGTGACGGAAAAAGTAGTTGAAGCGATTGATAAAAACTATTACGATTTTATCTGCCTCAACTTTGCCAATTCCGACATGGTGGGGCATACCGGTGTTTATCCTGCAATCATCAAAGCTTTGGAAACCGTTGATTCTTGTGTTGAAGAAGTTGTTGCAACTGCTTTAAAAAACAATTATTCAATTATCCTTACTGCAGATCATGGTAATTCCGACATGGTCGAAAACCCCGACGGATCACCCAATACAGCGCATACATGCAACCCTGTTCCTTGTTTCCTTTTTGACAAAGACTTTAAAAAAATTCGAAACGGAAAACTGGCAGATATCGCACCAACTATTCTCAAACTATTGGGGCTCCCAAAACCTCAGGAAATGACTGGAGATATAATTGTCTGATACCTAAAAATATATACTTTCCGTTAAAGTTGAGTTAATTTATTTTTGAATTTCCATATTCGGATTTATTTTTTTATTTTTACATCAATTATTTAACTTCTTTTATCCACAGTTTTATGAAAATAAGCATCCCTTTTTGCAAACTTTGCTTGATTGCAATATCTGTATTATGCACTAATATGGCGTTTAGTGCGAACCCCGAAAAGCCTGTTTCTAAACTTAAAATTAAAGAAAATTCTTACGAAAAACTTGTCCTTATTAATTCGCTGGAGGTTCAGGATATCAGGACATTGAAAATTAACACCGCAAAAGGTTTATTTTCGGAACTTGTAATTCCTGAATACGGAAGTTCCAATGTTATTGGCAGCCCAAGATTGCCGGTATTGAAGAAACTTATAGAAGTGCCTGTTAATGCTACGGTTAAAATAGAAATTAAGAATTCGACTTACACCGATATCAAACTTAGCGAGCTCGGCGGACTGTATCCTGTTATGCCGGCCCAGCCTTCGGTTTCCAAAAGCGACGATCCGAAAAATATTGTTTTTCAATATAATAAATCCGTTTACAAACTAAACCAGTTTATTCAGCATGATCTTGTAACCTTTGCCCCTGTTGGAACAATGCGTGGCACAAATCTCGGCCGTATTGAAATTGCTCCATTCTTATACAATCCGATAAAAAAAACATTGAGAATTTATACAAACATAGAAGTTGAGATTGTTTTTGAAAATGCCGATGTAACAGCCACTATTGAGCAAAAAGCAACTTATTATTCTCCCTATTTTGTACCCTCGCTTGCAAAAATATTCAACTACAAATCGCTGCCGGTCAAATCAAATTTCACCAAATATCCCGTAAAATATGTAATCGTAGCCGACACGATGTTTCATGATCTTTTGCAACCTTTTGTTGAATGGAAAACAAAAAAGGGATTTACGGTTGTTCAGGCTTATACCAGTAATGTTGCTGTAGGCAACACAACTACCTCTATAAAAACTTATCTTCAGAATCTTTACAATAATGGAACAGTTTCTGATCCGGCGCCATCCTTTGTTTTATTTGTCGGCGACATTGCTCAGGTACCTGCATTTACCGGAACAACAGGATCTCACGTTACTGATCTTTATTATTGCGAATATACTGGTGATTTTCTTCCGGAAGTTTACTACGGCAGATTTTCAGCTACCAATATTTCTGAACTCAGACCGCAGATCGATAAAACCCTTGAATACGAAAAGTATCTGATGCCTCAAACTTCATTTCTCGATACTTGTGTAATGATTGCAGGACAAGATGGAACTTTTGGCCCCACTCACGGTGACGGTCAGATCAATTACGGCACCGACACATATTTTAACGCACTGCATGGCCTGTATTCAAACACATACCCATATGCGATATCGGGAAGTAGCGCATCCCAAATAATACAGAATGTCAGCGACGGTGTTTGCATGGCTACCTATACAGCTCATGGCGGTTCAAGCGGATGGTCAAACCCCGGTTTCAGTGTTGCGGATGTTAATAATCTGACCAACGTACATAAATACCCCCTTTTGATCGGCAATTGCTGCCTCACTAACAAATTTGACGATCCTTGTTGTTTCGGAGAGGCCTTACTCAGAGCCGACAGTAAAGGTGCTCTTGGTTATATCGGTGGCTCAAACAGTACATATTGGGATGAAGATTACTATTGGGGCGTTGGATACAGGAACTTCGGATCGGGCAATCCTCCACTACACGCTACATTTGATGCCGCCAATCCCGGAGCTTATGATGGCACTTTTCATGATCACGGCGAACTATTTGGCGGTTGGTATGTTACTCAGGGCCAAATGATTTCTGCGGGAAATTTAGCTGTTACCCAATCAGGTAGTACACTTAATTCTTATTATTGGGAAATTTATCACCTGATGGGCGATCCGTCACTCATGGTTTATTATTCTGAACCACCGGCCATGAGCGTAACATATAATGCTTTGATGCCTTTAGGCGTTACTACTTTTGATATCACCACCGACGCCCCTTATGCTTATGCCGCGATTTCCAAAGCGGGTATATTATACGGCGCTGCGCTTGCAGATTCGTTAGGTAATATAACTGTTAACCTAGATCCGATTACAGTTCCTGGCGTGGCAGATATTGTTATCACCCGCCAGAACAGGCAGCCGTACATCGGGACAGTTGTAATAGCTTCCCCTTCAGGTCCGTATGTGTTGTACACCAAAAACCATGTGAACACCAGCAGCAATAGCGATACAATTGTTGATTATAATGAAAATGTTATTCTGGATGCCACCCTGAAAAATTTCGGAGGAGCTGTTGCGCTTGGAGTTAACGCGATCATCTCGTCCTCAGATCCCTATGTATCTATTTCTGACAATTCCGGCACCTGGGGATCTATTAATTCAAATAGCTTATCCACGCAAACCGCAGTTTTTGCATTCACAACTCCGGGTTATGTCCCCGATCAGCATGTAGCACCTTTTAGTATGACCATCACTGATAATAACAGCAACACATGGAATTCGGTATTCAACCTTAAAATAAATGCGCCCGAACTTAATATTGGCTCTTTCAGTATTAATGATTCCCTGGGAAACAACAACCAGGTGATTGACCCTTCCGAGAATCTTAAAATCATTATACAATCATCTAATACTGGCCACAGCGATGCTACAGGAACAACAGGAACGCTAACAACAAATAGCCCGTTTATTACAATTACAGACACGGTCTTCAATTTTAATTCACTCAATAAAGGAACAGCTGCCAATGCCGTTTTTGATATAAGCGTATCGTCGTTACTTCCAGATACTGCTGTAATTGAATTTATTTACACACTAAAATCGGGCGACTATTTTAAAACGAATTATTATTATATCACTGTTGGCGAAGCTATGGAAGATTTTGAAACCGGTGATTTTACAAAATTTGAATGGCAATCAGGCGGCAATGTTCCATGGTCAATCACGAATATTGCTCCCTATGAAGGTGTATTCAGCGCAAAATCAGGAACCATTACACATGGTCAGTCATCAGAATTGTTTGTTACTATGCAAATAACAGTTCCAGACACTATTTCTTTTTGGAAAAAAGTATCGTGTGAACAGGGATCTAACTATAGCGGATCTTACTATTGGTATGATTATTTAGAATTTCTGATCGATGGGGTTACTGTTGAAAGATGGGATGGCGAAAACCCCGACTTCTCAAAATCATTTTACCCGGTTACATCAGGCATTCACACGTTTAAATGGGTATATTCAAAAGACGGCTCCGTAAGTGGCGGTCAAGATTGTGCCTGGCTGGATTATATTGTTTTTCCTCCATCCATTAAAGTCATAAATGCTATAAATGAAAACAAAGAGAACAATGCTGATTTTAATTTTTATCCCAATCCGGCAAACTCCTTCACTAACATTAATTTTACCATATCAGAACCTTCCAATATCAGCTTGAAGATGTATGATATGAATGGTCGACTCGTTGATGCTATTTTAGAAAAAAACTTTAAACAACAAGGAACCTATAACATTTTAGTCAACACAGGCAAATATCAATCAGGCATTTATACTTTTGAATTTATTAGCGACATTGAAAAAATAACTAAAAAAATAATCATAATTAAATAAACAGCACATGAGAAAATTAAGTGTACTTATTATTTTAATTGGTTTTAGCGTTTGTTCTTTCGCTCAAAACTGGGTTAATATCAACTCTTCAACACCTCAGTCTGCAAAGGTTGTGTTAACATCCGGGGATATTTCAAATTCCTCTTTTAATGTAGACATAAAGGGGTATTTTACCCAAAACGTTAACACACCTCTGGGGCAAAAAACAATTATAAGTCTAAACGAGGCAACACCGATACTTGAAGCCGGCGCTCCAGATTTACCAAAACTTGCCACTTCGCTCATTGTCCCCGACAATCAGAATATGGAAGTTGTTGTCACCTACTCAAATTTTGTTGAATATCAGAATATTGATATTGCGCCTTCTAAAGGGAATTTCACCCGCGACATCGATCCGTCAACTGTGCCATATACTTATGGCCCTGCATACAACCAAAATCAGTTCTACCCGGGAACGCTTGCCGAGTTGAAAGAACCTTATATTTTAAGAGATTTTAGAGGACAAACAGTCATAACCTATCCTTTCCAATACAATCCGGTGACAAAAGTTTTGCGTGTTTATAATAATATTTCTGTTAATGTTCATTCCACACAAGGCACAGTGATAAATCCGTTTAACAGAATTCAGCAGTTATCAAAAATAGAAAGAGAATTCAGCAATATCTATAACAACCATTTCCTGAACTATTATAATAATCATAAATATACACCCCTTGATGAACATGGTAAAATGCTAATCATCTGCTACGATACCTATATGTCAGCTATGCAACCTTTTGTTGACTGGAAAAACGATGAAGGAATTCCTACGGTAATGGTCAGCAAAACAACTGCCGGTGCAACCGCTGCTGCCATTAAAACGTATGTTACCAATTATTACAACACCAACGGGCTTACTTTTTTATTATTGGTGGGTGATGCCGCTCAGATTCCAACTTTTACGGTTTCAGGTGGCGGTTCTGACCCCACCTTTGGTTATATTCTGGGGAGCGACCATTTTCAGGAAATTTTTGTTGGTCGTTTCTCTGCCGAAACCATAGACCAAGTCAGGACTCAGGTAAACAGAACCATTAGTTACGAAAAAACGCCATCTACTGTTGCAGGAAAATTCAATCGTGCTGTTAATATCGGTTCTGACCAAGGCCCCGGTGATGACAACGAGTACGATTACACTCATCAGCGCAATCTTGCAACTCAAATGATGGGTTTCACATATACCAGCCGTGCCGAATTATTTGACGGAAGCCAGGGAGGGCTGGATGCCAGTGGTAATGCTACTGCTGCTCAACTTACAACCGAAGTAAATAATGGATCTGGAATTATTACCTATACAGGACATGGCTCCAACACGGCATTTTCCACCACAGGTTTTTCAAATACCAATGCAACAGCATTAACAAATACAACAATGTGGCCTTTTATATGGTCGGTTGCCTGTGTTAATGGGAATTTTACGGGCACAACTTGTTTTGCTGAAGCCTGGCTGAGAGCTTCAAGTGGCGGAAATCCAACTGGTGCGGTTGCTACGTTGATGTCCACCATTAATCAAAGCTGGAATCCGCCTATGGAAGGACAGGACGAAATGGTGAACATCCTTACTGAAAATGCAGTCTCAAACATTAAAAGGACTTTCGGAGGACTTTCGATCAATGGTATTTTTAAAATGAATGATACTTATTCTGACTATAATATGACCGACACATGGACTATTTTCGGAGATCCTTCTTTAATGGTCAGAACAGATGACCCTCAGACAATGACGGTTACCCACAGTTCTTCAGTACTATTAGGCGAAACCAGCCTCGCCGTAAACTGTAATGTAAACGGTGCTTATGTTTGTTTAACAATAAACCATCAGATAATTGGTACAGGAACCGTTGTGGGCGGCATTGCCAATATTACTTTTCCGGCTTTAACAACAGGCGACAGTATACTTGTCACGGCTACGGCATTCAATTATATTCCTTACCAAGGTAATGTTGGAGTAATTGAGAATCTTTTAACCAACAATGCACAAGCCTTCAGCATGCTAAATCCACAGCAAACCTATAACTGTACTGGCTTGTCTTCCCAGCCCCAGATCGTGATCAAAAATATGGGTTCAAATAACCTTACTAGTTTAAATGCAACTTTTTCATTTGACGGAAATCCTTCAACGGTTAACTGGGTGGGCAACTTATCCAGTTTCGCTACTGATACTATTTCATTCCCGAATATAACTCTTAGTCTGGGATCACATAACGTAATTGCCTATATTTCACAACCTAACGGCAATGCTGATGCTTCCACTGCCAACGACACTCTAAAAAGAACAGTTGTTGTAAACAATTTACCTGTTTCCAGCGCTTTTACTGCCGATAAAAACAACTCATGTATTGCACCTTTTACTGTTCAGTTTACAAACAATAGTGCCAATGCCCTATCATATCTGTGGAATTTTGGTGATGGTGCCACAAGCACTGACCCTAACCCATCGCACCAATACACTGCTCTAGGAGTATATGATGTAACACTCTTAGCTGATGCCGGTGCATGCGGTACTGCAACAGATACAAAAACAGATTATATAATTGTTGGAGCAACACCACCGGATGTAAACGATACATCTTCGTGCGGGCAAAGCAATTTTGCCCTTACGGCAGCCGGTTCCGGAACAATAAATTGGTATGATGCTGCAACCGGAGGAACACTTTTATATACCGGAAATACTTATACAACTCCTTTATTAATATCCACTACAACTTATTATGTTGAACAAACCTTGGCTCCTCCAATAGAATATGGTGGAAAAAATGATTCAATGGGAGGTTCGTCATTACATACAAATAACAGTTACTGGTTGTTATTCGACTGCACATCACCTGTGGTACTTAAATCTGTAAAAGTATACGCCGGATCCGCAGGTAGCCGCACCATTACGTTGAATTCCAGCACCGGAACTGCTCTACAAACAGCCACCGTAAGCGTTCCTGCCGGTATGAGCCGTATCACACTTGATTTTAATGTACCCGTTGGCACTGGAATGTCCTTGCGCTGTTCGACAACAAACCCCAATTTGGTTAGAAATTCCGGTGGAATTACATTCCCGTATGATATTGGAGGCAAGATTTCTATAACGGGATCAAATGCAGCTCCGTCTATCCGTTATTATTATTTCTATGATTGGGAAATAACAGGCGAAACTTGCATAAGTGCGCGAGCACCAATTACAGCATATATTAATGCAACCGCTCCTAATGCTGATTTTTCATTTTCAATAAACGATTACGATGTAACTTTCACAGATATGTCAACAGATGCGGCTACTTATTACTGGGATTTTGGCGATGGGACCCATAGTACCATCGCTAACCCAACACATACTTATGCCACCGACGGAACTTATGTTGTTGAAGAAATAGTTTATAACGGATGTGGTGAAAATTCTGTAAGTAAGAATGTTGTCATTACAACAAGCAGTATTGATGAGGAACCCTCATTAATAAACATCAGCATCTATCCCAATCCGGCTATAAATAAGACTGTCACA
>Ga0116170_10003944_pt1 | contig 13768 bp, 14 predicted proteins | sample AD_JPNHW1_MetaG_FD_89797 | JGI IMG/M metagenome (GOLD analysis project Ga0116170, IMG submission 89797) | Active sludge microbial communities of municipal wastewater-treating anaerobic digesters from Japan - AD_JPNHW1_MetaG | ecosystem: Engineered > Bioreactor > Anaerobic > Digestate | place...
AACCTGATCTTATTGTAAATAGGCTGTGCAAGATGTACACTTGCAGCACCTACTTTTGTAAGTATTGTAGAAGGCACTGTTGTATCCCATTGCACCCCGTATTGAGGGTTCAACTTTGAGCCTAGTGACGGATTTCTTTCCGGGAATCCGACGTAAGGAAGACCTGGTTTTTGCCGGCCGGATGCCGGCCGCAATGATATAACATCGCCCATGGCGTTGATTATTTTTGGTTTAAAACGACCGTTAACGCCCCGGCGGTGATAGCTCCGACAGCCACAGCAATACGCATGTGCAATCCGGTAAATCCAAGTTTGTCTTCCAGGCTTTCGGAGCCGCTGGCGCTGTCGATATCAATTCCGAAATCAGCTTCAGCGCCATCGGCGTCAATGGTCTTGAGCTGGTCAAAGTTTATACCGTCATTGCTCTGTTTTATTTTTACAGTGCCGTTGGTTCCGCCTGTCACTCCGCTCCAAACTACCTGGAGAGAGTAAGGTACAAAACCCTGAATAGCTATATCCTGATTGGCGGCGCCATCAGCCAAATCAAAATGAAAAGTTTGCGTGTACATCGTCAGTAATTTTTATAGACCGAAATTGCACATTCCGCGAGGCTGAGTAAAGGACATTATTTCGTGTTATGCCCAGGGGCGGTTTTTTTGGGCTTATCGGTTCCGAGTAATTTTTTCAGGGTAATGATAGACCCTGCGTTTTTTAATATTTCCTGTTGCAGGAATCCGGCACGCCTGTTAATTGCCTGTAATTCACCGTTGAGTTGCTGGTTAAGCTTTTCAAGCTCTTCCAATTCTTTTTTAATTTTTTCTTCCATTGAACTTTTTAGTTAAAAGTGTAAAACACATAAAGCCAGTCCGCCCGAAGATCCTGTTGAAACAACGTGCCCGATCTCGGTATTGTAGGTTGCCGGAACGCCAGAAGAGTTATTCGCGTATCCGGCCGTCGAGCTGGTATATACATAATATCCGCGGGTAAGCGTGACGCCACTTGCGGCAAGCACGTAAGCTTTACCGGATACCACTATCCAAACATCCGATCCGCTGTTGACGCTTGCTAATACAACGCCAACCGGCTTGGTTGATGAAGCCGAAGATTTAACGACATTATTGTTTGTACTGCCAATTTCTACAATCATCCCCCGCGTAAGAGCTTGCCCGGCCGTATATTTGACGGCGAAACCACCTTCGGCTGTTATCATATTCAGTAATCCAATCTTCACATTCCCGGATGCGTCAGACGAAAGAATATTGCTTAGCGATGTTTCGCCGGCAACTGTGCCTCGTAAATTAAAGGTTGTACCAAATCCTTCGCTCGTAAAGCTTTCTGCACTTGCAAAGTACATTTCGGCACACTTCCCATAATTTCCAGCACTATATTTCCCGTATAAAACATCCCCGTTAAGGATCATACCAGTCTGAACGTTGTTTGTTTCTAAAATGCCATAGTCGCTTATATACATTTCCTTTCCGGAATAAGCTACCGCTCCTCCAACAGTAGCTCCGTGGCCACCAGGATATACCTTCTCTTTATAAGAAATATTCGAAGAAAGGCTCAATACCTGCTCTAGTTGCTGCCCCGAAGGGAAAGAAAAATACCATCTCGGCGTTGAATTGAAGTCAGAGATAGCGTCAGTATCGCTCCATACGGCGGGGTAATATTGATGCCCGGACCCTGAAGGAAATCCGGTAACCTCGAAAGTAAACTGATATACGCCCGCGCCGGTATTGGATGGTGTGATTGAAATATGATCGCTGCCGGCAAAATCAACAGTATATCCACTAGCTATTGCATAATCGCCGGCATACCAACCCTCATATTCCTTAAAACTGCTGCTTATCTCAATTTGGAGGCATTTGTTTGCGCTTGAGCTTTCGTTTAACGAGATACCGTCACCGGCAACAAAGTCAATTCCAATATAATGCGAAGCATCGTTATAATTATATATGTCGTATAAGGTGTTATCGACGCCGGCTTTAAAGTGACTGAAATTATCCGCATCGCTGAAAATAACCTTTTTGTTTTCGTCGAGCGCCAGGAACTTGGAAGCTGTGCCTTTTGAAAAATAAACCGATTGCAGGTTTATCGTAAACTTATCCTCGTAATTATCGACAATCAGATGATTCCCCGTGTTGTCATAACTCCCGACGTAAAGTGGAATATACCGCATATATCCACTTTCATCTTTCGAATACAAGCTGGCGTAACCTGTATTGGCTGTGAGTTTCACGGCGCGAAGTGCGGTTGAAGGATAATAGCCGCTTTTTACTTTAGCGTAAATGTAACTTCCGGCCAGACCCGATTCAGTTTTGGCGACCGCCGACCTTACATAAGAAGCGTAAAAGTCGGCATCAAGGTTTAGCCTGTCGCTGCCCGAAGGGTCTTCGTTTCCTAAATAATAATGCATCAGATCCTTTTGTTTTGATGCGTAAGGCTGATACACATTTGTATTCCAATCCATAATGCCATCAACAGGCTCAGGCATCGCCACCAGTTCCCATTCCCCGGTAACAGCGTTTGCCTGCGGTATCTTCCCACGGTCGTATTCGTCTACAGCCGCATGATCCAGCACCGAATCCATCGCGTGTATCCTGTCGTGAGGCGATCCGGGAGCCGATCCCATCCCCAGCATCGTGACGGTTTTCACCCCGCCGACTATTTTAAGCCCGTACAGGATGCTGTCGATGCGGTTATAGCCAATATGAGCCTTCGTCCGCTCAAGCTGGTTAACGGTAGGAATATTACCCGCGACGTTGCTTATGAATATGTCGGTTGTCATGCTTTCTCAATCAGCGAATTGTTGGCGTATTCGTATTCAATTGTTGCGCTGTGAATAAACTCGTTGTCGGCCGAGTGCGTGATTTTCTCGTTCTGGATGTTTACCGGGTACAGCTTGCCGCTGATGAGTTCGTACACTTCGGTGGCTTCCATCAGCTCGTTGAGCCAATCTAATTCTTCACGGCTGATCCACCCGGTACTGGCGTTTACTTTGCGCCTGCCGGAAACGTTCCATGTAATGCGGTCGGGAGTGCCGACAGTTGCCGTTTCGGCCGATGACAAGTCGCGACTTTTATCGGCGGTTTCGCGTTCGAAGGTATGTTCCTTTTGCCCGACGCCCTTCAGCAACAGAGTGTCGAAAGCTCCCAGGCTGTTTCGGAATATAAGCTGACGGGTATCAGCGTAATATTTGTTATCGAGAACGAAAGTAAGCGCTTCGCTCACTGCGCTGTAAACGCCGGTGTCGTACTTCATCACCTGTACCGAATAGCTTTGCACCGTTTTTCCGGGATGATTAGCGGTTACCCAGGCGGCAATGCCAAGTTCTGTATAGCCGACACCCCATTCGAATACGCGGTACGGGTTAGCCTGGAAGGTGGTGGCCTCGTCCATGGTGGCCGTGCTGCCGTCGGTGAAGGTGATCACCGTGCGGAGCTTCACGACAATATATGCGCTGGGACTTATAAATTGAAGCCAATATATCCGGAGCGATTCCGCGGGCGTGACGGTGCGGGTGACGGTACGCGGGTACCAGGTAAGGAAGGCATTGGTAGCAGTGATGTAAGCCAGGAAGCTGGCATAAGAAGAATAGAAATTATACTTCCATGCCGGTACCTTCCCGGCGAGTGCATAACGCGTATAGGTAACAGTATTGTTGGCTACATCGTCGTAAAATTCGCTCAGATTGATGGTAAATGCCGGGCACCCGGTAGTATATGCTTTTGGGAATCCGGTAAGCGCCAGGCTCACAACCGGCACACCCTGCATATAATCAGATACATCGAAATAAGCCTTTTTGTTGCTGTCGGGCAGAAGGCTGTCGGTACCGTAACCAGAAACTTCGCACTGCAGTCGGAGCGGATCCTCGGCGCTATCGGTCGACACCCCAAATACTACAGGCTGCCTGGCAAGCAACAGCGTTGGCGGTGATTGAAGAAGAGTGAGGGCCACGGTGATAAGTTTAAAAGTTTCAGAGTTTCAAAATTCGCGCTTAAAGGCTATCAATGAAAGGACAATTACAGACCGACCCTCGACTCGGTGGCTTTTACTTTTTCGTCGAAATCGGTAAAGTCCTTATAAACCCAATTTCCTTTTACACCGTTTTTTTCGAGCCTGTCCACGGCATCGGCAAAACGGTTCATGGCATCAACCATCATCGTGCTCGTTTGTGATCCGGAGGCACCCGAAGCCGTAGCGGTTGCAGATGTATACCGGCCGCCGGCATATTGCGGGATCCTGGCAGCCATGACGGCGGCAATTATCTCGGGATAGTTCATTTGCAGGTTGCGGGTGGTTGGTGCGTCAATAATAAGCTCTTTACCGCTTTCCGATACCAGCGCCGGCCGGGTATAGATACCGGTAACGGCGGGTCCGGTATAGGAAATATCTTTATAAATTTTCCCGGAATCGCCGGTAACTGTGTAGCGGCCTTTGCCATATTCCGGTACCTTTTGCGCTAAAATGATACCTGATTGTGCAAGGCCTTCTATTCCAGCCGTTAAAACGGCTGCTGAATTGTACGGCCAACCGGGAGGAGCAGCAAGAGCCCTGCCAACGCCCAACGCGGTGTTTATAAGGCTTTGAATGAAATCGGCATTCCTTTGTTTCTTAAAAGCATCTTGTTTTAATTTTCGCTGCTTTGCATCATATTTTTTGTTGATCGCCTCTTTTTGTTCTTCGGTAAGATTTTTATTCGATAATTCCTTCTCGCGTTGCTTCTCCAGGAGGTTCATTTTTTGGTCATATTCATCCTGTTGTCTATTGGCAGTAATCTGGAATATGGCATCGTTCATCGAAACAGCTATGTCTATTGTAGCCTGTTTCCAAGCTTCAGCCGCATCCTGTTCCAATTTTTCGCGAGATTCATCATCCACGCTCGGGCCCATGGCGCCGCCGGCGCGTTTATCACCTAAAACGGAAAGGCCTTTCTTTACTGATTCGGCTATGCCTTTATCCGAAGTGTCCTTTTTAAAAATGCCGGCGGCACGGGAATCCATTTTTTCGAAAGACTCAAGCGTTTTCTTGATATCTTCAAGGCTCAGTCCTAGTTCAAGTGCCTTTTGTATTCCGTCGATAGTTTCCTTTAATTTCTCAGCGGCTTTCTTTTCCAGGAGAAACTTTTCCGCCAGGGGAGTATTCCCTTTAGCCAGGGCATCCTTTATGTTTTTATCGGCATCGCTTATTTTCTTATCTATCTCTTCGTAGGCGGTAATAACTGTTTTTTCATGTTTTTTTTGATCTTTTTCTTCATCATCCAAAATACCCTTATTCAATTTTGATAACCGGGTTAATCGCTTATTGTTATCTTCATAATAGGCCGCCTGAGCTTGACCACTTTCTGTTAAAGCACTGGTAATTCTATCATATTGTTCTTCATTAATTCTGCCAAGCTTCAGAAGATCAGCGGCATTCTTTTTTAATTCGGGAGATGCGCTTTTAACATATTTATGCGCTTCCTGTATTGCCTGCTTATCAGTAAGTATCCAATCAGCAATAAAGTTACCGGTAGGACGTTGGGTGGCAAGAGTAACCAGCGCATCGTTATATTTTTTTGCGGCTTCTACGCTTGTATAACTCGTTGCATTTTCCTTAAGCATTTCTTTAATTCTCTTCTGGCTTAATCCGGTCATCTGTGATGCATATTTTAGCTCACTATTTGCTTTATCTGCAGCAAGTGTCACGGATAAATTTGCATTTTTTTGCTCAATTCCAAGTATCTCCTTAAGTGCATTAATCCTTTCCGCTTTTGTTCTTGTAACATCTTTTGAGATAATATCAAGTTGAGCGATCCGTTTAGCATCATCTGCTTCAATAATCGCGATCCCTCTTGTACGTTCGTTTATAGTATCTATTTGCTGCACATAATCTTTTCCAGCTTTGATGGCTGCCCGCATATTGGTAAGAAAATTGGAGAAATCAAGATTTGTCAGTGCTATGGCGAAATAATTCAATCCGCTTTTAATACCTCCAAGAGTTTCTTCGAATTTATCGCTAACGGTGTCGGTTGCATTAACAACCCCTTTTGCAATTTCAAAAGCCCCGGTAGCAATACCCAAACCGGCAGCCAGTTGCCCGATGCCTCCCCATAACGACCGAACGCTTATCCCCAGCGAAGAAGTGGATTTCTCATGGTCACGAATGCCGGCGGTCAGTTTTTTGCGCTGGGCATCAATCGCTACCATGTCGCTCTGCAATTTTGCATAAGAAGCCCGCTCATCATCAGTAGAGTGCTTCGCGTCCTTCATGCGCGTATTCAGCGTTGCGTATGCTTTGTTGAGTTCTCGCAATGTGCTCCCGTTCAGATTTTTCAGCACATTATCCACGTCAAATACAGCCTTTTTGAACTGCTTTTGAGCGGCTGCATTAGCTTTAAGCTGCGCCTCAAGCTTCTTATACCCGGCCAGATCATTGGTTTCCTGTGCCTGGCGCAGCAAAACACGCAGTTCTTTGGCATCTTCTTTAAGTTTTTCCAGTTCTACCTCGGCTTGCTTTCCGTCGATGTCGATTACAGCTCTTGCGGTATCTGTATTTGATGCCATATTAAATTGTCTTTGTGAGTGTTTCAACTACTGTAATAGTGCCTATATGGCTGTATTTATCGGCCAGTATCCGCACCAGCTTCTGCCGCTCGGCATACAGAGTATTGCTGTACCACTTTTTACTCTTTCTCTTGTAGATATTGAGTTGCCCGTAAAAATCACGGTAATCCCAATATCCGGGATCATCCTTTGTAACGCCAGCCTGCATTCCGCGGCCAACGCCTATATCAACAAACCGTCCATAAAAATTAAAAGCAAACTCAATGCGCTCCGGGTTTCCGGCGCCGTCGGTAATCACCTGGTGACGAAAACTATTCTCAAGCATTCCCGTTTGGCCTATGCCAAGCTTATGGATCTTATCGAGCCATCGCTCCTCAACAATATCGCTCCAGGCCTGCAGCGTGAGTTGTATGTTGGTATTAGCTGACACTGTTCCAGTCGCTTTCGTTGTAAATAACATCCGTGGTATCGATGAGCGTGAAGCTTACCCATATACCGACACAATTATCGCCGATGGGCCCCACGGCACGGTACCCGATGCTGCCGCGTTCCAGGTTTCGCATGATACCGGATTCGCTGTTGTAATTAATATTCGCATCTTTAAAATTCTTGAACATGCGGCTGATGATCTTATTCACAATATCCTTGCACTCGTCGATCACCGCCGATCGGTCGGCGGCATCTTCAATTTTGGCCGGTTTCAGCACGTAAAATGAGAAATACCGACGGTCGATCACGTTGTTGCTGCGCTCGTCGAGAAACCGGCCTTCGGGCATGTCTTCAACAATGAGCGCCGGGAATTTGGCCGTTGACAAATTTTGCAGCAGCTCTTCCATCTGGTTGAGCCCGCTTACGCGGAAAAAACTTTTATTGGTTTCGCTGTGGCTAATGGCTGTAAGGCTTTCAGCTATATGCTGCATGTAGGTTATAAAGTCGAACATTGGAATTATTTTTTCATTTGTTCTTTCATTTTCTTGTACTGCCTGGCCATAGCCTGCAGTGAGAACATTGTGTCGTATAAATAAGATTCGCGCACAGCCTCAACCTTTGTCACGTCGTTATCGGCCAGCGAGCTTACCAGACGCATGAAACCCGTAAAGGCATCAACCTTCTCGTTGCTACTTTCGCCTTCGTACACCTCTGGCCATTTATCGCTAATAAAGCGACGGCAACTTTCATAAAATAGCAGCGCCCCGTTTATATATTCGCGCGGCAACGACGCCAGTTTGCAGGCGCGGTCGTCGACCAGGAACCCGTTATAAGCTTCGCGGGCATCGCCGGTAGCGTCGGTATCGGGATCGTAACCGGTTTTGCTTGGCCTCCATAATGCAGCTACAAGTTGCAATGCATTGTGTATACGCTTGTTTTTGCACCATTCGGCATAAGCTGTTTCGGCTTTTATATATTCGCTCAGGCGGATGTTGCTGATGCCGTCGGCGGGACCAATCAGCGTACCGTAGGAAGATGGTATATCGGGCAACAGGTTGCGAACGCCGGAATATTCGAGCCGGTAAACCGGTTCCTCATCAGGAAGGCCTTCCTTGCGAAACATAAAATCGAACGATTTGCATATAGCGAGCAACTGGCCGGCGCTAACCAGGAATTCCCGTGTAAGGCCATGCTGAAGGTAAAAGTATTCCTCGTCGTCGATAACTACCTGTTTTTTCTTTGCCACGCGCAAACCGGTAATCGTGAGCAGCATCAGCACGCGGAATTCGGCAAGCGAAAGTTCGCGTGTTGAGAACCTGGCTACCTGCAGGAACTGATCCGGAGTAAGATCGGACCAGCGTTGCGGCAGGCTGAATTTTACATTGTCGATGGTGAGTGTCCGCATTCCGGGCATTTTTTTCGACGAAGTTATATGACAGTATAGCCAGGGGAAAGGACAAAAAAAAGCCTGCGTTAGCAGGCTGATGTTTTTACTGATTTCTTCATTCTCCACCTTTTCAATTTCAGGGCGTTAGCGCTTTTATCGGTAATGATTCCGGCAACGGCTCCCAGGGGGAAATTTTCCAAAATATATAACTCTGTTTCGGTATATCCGCGCCGGAAAGGTACCTTTTTCCTTCTCGCCAACTCATAAATAGCACGGTCAGAGCGGTTCACTAGTTTGGCGATATCATGTACCGGCACCCTATTCCTTATGTTGAAGGAAGCGCATCCTATCTCTGTCCGATTCCAGCGCCTCACTGGTCAGGCATTTTCATCGAATTGTACCTGCCCGGCGAAAAATTAAATAAAAAAGCCGGGCCCATGAGATAGCCTGGCTTATCGCTCGGAAAAATACCAAATATGCAAACTAACCAGGATGGCGTGATAAACGAATCTTCCAGAGGAAGGTGATGTACGGCAGTTTGTTTACAGGATCATACCCGAGCAGGTACAGATGATCCTGTTTGGTGTTTACGGCCATTGAAGGCGCGAAAATGAACTTGTCGGGTAACATAGCCCCGGCGGTGAAACCGGCATATATCTTAAACGTTGCAGGCTGCTGAATATAGTGGTCCTGGATAATGGTGGTTGTTTTCTGGTAAATCTGCCCGCGTAATTCACTTTTAAGTAAAGTATTCCTATATACCTTCGCCAGAAGCGAAAGCTTTGCCGCGCTGTCGTTTTGTAGCGGAACATTATATTCACGCACTTTGTAGTAGTCGGCAAGGATAGCTCCGGTATCAACAGGAATAAAAGCGGGAAAGGAATCATGTACGGTGTCGGGATGTGGCTTATATACCGTTTTTTCGATCGTGAACGTATCAATGTCATGGATAACGGCAATAGTATCGATGGTTATGTTTTGCGGTGGGCAAGGCTTGGGTTTGTTGCATTCGCGCTGCAGGAATACGATCACCAGCAGCATGGCGATAACCAGGTACGGGATAAATTTCAGGTTGAACTTCATATAATCCTCTTTATAAAATTGATGTGAGCCTGCGCGATTGTATTCCTTCCTTCCTCGCTCATCAGGAAGCGGCAGTCTTTTTCGGTATCCATAAAAAGGTTTTCCGACAATATAGCCGGGCAAATGGTGTTTTTTAAAATGTAGAAATTGGCTTCCTTATCCGGATCGGCATCCGAATTATCAGGACGGACCGGGAAATCAGGGAGTTGCTTATGTGCCTCGGTAAACAGCATCGTGGCATATTTGTCGCTCAGCGTTTCACCGGGAGTTGTCCACACCTCCCAACCGGTTCCACCGCCGGCATTGGCGTGTATACTAATCAGGAGAACGTTCTTTGCGCCGGCATTCATGGTGATAAAGTTAGCCCTCGCAACACGCTCCTGCAACGAAACATCCCATAATTCAGGTACCAATATCCTTACATCGTGTTTAGGGAATGCCTTTTTTATACGACCGGCAATATCGCGGTTAAATTCGTATTCGAATAATTGTGAACCGTCGGGCCATACCGGGCTGCGTTTACCGGCAGTGTTGGCGCCATGGCCGTTGTCCAGAAGTATGATCATGGCTTGATTTCCTTATTTTTATCTCTCAAAGCCTGTATGTAGGCGTTGATTTTCTCTTTGATAACATCCCACAGCATGGCTACGATGTCGGTCTTTGTCACACGGCTGATGTTTTCATAGATACTTTTCAACTCGGTGGCCCCGATATAAAGCGCTACAATCCTGGCTATTTCGGTACCGTCGTTTATAATCCTTTGGAGCAGATACGCGGCAATAATTGCAAGGGCATAACAAACAAACTTCTCAACGGTACATCGTAGTTTTTTTGCCGAGAACCGCTGCCCCTCTTTCATCGAGGCATAAATACCGGTAATCAGGTCGATCCCGATAAGCACAAACACCAGATGTACATAATTGCTGATGGGAGCCAGAAAAAGGATGACGAAGGCTATGAGCTTTAGTATAAAATCCCAGGTGTTTTCAATAAAGTTCACAAGTCGGATCATAATGTAAAGAGTTAGCGGTTTAGCCTCCGAAAACAAACAAGGTATCATCCTTTGAATTTTCGAAGGCAGCATTTGAGGTCTTAGTCGAATCGTAGCAATCGCTGGTATAATATTCAGGGTAGTCTTCCGGATTAGCATCCAGCACCTTCTTTACCTCGCTCAGGAACGACACTCCTGTTTGCGTGTACTTGGAATCTATTTCAATGCCGGCAGTAAGATAAGCCACGGCTCGCCTGATCAGGATCAACAACGTTTCGTTATCAGGAGTAAGATCGCTGTCGCGGACCTGGTCGCGGATCACATCGGCCAGTTCTTTACTGATCACTGATTCAATCTGCAATAATTCTACGTTATCCATCGTCGGACGCATACGCATAAATCGGAGACGGCTAGCCTCAATAGGTACGATGCCGTCAAACATCTCAGCCGTATTGATGAAATTACGGGTGCTCTGGCTATATGCATCACTGGCAGCCCATCCCGGGTAATTATACTGGTATTGTTCCAGGAATCGGAGCAGTGTTTCAATTCGGCCAAAGCCCGTTTGCTCCATCGAAGCCCTAAAGTTCTTTACCCTTTCGGCGCTGGCCGGGGCAAGATTTGTATTGCTGACTACAGCAAAACCGCTCTCAGTGATCTTAAGGTCCAGAGCCGGGGCTGCCTCTAACATCATAAATGCCGCGAGAGGACCTAGCACATATGGTAACAGACTCATAAGAGCTTCCTCTACATCATCAGCCTCCATGTCGCTCCAAACGGGAACGGTACCGTCGTTTTGATAGGCTAAAAGTTCTCCAAGCAGGGTAGCGCCAAGGTATGGCCGGAGATATTTCTCACGCGAATCCTGCTCGTAAGGCTTCAGCGACTCGATATTGAGCGTACCTACTACGTTTATATACAGCTGAAAATCGGTTATCGTTTTAAATAGAGGCATTCTGCTTAAGTTTAGCTGATTACTTTTTCTGAACCGGTTCCACTGTCTAGCGTAGTAAGCTCGATATTTGGTATGTCAAATGAAATGGTCTCATCCCATCCGTTGAAATTCTTCACCAGGTAAAGCGGTCGCAACAACCTGTCACGAAGCGGTCGAATCAATGCCTGTTTTATGATGAACAGCTCGCGGGCTTCCGTCCCGTTGATAGTCTTACTCTTTCCCGGACTACTGCCGATGAGCGACGGATGTACGCCTATGCCGTAGCTTAGGATGTTGCTTGCTTCCTCGCTGTCTTCTACATACTCGCCGCCTTTAAACTGATTCTCAATTGGCGTGATCTTCATGCGTCGCATCTCTTTGCCGTCGGGCGAATACTGCACAAATGATATTACCGATTTACCGGTATTCTTGGCGCTGCTCAGGAATTTGTTTAGGTCGTCGTACTCTTTCTTTATGCGGGCCTTCTTAGCCTCGTCGGTGGTAATGCCTTCTTCGCTGAATATCTTTGGGAAATAGTCACTCATTAGTTCCACATGGTACTTTATGGTCATCTGATTGTCCATCAGCGCATTCTTAAACTCAGGGATCTTCTGCGCATAATCATACCATCCGCTTTCGATTACTGAATACCAGTAAGGCTTTTGGTAGTAGGAACGTCCCGGAGTAGGAAAGCTTACCGGAACGATGTAACGATATCCTTCAGGATCTTTACGCAGCTCTCCTTTCGCGTCTTTTTCCAGTCCCATCCTGATCTTCAAGTCTCGAACAGGATTATGCCGGTTGAGTACTGGCGTCACAACTGTTTTATCTGGTTTATTGGGACTCCAATAAGCGGAATAGAAATGGTTTTCGATGATACCCTGGTCGTTCATTTCTTCCCACCGGCTAAAAGCCGCTTCTTTACTGCATATCTGAACGATCTTTTTATCTTGGCTAAGGATGATTTCAGGGAAAATATTGTAAAAGAAATTCAGGTCCGTTAGCTGTTCAAGCAGGTATCCATTAATATCGTTTTCCTCAAAAAAACGGTTGATATCAGCGTTATCCGTCACAGGACTAAATACCCACTTGCCTCCTTCAAAACTCCATCGCCCGGCAACTATTCCTTCTCCATAGCCCATTTGGATATTGAAAAGCATTCCGCTCGACAGGACGGGATTTGCACCAACCTTGGTAATAATGTTTGCCGGCCTGTCATTGTCACTTCCCCATGGTACAACGCCCCGGTATTGTTTATTTTCAATTTTAATAGAGATGGGCCGGCTGTCTGGTTCCGCAAACATCTCGCGGCTGCTAACTGTGACAGCAGCTTTAACCCCAGGCAGATACCCAATTCCGTTATTATCAAGAATGATATGATCAGTCTTCTTTGTCATACAAATACTTCTTCATCATTGAATCGAACGATCCCCATAAAGCTTACGGTCCTCAATTCCTGGCTTGGCAGCAGTTTAATATTCGCCGTATCGTTAGCGTTAAATGTGCTGGTGCAAACAGCGGATGGTATTTCTATCTTCTCACCATTTTCCTTAACATATTGTAAAGAAAAAACAACACGGCGACGATCCTTATCCAGGCGTTCCATGAGCTTTGGCAATTTGCTTTTGTGAATCATGTCACGAAGCTAAAGCAGCATAGAAAAAAATTAAAGGACAAAACCGGACGGCAATATTCCTGTCATTTTCCCCGCTGATTTACAATCATTTTAATGTCGTTTCCCGTTTGCATATTTCTCACGCACAAGTGGCAAACAGGCAAATATTTAAACATATCAAAAGTGGAATCTCGTTTTCCTGTGTTTCTTCTCTTCCCGCGCCGCCCTGTCGCAATTTGTCCGCAACGTATCCCAAAATTTATGTTATATGCTGCGGGATAGTAAATAAAAAGCCGGCATAAACCGGCTTTAATTGATTGAAAACGTATCTATTAATGATAAGATGAAGCGGACATGCCACATGTACTCATTAGCGACGGATAGATATTGCAACCGATAAACATCGTATCCCATGCATCAGTGATGTGAGTCTTCTCTTCGTCTGGTGCCTCTGGTGAGTCAGGATCCTTTTCGGCTGACTTGTCCTTCTGGAATCCGTTGCGGTCAATCCTGATGCCGGTCTGCTCCATTGCGATAAGCAGGTACTCATTATTATCGCGGTTGAATGAAGGGAACAGATACTCAGGATCACCCTTGAGGGAACGATCTATGTAGTTGTGCTTTATGTTGTGAGCAAGAGGTTTGCCGATGTAAGCATCCGTTACCTTCCATCCGTACTTAGTTAGGACACTCTTCACTGTTTCAGCAAAGGAAAGAGCGTCAATTGGTGTTCCAGCAATGGCCGTGGCATCATAGTAATATACCACTTCCTTAAGCTGGAAGTA
>Ga0116170_10003945_pt1 | contig 13767 bp, 10 predicted proteins | sample AD_JPNHW1_MetaG_FD_89797 | JGI IMG/M metagenome (GOLD analysis project Ga0116170, IMG submission 89797) | Active sludge microbial communities of municipal wastewater-treating anaerobic digesters from Japan - AD_JPNHW1_MetaG | ecosystem: Engineered > Bioreactor > Anaerobic > Digestate | place...
GAAGCCATCCCCACCCCCTGATCCACTGGAGGTAGTCTGCTTTGCTTTGATTTAATGGTCAACTAAGTTAGCGCATATGGGATCACCACGCCCTACAGCATGGATACGAATCGTTGGGGCATCCTGAATTCATCCACGCCGTCAACGTGGACAACGATCACGGGACAAGTTCCTAGTTCGGGCCAGGGGACGCCGCTGGTTCCTTCGCAATTCGACGCCTACTGCCAGATGGCGAACTCGGGGGCTTTCGCGGACCAGGAAGCTGGGCTGACGAAAGATCAGCTCGACTGCCTGCAACATTTCGTGATTCTGCTTACGGATGGGTCACCCACGGTCAATATGCCCAATGAAGGAACCAATTCCTTCCCCTATTTGTCGAGCACGCAATCCGTTTCCATCTTCAGCGCAAACAGCGTGATTCAGTCCTCCCTGAGTTCCCTGAACCAGAGCAATGCCTACTGGAATAACGCGACGTTGGCAGGCGTGGCGGCGCACGGGGGCAGTCGCTCCAGCACCAGTGCCACGGATTGGATTCGCGACCCCGCCGCCGTGAATTATTCCGGTGCGACCACGCCTTCCACCTGGGCGCCCTTCTGGATCCAGAAGCGGAAGTTTGGCGGCTCCGGCGGAACGGTCTACACCCTGAGCAAGCCTCACCCCATTCAGACCATGACGGTTGGCGTGAGCCTGGGCGGGTACTACACCAAGAGCGATGGCGTGACAGCCTGGCCCTACACCTCGGCCATCGATCTGAGCGCCATTCCGATTCCGATCCAGAAGGACAAGACGGGCAGCAAGTTCCGCCTGCTGATGAGCGCCATGTGCGGAGATCCCGCCACGACCACCCTGACGGCCAATGCGGTCAAGCCGTTCTACCGATCCGGTGCCGACAAGGCGTCGGACGCCGTCTATTTCTTTGATGGCCGGGACCCCGCAACCTTGGTCAGCAATCTGCAAGACGCCTTTACGGATATCCAGAACATGTCCGCGGTCAACACCACTGCGGCTCCTGTGATTCCGTTCGTGGGCATGGGCCTGGGCCAGCAGATCTACATCACGCGCTTCATTCCCTCTCAGGTCAGCACCAACCCGGTTTGGCGAGGGGATCTATCCATGTTCTCCACCCGCCAGACAGGCAATTCCCTGCAGATCCTCGATGCCTCTGGCAGCACGGTGACGGATCTGGAAGCCGCCGTTCCGAACTGGTCTGCGGATAACGCCATCCGCAACAACCGCTTGTGGAGCGCCCGGCAGGTGTGGACGCGCTTGCCTGGAGGAACCACGCTTCAGCGTTTCACGCCCTTCGATGACGGTACGGGAGGGGCACCTGGAAGCGCGTTCTCGAACATCAAGGCGAGCGTTGCCACCGTGTTGGCTTCAGATGCGGCCAAACAGCAACTGATCGCCTGGAATCTTGGGGCGGATGTCTCAAGCGCTCAATACCCCCAGACGCCGTCTGATCCGAATTCGGCCCCAAGTCCCGCCTGTCCCAATCGGCAGCTTCCCGCCGGTCAGACCGTGCCCCCGGGGGATATCCTTGGCGATATCGTCAACAGCACTCCGGCTGTCGCGGAATACACCTTGAATGCATGGGTCACCGCGCAGCTTCCCGGCACCCTGTCGGCGCAGGTCGCCGCAGCGGCGGGCGCGGGCGCAACCCCACATTTCCGGGTCATTTTCATCGGAACCAATCGGGGCTTCCTGCATGCCTTTGGCGAAGTCTCGTACACCCAGTCCACCACAGACCCCAACACGAACATCACGACCCATTTGACCAAGGGCGACGTCGATGAACTGTGGGCGTTCATGCCCACAGAATTCCTGGCGAACCAGGATGTCATCGGCCCCACCTCCACGGGAAAGCACCGCTACGGCGTGGATGGAACCCCCTATGTCTGGTTCCTGGATCTCCCGGCTTCCGGTGCAATCAGCGGCAACGGAAAAGTTGATTTCAGCGGCCCATCGGCCTCCGGCAGCGAGAACGCGATGCTCGTGTTTGGCCTGCGGAAGGGCGGTCGCAGCTATTACGGGCTCAACATCCAGAATCCCTTTGTCCCATCGCTGGGGTGGAGCCTGGTGCCAGACGAGGCCGCCGCGATCACGTCGACGAATGTGGATGCGGACGCTGCCTCCTCCACGACCGCCTCGGCTTTGAAGGCCGTGGTCCAGAACATGGGCTTTTCTTCCTGCGTGCCGGCGGTGGGGCGGGTCCAACTGGGAACGACCGTGAAGGTGCGCGACGTGGTCTTCCTCGGTGGCGGCTACAGCACGCCCGAGGTGGAGGCCAAGTTCACGGGGACGCCCGCCCTGGGGCGTTCTGCTCTCGCGCTGGATGTCCAGACCGGCAAATCCGTCGCCGTGTGGGATCTCTCAACCCTGGGTGCGGGGCCCGTTGCCGCCGGTTTGGTGCCCTTCGAGTTCTTCCTGAATTCCGGTTTCGTGCAGCGCGTCTACTTCACGGACTACAAGGGCAGTCTCTGGGCGTTGGGCAGTGGATACACCAACGCGACCGGCACGTACGCCAACTTCCGCCGGGATTCCAATGCGCTTGATCTGTGGACCGTCAATGGCACGCGCTCCGGTGCGCTCAACATTCGCCGCGTCTACCAGGACAGCGGGAAAGCGTGGCGAGACACCACGGGAGCCAACAACGCCATCTACGGCATGCGTCCGGCCCCGTTCCTCATCGGCAACTATCCAGGACTAGCGACCTGGACGGATGGGGGAGGGAACACCGCGAGCATCAATCCCGCAGCGGTCGGCATCGCGCTGGTGAGTGGCGATCGGGACAATCCGCTGGATAAGAACTACACCTCCACCACTCTGCCAACCCGGCATCGGTTGACGCTCGTCTTCGACCGCCAGGACAGCGCAAGGACAGGGTTGGGGCTTACGTCCGGGGTTATCAGGGACGGGAACCTGGCGGATTTCACCAACCAGACCACGGCCCCCGCCTCCACCTACTGGAATGACAACGGGTCCAGCACGAAGTTCGGCTACTACCTGAACTTCCCGTCGGCCTCAGCCTCCAGCGATGGCAACACCTATGTGTCCAAGGGAATCTACGAGCCGATCGTGCTGGATCGGGTCCTGTTCTACTCCTACTTCACCCCCAGTTCCTGCACCTGCTCTGGGGGCAACGGGAACACCTACACCTATCGGATTTGCGATGTGATGTTCCCCGCTTGGCCGGGCAATGGAACCACGGCTTCCACGGCTCCTGGCTGCCAAAGCGGCGTGGTGGCGAACTGGATCGGTGTTTCCAGCCCCATGGGTGTGCTGAGCACGGCGGCTGCGATCCAATCCGGCATCCAGAACTTCACCCCTGCAGGCGGCGGCGCGGCCACGCCTGGGATCGGGATCCAGGTGTTCGAGGGGCAGCTGCACGCGAAATTCCCCAAGGTCCGGGTCTGGAGAACGGTCCGTTAATCGGCAGCATCATCCTGTCGACAATTCCCCGAGGGCGGTCAGCGGCCCGTTGAGCCGTAGCCGCCCTCGCCGCGTGCCGTTTCGCCCAGGTGCTCGACGCCTTCAGTGGCCTGCCAGTCCCAGAAGGTCGCAGGGGCGATGAGCAGCTGGGCGATGCGTTCGCCGCGGCGCAGCTCGAAAGCCGATTCACCGTGGTTGATCAGGACGACGGCGACCTCGCCCCGGTAGTCGGCGTCGATGGTGCCGGGGGCGTTGAGCACAGTCACGCCGTGGCGCAGGGCCAGGCCGGAGCGGGGGCGGACCTGTCCCTCGAAGCCGACGGGGATGGCCATGGCCAGCCCGGTGGGCACCAGGCGGCGCTGTCCGGGCTCGATGCGCCAGGTCTCACCCTCGGGGATGGCGGCGCGCAGATCCATGCCCGCGGCGTGGGGGGTGGCGAACTCGGGCAGGGGCAGCCCTTCTCCATGGGGAAGCAGGTGAACGGGAATGCGCATCAATGCTCCAAAAGCAGGGAAATCCAGGTGTCGTCGCCCGTGGCGATGGCGGTGAAGCCGAAGCGCTGATCCATCTCGGCCAGTGTGTGCAGGCGATCCACCAGAAGCGGGCCACCGCCCGCGGGCGCCCCTGCATCGGGCTCCCAGACGTGGATGGGGTGCGATCCGGAGCGCTCCTTCAGCGCGCTCAGCGCCGCGTCGGGCGGTTCGGTTGACCAGCCGCAGATGCGGCCCAGGATGGGGCCGGGAACGGATGCCAGGGCAGCTTCGGAAGCCAGCAGCAGGATGGCGGCGCCATCGGCGTAGCCGTCATTGCCGTCGCGATTGTCGACCTCGTCGCCATCCAGATGCTGCGTGCCTTTCTGATCCGGGATATCGACGGCGAAGGCCCCAGGGGGCAGCGCCATGCGCGCGCCGTCTGCCCTCGGTTCCGCTGGCTGTGCCAAGCGCGGGCCATCCTGGATCAGGCCGTCCAGAAGCTCGGTTTCACCCATCCTGTGTCCCCATCGTGCGGTCGGCAGCAGGTAGGGCACATTCGAGGGGCTCTCAAAAGATCCCGCCAGGGCGAAGCGCGGCGTGGGGGACTGCAAGGCGCGGCAAGCCAGCACGACGGTCGCGAAGCCAGCGCCTTCGGCTTGGTTGAGGGTCCAGGCCGGGCAGGATAGCCCTGCGGCTTGGATTGCCTGGCGCGCGGGGTGAGGGCCGAGGCCCGCCGGGTAGGCGCATCCCAGGTAGGCTTCGGCGATATCCACGTCCGCGTGTTGGGACAGGGCCTGGCGGATTGAGAGGCTGCCCAGGGTCACGGCATCCAGGTTTCGCAGGGCTCCGCCGAAGGCCCCAAGGGGGGTCCGGACGGCAGAGAGAACGAGGATGGACAAGCAGGCTCCCGGGCTGCTTTCAACATACCAGCGCTAATCTTTAGCCTGCTTCGCGCGTTAACCCTACGCTTGGGATGAAAGCTCCCTTCTTCGAGGCGACAACCATGAAATCAGCCCGCGTTTTGATCACCTTCGCCGCCGTCGCGTTCGTTGCGACGCAGGCTTCCCTAGCGTGGGGTGCGGTCGCGGCCCCATCCGTGTCCGACCGCCGGACGGAAACGCGCGTGGAGGCGCTGAAGAACGGCTCGAAGCTGTGGGTGAAGAACCGCAACGGCGCCATCCGTGTGGTTGGGTGGGATCGCGAGGAAGTCTCGCTCAGCGCCGATATCAAGGACACCGAGCGGCGGCGCATCCAGCTCGTGGTGCAGCGCAAGGGCGCGGATCTCGATATCGAGGCCGTCTTCCAGCAGCCCGGCTTTTCCTTCAGCTTCGGTTTTGTTCAGAGCCCCCGCTGTGAAATGACGCTGAGCGTGCCCCGCAAGCTGGCGGCCTACTTCCGCACCACCAATGGCACCGTCGAGGCTAGCGCCATGGAGGGCTATGTGCGCTGCGAGACCACCAACGGGGATATTCGGGTGAAGGACATCGCGGGCGAGGTCCAGGCTCAAACCACGAACGGCGGCATCGAAGCCCAGCGCCTGAACGCCCGGATGAAGGGTGAGACCACCAATGGGCGCATCCAGCTGGAGGAGGTCCTTGGGGGTGTGAATGCCTGCACCACCAACGGCGGCATCCACGCCAAGAACCTCGAGGGTTGGGGCGAGGGCATCACCCTGGAGACCACCAACGGCGGCATCGATGTGGAACTGGGTAAGGCCACGGGTCGCATCGAAGCCAGCACCACCAACGGTGGCGTCGAACTGAAGGCCAATGGCATGCAGGATGTGGAAGTCACCAAGCGTTCGGGCCACGCCACCATTCCGGGCCGGACCCAGAAGATCCGCCTGTCCACCACCAATGGCGGCATCCATGTCCGGCCTTGAGCCGGTGGGGCCTGTCTTGGGTGCGTGAGGGCAGGCGAGATGGGTTAATCTGGGCAAATGTTTGCAGCCTTCGCCCAGCGTTGGGTTCCCGCACTGCTTGGGACGGTCGTCCTGGCTCTTCCCCTTCGGGCCCAACTGCCCGATGTGCAAGAGCGTGTCCTGAAAAACGGCATCCGTGTCTTGATCCTGGAACGCCCCGGCACCCAGGCCATCCATGGTCGCGTGTTCCTCCGGGGCGGGCGATCGGACACCGGAGATTTGCCGCCCCTGGCTGCGGATCTGCTGGCCAAAGGGCTGGCCGCGCCGCTTCCGGTCTGGAATGCCCAGGTCTGGAACCAGCAGATCGAGCGGATCAAGCAGGAGGAAGCGGCCTTTGAATCCCTGCGCCTGGAGCGCATCCAGCGCCAGCGCAAGGGGGGCGAGCCTTCCATGGACGTGGCGGCGCTCGAGGCGATCCGTCAGCAGGTCCTGGGGGATTTGAAGCAGGAGAATCTCCGGGCTCTGGACGAGGATCCCATGGCCCGGCTTGGGATCTTGGCGCCGGAGGTCGAAACCAGCACCGATCTGATGACCTGGGGCCGCGATCTGCCCCGGGCGGCCTTCAAGATCTGGTGCGAGCGGGAAGTCGCCGCGCTCAGGCATCCCTGCCTGCCTTGGTTCCCCCTGGACCGCGAACGCATGATCCAGGGCGCGGCTCGCAGCGAGCGGGCTCCCCTCGCGATTCTGCTGGGTACGGCCCTCAGCGGCGGGCGCTACGCACGCGTGCTTGATCCCCAGCCCGGGGCCCTGGAAGCCATTTCATGGCTGGATATGCAGGCCTTTGCCAAACGCATGGTTCAGCCCGAACGCATCGTGATTGCCTTGGCGGGCGATGTGGCGGCCGCATCCGCCATGCGAGAACTGGAAGCGACCTTCGGCGAACTGGCCGGAGCCGCGGAAAGCAGCGTCGCCCCCGAGCCCAACACGGAGCTGGATGAAGCTCCTGGCAACCGGCGGCTTCAGGCCAATACGCGGGACCGCCGCCTGCTCATGGCCTGGCGCATTCCGCCGCTTGCGCACGCGGACACTGGGCGCCTTCAGGTGCTGGCCCGCGTGCTGGGCAGTGGGCCGCGCTCGCGCCTGAAACAGCGCATCCTCACGGAAAAGCATCTGGCCAAGCGGCTCGAGGTTTCGACCGGAATCCCCGGGGGACGCGATGTGTCCCTGCTGGTGATCGAAGCCGAGCCCGATGGCGAGCATCCGCTGGAGGAACTGGAACAGGCGATCCAGAGCGAGGTGCTTCGCCTCCAGCAGGGCCTGCTCTCCGATGAGGAGATCCGCCTCGCTCAGCGGCAGTTGGAAGTCGAGCAGGCCATGGCTCAGGAGGACGCCGGGCGCTTGATGCTGCAGGTGGGCACCGCCCATTGCCAGGGCGGGGACTGGAGGCTGGCATTCCGCGCCCTGTCCCTGAACAAGGATTTCACGGCCCATGAGATTCGCGAGACTGCGCGTACTTACCTGGTTCCCGCCCGGGCCACCGCGGCGCTGCTGGAGCCGGACGCCCTGCTCGCCGAAGGTCCCCAGAACGCCCGCGTGGCCCGCTTGCTTCGCCAAGTCCTGGAGCCGCGGCTGGAGGATCCGGCCCGGGTCGAAGCCATCATGCGCGAGACCCTGCGCCAGTTGCGCATGCTGCCGACCCCGGATCGCGACCGCATCGTGAAGCTGCTGGAAGCCCAGATCCAAAATCAGGTCGCGCCATGAGCCGTGCCTGGGGTAGCGTCCCAGTCTTGCCGATGCTGCTGGCGAGCCTGCCCTTGGCCTCTCAGCCTGCGGAGGGTCCCCTGCGCGTTCAGTCCCTCCAGATGCCGAACGGGCTGCGGGTGCGCCTGCTGGAGGATCATCAGCGTCCCCTCGTCCGCATCGAGTTCCGGGCCGCATGGGATCCGGCGGAAGTGCCGGATGACCGGCTCCCCGCACTGCTCGGGCAGGCCTATAAGGCGACCGCTGCGAGTGAGCCGCTGCTTAAGGCCCAGGAAGATCCCTTCCTCCGGCTGGAATTCCATGGGGGCGCGCGGAGCTGTGCGTGGTCGCTGCTGGCGGCCAGTTCAGGCCAGGACGCCGCGTTTCGGGCGCTGGTGCGGGCCGCCGTGCATCCCAGTATGGTGTTCGACGCAGGCTTGGATCTGGCGGCACAAGCCGATCTGGAGCGCTTCCGCCGCCGCGTGATCCGACCCGTCAACGCCGTGCTGGTCGTCTACGGGGATATGAACCTGGATCAGGTGCGCCAGATGTGCGCCCTGCATCTGGGCGCGTGGGGACCTGGCGAAGAGGCCCGGCTTTCGGCCCTTCCATCCATTCGCCAGGCCGATCTGGCCAGTCGGATCCAGATTCAGGTCGGCACCCAGGGGCCAGCCCGTCTGATGGTCGTGACCGCTTCCCCCGCAGACTCCGATCTGGCCTGGATCGCGGCCCGGCTTGCGCAGCCCGCGTGCGCCGCGTCCGGTTTGGAGCTGTGCGCGGAAGAAGACGAACCTTGGACCTTCGGCTTGATCGGCGGCGATGCCGTCGCGGGCCTGAAGAAGTTACAGCGGGTGCTGGACGGCCTGCGCGAGCGGACCTGGAGCCCAGAGGCGTTTGAAGGGGCGATGCTCGCCTGGAAGGCTCGGCAGACCAGCCGGGCACTTCACCCGGAACTGCGCGCGCGCGATCTGGCGCGGGCCGAGGCGGAAGGTCGGAACGAAAACAGAGCCGATCAGCAGCTCCGCGCATCAGGACCGAAGGAGCTTCAGGCGTTCCTTCGAACCCTGCTGGACCCCTCGGCCCTGAAATGGCGAGCCCTGGACGTCGCACCGGCCGATGCGGTGCGCATTCGCGACGACTTTAGACCGTGACGCCGAAGCGCTGGGCCAGATCCAGGTAGCGATCCAGCACGCCCTGGATGATGGTGTCGGGCAACACGGGCGCGGGCGCCTGCTTGTTCCAGTCTTTCAGCGTTTCCAGGTAATCGCGCAGGAACTGCTTATCCAGGCTGGGGGGGTTGCTGCCGGGCTGGTAGGAATCTGCCAGCCAGTAGCGGCTGGAATCCGGCGTCAGCACTTCGTCGATGAGGATCAGCTCGCCGTTCTCCAGCAGCCCGAACTCGAACTTGGTGTCCGCCAAGATGATGCCGCGCTCGGCGGCCAGTTCCACGCCGCGCTGGTAGACGGCCAGGCTGAGATCGCGCATCCGCGTGGCCATATCGGCCCCGACGATGGAGGTCATGCGGGCGAAGTCGATGTTCTCATCGTGGCCGACATCGGCCTTGGTGCTGGGCGTGAAGATGGGCTCGGGCAGGCGATCCGCGTTGCGCAATCCCTTGGGCAGGGGCATTCCGCACACGGTGCCGTGGGCGTTGTATTCCTTCAGCCCCGAACCGGCCAGGTAGCCACGCACCACACACTCGATGGGCAGCACCTTCGTCTTCTTCACCAGGATCGAGCGGCCTTCCAGCTGATCCGCGTAGGGGCGGAGCTCCGCGGGGTACTGATCCACTTCGGTGGCCACCAGATGATTGGCGACGATATCGCGCGTGGCGCCGAACCAGAAGTTGGCCACCTGGGTCAGGATGCGGCCCTTGGCGGGGACGCCCTGGCCCATGATCACGTCGAACGCCGAGATGCGGTCTGATGCCACGATCAGCAGGTGCTCGCCCAGATCAAACACATCGCGCACTTTGCCATTTCGAAAGGCGGGAAATGGAAGGTTCGTTTCGAGCAGCGCGTTCATCGGATCCCTCGCAAAGAGCAAAGGATCATTTCACCACGATGGAAGCAGAAGGGTGGATCAAAGAATTTCCGGGATATGCCTTGGCGTGGGGGCCAGCCAGTGAAGGCCGATGGGCAGCAGTTGGTAGCGATTCTGCACCGTCACCCAGCGGGACAATTCCGATTCCCGGATGCGTCCGCCCTGGACGGGCAGGCCGTGGCGCTCGATGAAGTTCGCCACTTCGCCGGCGGTGATGCCCAGAAGGTTCGGAAGCTCCTCCGCCTCGTAGACCGTTTCGCCAGGGATCAGCACCAGTACGCGGTAATCGAAGGTCTCGCGCAGCACCGAAAGGGTGGCGCTCCGGTCCAGCTCCAGGGCGGCGTCCAGGTGGGGGCACGGATCCCCCCCGCCGTGGCTGCGGGCCTGGGCGGCGCCGAGGTGGGCCAGGGCGTGGACGGGATTGGTCTTCAGGATGGACGCGAACATCATCTGGGCTTCTGCGTCCCGCTCCAGGTGCAGCAGCGCCTCTCCCCGCCTCAACCGGGCCTCGATGTCCTCGGGCTGGATGCGCAGCAGCCTGTCCAGCACCGCCAGCATTTCCTCGATCATGCCCTGCTGACGCAACAGCGCGGCCAACCAGGACAGCGCCGGGGCGTGCTGGGGCGCGAGCAGCAGCATGCGCTCCAGCATCTCCAGCGTGCGGACCGCGTCGCCCTCCTGTTCGGCCCGCTGCGCCCAATCCCACAGGATCTCCACCTGGCGGGGCACCGCGTGGTTCAGGGTTCCCCGGCGTTCGTCCGTGGGATGCAGGATCTGGGTCTGGACCCAGGTGTAGCGCTGGGGGTCGCGGCCATTGGGGGTCTCCAGTTCGTCCTCGATGGCTCGGATGATGGTCTTCAGGCCCCGGTCCCACAGCGGGGGGATGGGCATCTGGACATGGGTCTGAAGCTCGCGTCGCAGCGGCTGCACCGTGTCTCCGGCGTGTCCCAGAAAGAGCTTGAGCCGAAGCACGTCCGGCGCGGAGGAATCCTCCACGCCCAAGGCCACGCGCAGCGCCAGTTCGCCCGTGTCCGGATCGAACCCGTCGAGGAGAAGGTATTTCAGGCTGGCGCGCATGGGGTGATGTTGGCTCCGGGTTGCATGACAGAGTAGCAAAGGGCGGCCCTGGTTCGAGGGAGCAGCGCTCAGGGGATTCCGGACCGCGCGGGCTCACGGCTGTTGACCGGACCTGCTTCTGGCTGCAGGATGATGTTTGACGCATCAAATCTGGAGACAACCATGAAAAAAATCGCAGCCCTTGCCCTGGCCTCCGCCGCCCTCGCCGTTGCACCCGCCCGGGCTGGTGAAGTGGGCCTTCTTCTCGACAAGCAGTTCGGCTCCGCGCAGACCGCCACCATCGCCATCGGGGGCCTGAGTGGAAGCACCGATGTCAAAGCCGTCAGCCCCACGGGTTTCGGCATCCGCGGCGGTTTCTCCGTTCTGGATCTCAAGGTCGCGGAACTGGGGATCACCGGCACGTACCACCCCGCGGCCAAGGAGGATCTGACCCTCGGTGGCCACACCTACGGCAAGCTCAGCAACGAGTACTTTTCCATCGGCGCCCAGGTGGAGTGGAAGCTGCTCGTGAACCTCAATGCGGGCGTGGATATCCGCCAGGAAAAGCAGAAGGCGGAATGGAACGGTCTTGGCAGCCATTCCACGACGATCACGCGCCCCTGGGTTCGCGCAGGCATCGGCTTCTCCATGCCCCTGCCCGTGGTCAGCCCTTTCATCCGCCTGGAAGCGGCGTATGCGGTCAAGACCTACGATCTGCCCAGCAATCCCAGCGATGACGACTTCAACAAGGCCATGGCGCCGAAGTATCAGATCGGCCTCTACGGCGGCATCCGCTTCTGATCCGTTCGTCCTTCCTCGCGCACAGGGCCGCTTCTGCGGCCCTGTTTCATGGAGCGAGAAAAAGGCTGCGGAGGTGGTGTCGAGTCACCCAGAATGTCTGCAGATCGATCACTTCAGCCAACGGGGCCGCGGTCATTGACGCGGCCACCCGCTTCGAGAGGCTTCTATCGCCATGACGCCATCCCATCCGTCGGAAAAAGTCCGGATTGTGAAGGACCGACCCCAGGCGGAAGCGGCGTTCCCGCGTGGCTGGATGGGGTGGCTGTTCGCGCTATCCCTGGCGTTCTTCCTGGTGAATATCCACCAGCCCGGCGTGCTGAATTTTGATGAATTCGGATACATCCCGGCCGCGAAACAGATGCTCGAACTCGGGGTCAACACCAACCCGGAGCATCCACCCCTGGCGAAGATGATCATGGCCCTGGGGGTCGCCGTGTTCGGCGATCAGCCCTTGGGGTGGCGGTTCATGGCCGCCGTCTTCGGATCCCTCACGCTGTGCGGCATGTTCGCGCTGGCCTTTGCGATTTTTCGGGAGCGGAAGATCGCCCTTTGGTGCGCGCTGCTCAGCCTGGCGAACGGGCTGCTCTATGTCCAGGCCCGGATCGGCATGCTGGACACCTTCATGACGGGCTTCATGGTCTGGGGCCTGGCGGCGTTCCTCTTTTTCCTGAAGCCTTCGCGCGCCATTCCTGCCAAACGGCGGCCCGTCGTCCAGTCCCGTCTCCTGCTGGCTTCGGGCGTGTGCTTCGCCTTGGCGACCGCCTGCAAGTGGTATGCGGTGGTGCCATGGGGCGGATGCCTGGCCTTGGCGCTGTGGGACGTGATCAAGGGCCGGATCCAGGACCGGACTCAGGGACTGTCTCAGGGGTCCGGTGGCGAGGCCTTGGTGGAACCGCTTTGGGGTTTTCAGGATGGGCGAGGGGCCTGGATCGGGGATTGGAATGGCGTCTTGCGTGGCCTCTGGAGCTGGTTCTGGCGTTTCGGCCTGGTGCCGCTGGGGATCTACTTCGCGACATTCTCCATCTACTTCTTCATGCCCCGCGGCAACCCCGTGCTTGGCGTTCCCTGGGACATCCTGCGGTTCCACAAGACCATGTGGGAAGCCCAGCGGAGCGTGGTCTCGCCCCATCCCTACATGAGTTCGTGGAAGGCGTGGCCCCTGCTCCATCGGCCCATCTGGTACGCGTTCGACAAGGTGTCGGAGCACAAGTTCCGGGGCGTGGTGATGCTGGGCAACCCGCTGGTCATGTGGGGCGGCGTTGCGGCCATGGCCGTGTGCGCCTGGGGCGCCATCAAGAGCCGCGCGGCCTACTGGATCACGGGGCTTTACCTGGTGCTCTACGGCAGTTGGGTCATCATCCCGCGCAAACTGGCGTTCTATTACTACTACTACCCGGCGGGGCTCATGCTGGGCTTGGCCCTGGCGTGGGTGTTTCTGCGGCTGGAAGCCAAGGTGAACAAGCCCTGGTCGCCTTGGCTGAAGTGGATCTTCCTGGGCGCGGCGCTGCTGCTGTTCGCGTTCTTCTTTCCGATCTACGCGGCGGTCGAGATGCCCCTGGGCGCCCTGAAGTGTTGGATGTGGTCGAGTCGCTGGATCTGAGGTGCGCGCATCATTCCGGGTCGGGCTCGCTCGGCGCTGGATCCGAATCCCCCTCGTCCGGTGATGCCGGTGGAAGGATCGGATCCCCGTCGTGTTGAGGGCAGGCCTCGGTGGGTTCGGTGCCGGGGATGAAGTACTCCTCCCGCTGCTCGGGACAGCCGGCCCTTGCGAGGGCTCCCGTGGTGGGATCGGTCGCGAGGGTCACCACATCCTCGGGCATGGCGAATTCGCCACTGGGCCGCAAGGCCGTGGCCTGATCCATGAACCGCTTCCAGATGGGCGCCGCAGTGGCACCTCCCGTGAATTCCCTGCCGCCGGGGCGAGGCCGGTCGTGCCCCACCCAGACGCCTGTCAACAGGTTGGGCGTATAACCAACAAACCATGCGTCGATATGGTTCTCCGTGGTTCCCGTCTTGCCCGCAGCCGCATGGGTCTCGCCAAACGCACGGATGGATTTGGCCGTGCCGTAGTCCAGGACATCCTTCAGCATCTGCGTGGTGATGAAGGCGGCGGCCGGGGACATCGCCTCGGCGGTGGCGGGCGGGTTCTCGGTCCATGTCCCGCGCCTGCGGTCGTAGATCCGCAGGATGGTGCGCGCTTGGGCCTTTACGCCCCCGGCGGCGAGGGGCGTGTAGGCCTGGACCAGATCCTTCAGCGTGACTTCCTCGGTGCCCAGGGCCAGGGAAAGGCCGTTCCTCGCGTGCAGCGAGAGCCCCGCGCGCGCAGCAAAATCCACGAAGGAGGGCACGCCGACCGATTCCAGC
>Ga0116170_10003949_pt1 | contig 13761 bp, 9 predicted proteins | sample AD_JPNHW1_MetaG_FD_89797 | JGI IMG/M metagenome (GOLD analysis project Ga0116170, IMG submission 89797) | Active sludge microbial communities of municipal wastewater-treating anaerobic digesters from Japan - AD_JPNHW1_MetaG | ecosystem: Engineered > Bioreactor > Anaerobic > Digestate | place...
TAATTCTGCAATTTTTATCATACTCAAATTCTAAGGTATCTGCAACTGTTGTACCTGCTTTCTGCACTATATAGTGTATCTTGCCTACTAAAATGTTTTCATCATTATCCTTTGAACAGGCCATATACAGCCCTGATATTGCGAGGAACACAAACAGTTTTTTTGTCAATCGAATAGAAACGGATTTGTTGATTATCAACCGAATGCGGTTAATTGAAAATAATTTTTTCATGTTTGTGATTTCAATTAGGTCTGCATTAACTACTAGAAATAAGAATATTAATGAACATGAAACACAGATATATTTCATGTCACATTTTTATCAGGGTAGAAGTTGCCAATTCAATAATCGTAATACTATAAGAGCAAAGTTATATAATTTTAACCTGAAATGGAATTCACTTTTTTGATGAAAATACTCCCTTGCGAATTTCATCCCTGAGAATTTCCTGAAAATCGAATTATTTGCTATAAAATATTTTGACTTATCTTTACGCTCTTCACAAGAGAATAATTATCGGCTATACTATGGATAACGTTACCAGGCTTTTTGATCTGCTTCCTTACTATACTGCTCATTGCAAACCAAAAGACGATACCCTGGCCGTGAAGGAAAACGGCACATGGAAAAAGTTTACAATTCAGGATTATATTCGTAGCGCCAACAATATCAGTTACGGACTGATGGCGTTGGGTATCGGCAAAGGCGACAATATCGCCTCGATCGCTTTCAGCCGTCCGGAATGGAATTTTATTGACATGGGCATCCTGCAGACCGGAGCCGTACACGTCCCGCTGTATCCCACAATCAGTGAAGCCGACTACAAATATATCCTGAACCATGCCGGGATCAGGTACCTCTTTATTCCCGGAAAGGAAGCATACCGAAAAGTCGTTCCCATTATGGCGGATGTTCCTTCCCTGAAAGGCGTCTATTCAGTCAGGGAAATTGAGGGCGTTGCTACGCTGGACGAATTGATGAAATTCGGGGAATCGAATCCGGCTCCTGAAAAACTGCACGAGATCATGAAAACCATTGATTCCCATGATCTTGCCACCATTATTTACACTTCCGGGACTACCGGCACGCCCAAAGGGGTTATGCTCAGCCACAACAATCTGCTTTCGAATGCCAGGGCGGTCGCGCCTATCATGCCTTTTGGCGAGGAAGGGCGTGCAATGAGTTGCCTGCCGCTGTGTCATGTTTATGAGCGGATGCTCAATTATGTTTATCATTTGACCTGCGTTCCGGTATATTATGTAGAAAACATGGCGACCATCGGCGATGCCATCAGGGAAGTAAAACCCTGGATGATCACGGTAGTGCCGCGGTTGCTTGAGAAGATTTATGATAAGATCATAAATGCAGGCCGTGACCTGAAAGGAATCAAAAAATTTATCTTTTACCGGGCTGTCCATATTGGCGCCAGGTACGAATTGAACCGGCGTAATGGCTGGCTGTATTCCTTCGAGCTTGACCTGGCCCGCAAACTGGTATTCAGTAAGTGGAACGAAGCCCTGGGCGGCAACCTGAAGGTTGTGGTTTCGGGAGGGGCTGCATTGCAGCCAAGACTGACCAGGACATTCTGGGCAGCAAAAATCCCGATCCTTGAAGGGTACGGCCTCACGGAAACTTCCCCGGTGATTGCCGTCAACAACTTTGAGAAAGACGGTGTTGCCTTTGGCACGGTAGGTCCGGTGATTATGAAAACCGAGGTAAGAATTGCCGATGACCAGGAAATATTATGCAAAGGGCCGGGCGTCATGCTGGGCTATTACAAGGATCCTGAACTTACCGCTAAAGCCATTGATGCGGAAGGATGGTTTCATACCGGCGACCTCGGGCGTATAGAACCCAAAGGCCACTTAAGATTGACTGGCCGGAAGAAGGAAATTTTCAAAACTTCGTTCGGGAAATATATCAGCCCTGAACTCATCGAAAACAAATTCAAGGAATCGCTTTTTATTGATAACCTGATCGTTGTAGGTGAAAATCAGAAATTTGCCGGGGCGCTTATAGTGCCCGATTTTACATTCCTCAAATCCTATTGTTCTATCAAGGAGATACCCTGCGCCAGCGAGAATGAAATATTATCCAATCCCAAAATTGTCAAAAGGTTTCATAAGGAAGTGCAGCGGATCAATAAATCGCTGGGCGCTACCGAGCAAATAAAATCATATAAATTGCTTGACAGGGAATGGAGCGTTGAAACCGGGGAGGTTACCGCCACACTGAAAATGCGCCGCAGGTTTGTCCTTGAAAAGTATAGTATGCAAATCGAAAAATTGTTCAATAAGGATAAAAACCAGGGAGACTAAAAAAGAGCAATAATCGTTATTATTTTTGTAGGAAAGTCCGGGGACGGAAAAGTCATGGACCGGATATGACATTTTTATCAAATCCGGATTAAGGATAGGGCTTGTATCCCGGTTTTATCAAACCTTTTTTTATACCTGCTTTTACTTTTTACGGCTATGCCCAGTGTTACCCGAATATTCGACCTGCCAGGCTATATGGCAAAACAGTATCCCGGTAACCGGATAATTTTTTCCTGTTCTTACGACGGCGTAAAATATAAGTACAAGACTTCGGATTATATCCGTCGCTCGAACCAGGTAGCGGCCTGGCTTATTGAAAATGGCGTCAAGCCCGGCGACAACATCGCGACAATACTTCTGAATAAGCCCGAGTGGAATTTTATTGACATGGGGATCATGCTGGCCGGCGCCGTTCATGTCCCGATTTATCCTACCGTTAGCGAAAGCCATTTCCGGTATATCTTTAACGATGCCGGGATCAGACTGATATTTCTGGAAAATGCCGTTATATGGGAAAGGATCAGCCGCATATGTAAAAAATTGGATCTGTTGCATGCCCCTGTTTCAATTGAACGTGTTGACGGGCTTATGCATTTTACCGATATCATGAATTTTCCTGTGCATTCAGAAAACCTGGAGGAGATTAACCGCAGAAAAAAAAACATCCCTGAAACGGATGTAGCGACAATTATTTACACCTCAGGAACTACCGGGAGGCCCAAAGGGGTGATGCTGACTCATCGCAACATTGTTTCAAATTTCCTGGCTGTGACGGAGATTATCAGGATGAATCCGGTGCGGTCGGCAGCAAGTTTTCTTCCGCTTTGTCATATCTATGAGCGTATGCTCAATTATATGTATCAGCACGAAGGCATTACCATCCATTATCTCCACAACAGGGATAAACTGCGTGATGATATCAGTGAGATTTCCCCCGAAATTTTTTGTACGGTTCCCCGTTTTATCGAAAAGCTTTATAGCGGCATCATGCACCGGGGCCTTGAAAAGAAGGGCGTCTCGCGAATGTTGTTTTTCTGGGCGCTTGACCTGGCCAAACGTTACGAACCGGGAGATTCAGGCGATATATGGTACCGCCGGCAGTTGCATCTGGCCAGGTTCCTGGTGTTCCGGCGTTGGAAAGCTGCCCTGGGGGGTAAAGTCAAGATTATCGTCTCTGGCGGGGCCAGGTTAAATCCGCGCCTTGCGCGCATATTCTGGGGCGCCGGGATAAAAGTTATGGAAGGTTACGGGCTTACTGAAACCAGTCCCGTTATTGCGGTAGGCTCTTTCGAAGAAGGAGGGGTAAAAATCGGTACAGTGGGGCGCGTGCTGCCGGGCGTCGTCGTTAAACTTGCCGAAGACGGTGAGATCCTGTGCCGGGGCCCTAACGTGATGGCCGGGTATTTCAATCGTCCGGATCGTACCCGTGAGGTAATTGACAAGGACGGCTGGTTTTCGACCGGTGACATCGGGCGCTTTATTGACGGACAGTATCTTCAGATCACCGATCGGAAAAAAGAAATATTTAAAACATCCGGAGGTAAGTATGTAGCGCCCCAGGTGCTTGAAAACCGGTTCAAGGATTCGCCCTTCATCGAACAGATCATGGTGGTCGGAGAAAACCGAAAACATCCGGCGGCTATTATTGTTCCTGCTTTCGATCACCTCCGTTCATGGTGTTCTGTCAAAGGGATTGAATATACCACCAACGAACAGATGATTGCTCATCCCCGCATTGTAAACCGCATTCTTGAGGATGTGACAGCCATCAACCACGACCTGGATAAAACGGAACAAATTAAAAAATTTGAACTCATTGCCGACGAAAGGTCGGTTCAAACGGGAGAACTATCCCATACCCTCAAACTGAAAAGGGATTATATCCAGAAAAAATATGCATTGCTGATTGATTCGATGTATAATCAGCCGCCGGCTAATTCAGCCTCCTGATATGATATTGCGGGCCGTTAGGGGCTAAACTGCGGGCCGTTAAAATAATTTAGCTTAAAAAGGTTAATTTTGCGAATCAGAAGTGAATACGGTCAATAGGTGGCATTAATTTAAAAAATCTGAACTATGAAAAAACTGGTGCTTGTCCGTCATGGCGAAAGTTTATGGAATAAGGAAAACCGTTTTACCGGTTGGACCGATGTTGATTTGAGTGAACGGGGGATCCGGGAAGCCGGGGACGCCGGCAAGGTGCTGAAAGAAAATGGCTTTGTTTTCTCATTGGCCTATACTTCGTACCTGAAAAGGGCTGTTAAGACGCTCAATATCATCCTTGAAGAGATGGACCTGATGTGGATTCCCGTCAAAAAAAGCTGGAGGCTGAACGAGAAACATTATGGTAGCCTGCAGGGCCTGAATAAAGCCGAAACAGCCGAAAAATATGGCGATGAACAGGTACTGATCTGGCGCCGCAGCTATGATGTGCCGCCTGCGCCGCTCACTTTGGATGACCCGAGAAATCCGCGGCTTGATCCCCGCTATAAAGCTATCGGCGACGAAGCCCCGCTTACCGAATCGCTGAAGGAAACCGTTGAACGTATGGTCCCGTACTGGACCGGCGACATCCGCGAATCGCTGAAAACCAACGACCAGGTACTGGTTGCCGCACACGGGAACAGCCTTCGCGCTGTTATCAAATATGTGAAAGGTATTAGTGATGAAGATATCGTAAACCTGAACCTTCCTACCGGTATCCCCTTGGTTTTTGAATTTGATGATAACCTGAATTTTGTCCGTGATTATTTTCTCGGAGATCCCGAAGTTATTAAAAAGCTGATGGAAGAAGTAGCTAACCAGGGGAAAGCGAAGAAATAGTATTTTTCAGGCCGGAAATCCGGCTATATCAGGGAATCATTCCGCCGAAGTATGAAAACATGGGTTATACCTGATGTTCATGGTTGTCTTAAAACCTTGCGTTACCTGGTCGAAACCATGATTATGCCTTCGCGGGGCGATTCCCTTATTTTATTGGGCGACATGATCGACCGCGGGCCGGATAGCAAAGGGGTCCTTGATTATGTAATGGCCTTTCCCAAAAAAGGCGTTAAGGTAACGGCTCTCTGTGGTAACCACGAAGAAGCGATGATTAACGCTTTCGATGAGGTGATGGAAAACAACTTCTGGCAGAAACTGGGTTTTTCTCCCCGCTCTGTCAAGGAATGGAAAGCTTTTGGAGGGGATACCACCATCGAAAGTTTCGGGGTGCAGAATATCGGCGATATCCCCATCAGTTATATCAACTGGCTCAGGGACCTGCCTCTGTATCTAAAAAATGAAAAGTTCCTCATCGTTCATGCCGGCTTCAATTTCAAAAAAGATAATATTTTTTCGGATACCCATGCCATGAAGTGGATCAGGGAATTCGATATAATCCCTCAAAAACTGGATGGCCGCAGGATCATTCACGGGCATGTGCCTGTGACGCTCGATTTTATTTTTATGATTTACAAATCAAAAACATACCAGTTTATCGACCTCGATAACGGCGTTTATATGCAGGGAAGGCCCGGATACGGAAACCTGCTGGCCCTGGAACTTAACAGCATGGAGTTGCTTGTCCAGCCAAATCTGGATATGGCTTGAAACGACAGCCTTCCGGAATCCTAGAACAGGTTCCCGATATTGATGTACAATCCCCTTAACCCGTCTTCCTTTTTCAGGGCAAAGCCGTAATCGACGGCCAGGATGAAATTTTCATTCAGCGCTATTCGCAAGCCGGCTCCGACACTCGGATGTAACCTGTCGCCAGTGTAATCGAAATCGAAATAACGGGCATAGTATGGTTCCAGGTTTTTAACGGTGCTTTCATCAACCGCAACCTGCTTTACCACCATCCCCGCATCCGTGAAAGCGTTCAGCGCAACATAGATGTTTTGTCTGGCAATTACCGTTTTTATAAATTTCCATCGCAGCTCGAAGTTGCCGTATACAATGCCGTCGCCTTCCACGCGGTTGCGCATGATGCCGCGAAGGTTCTTTGCGCCGCCAAGCCCATCGGTTTTAGTGACGGTGGAATAAGAACTCAGCATATAAGGCTGAAAGTAAAACGGCGCCTGCCCGCCGATGGAACCCTGGTAACCGATCCGGTATACGAATGACAGGCGGTCGGGGAGGAGGGTAAAATACTGGCGGTGGATAAGGATAAGTTTTGCGAAGGAACGGTCGTTGAAAAGAAATTTCGGCGATGCCACAACCAGCGCTTCAGTCCATACGCCCTTCATCGCGTTGGCTTCGTTGTCGCGGGTGTCGTAAACCAGGCCTGCTTTCAGGAAATTGGCGTTGCCGCCATCTTTCTCATCTTCGCCTATGATGCCCCAATCCACATATTTATCGTATAACGTCGCCGTATCGGGCAGTTGCTCGTCGGCGTCAAGTTTCTTGTTGAGGGCTGCAATATCAACGGCTCCGGTTTTAATATTCATGATGCCGAAACCACCCAGCCAGCGCAGGTGCTCAACAGGGAGTTTCCCCTGGAAGTCGGTGGTGAAACGGAATAATTTCCTTTCGTGCCTGTAAAACATCCTGCTGACATAATCCGGATCATCCTCATCAACATATTCCGGGTGATAGACGGCCTGGTAACCGTTGAACCCGTAAAAATCCAGGGCTTTTTCGGTAAGGTAGCTAATATCGGATGTTACCCTGATGCCGGGGATCAGGTATTTTGAATCGTAAAATAACTGGTTAACGCCTGAGCCGCGGGTGTAACGTGATACTTCAACTTTCACCTGGTGCTTGTAACCGGGATACAGGGTGCCGTCGCCGTAATCGAACAAATTGACGATTCCGCCGTACTGGAATCCCAAATCCGCATCGAAAGATACGGCGGGCAGCAGGCCCATTGAAAATCCTTTTTTCGAAACCTCCTTTGATTTGTCCTGTGCCCGGACATTGATCAAAAGGGAAAGAGAAATTAAGAGCAGAAGCAGCGATTTCTTCATACGGGTGAGGTGTTAGGAAGCGTTAAACAGGTTCTTAATCTGGTTCATTATCTGATGCCTTAATCCAATAAGGTGATTAAAAGTTTCATTGTCCTTTGATTTCAATCTGATAAACCGGAATTTTCCTTTGATCTTAAGAAAGTTGCGATAATTATAAAAGGCAATCATTCCGGTAACGGGAAGGCTTAAGGCAAAAGCTATTTTTAACCATATGCCGTTGAAAATCAGGCAAAAAACTGCGATCAGGATTACGTAATAAACAAGATACAGAAACAAGCTAATTGCAAAATGGATGGAACTGCGGAAAACGCGGTCCTTTACCTTTCGTGAAATAATGACGGGAAAATGGTATGGGAAATAGTTGAAAATCATTCCGTAAATATGAGCCGGCAGCAGGATTGCCGAGAGCAAAATTCCGGCGAACAGCCGTAAAGGGTTCGGGTTGTTTTTTCTGACCAGCCAATCGCGGATATCATATTTTTCGAGCAGTCCTGAATATTCGCTGAGCAAGGGTCTTATCGGCTCCAGTAATTCAGGAGTATTAGCCGTTATCTGGTTGAGCCTGGATGAAATTTCCTGCTGAATTTTGAACCTGTTCCGGTGCGTATTGCGCAACTTCCGTTCGGAAAGCAGTACGTGCTGGTAAAATCCGATGATGTCGGCGCTGGTATTATAGAGTTCTTCGTTTTCGATATTCAGCATCAGGGGCTTCAGCCCGGCGACGATTTCGTTGCGAAGGGCGTTGATGGCATGCTGGGGGCTTTCCCGGTACAGGGTCAGGTAATCGGCAACCCTGATCGGTTTGCCGAAGTTGATAAGGATGCGTTCCCCTGCATTGAAATAGTTGGAATAATCAAGGCCTACCGGGACAATATGAAGGTTGAGTTTGAACTGCGACCGCTCTTCGGCCATGAAGGCGATACGGCAAATACCTTTTTTCAGGGGCCTGAGCCTTTTGAAACCGGCGTGGTTGCCTTCGGGAAGCATGGCCAGGGGCGTATTATGCCGGAGGACATCAGCCGCGTTATCAAAAATTTCCTCGTTCTGGCCCAGGGATTCGAAACCGTCGCGCATACGATAAACAGGCATTATTTTCAGGAAATGCAACAGACCTGCGACGAATTTGCTCTTAAAAATATCGGCCCGAGCCAGGAAAACAACCTTTCCTTTCCTGGCATATAGCATAGCCAGCGCATCCATCAAGGCGTTCTGGTGATTTGCTGCGAAAATTATCGGTGTGTTTCGGGGAATGTTTTCCCTCCCCGTGACGGTAACCCGACGGTAAAAGATGTGATAATACAGATAACTGTAAACATACAGGAGATAGTAAGGAAGTGTTCCGCGGTAAATCTTGGTCTCGCTCATGGTAGGGTTTTTGCGGTATTCATGCAGAAATGAACACCCGCCTGGGGAACTCATTATTCAAATCTGCGATGATGAATATCGTCCCGCAAGTTAAAAAAGAAATTAAAAGGTTCTTTGGGAAAAGGAATGAGTTGTTGATTGTCAGGCATTGTTGATCAGGACTCGTCGCCGGTATCTTCAGGATTTTCTTTCTGCATGTTGGCCCGGAATTCGCCGGTAATTTTTACGGCGCGTTCAAAATCCTTTTGCGCCACGAAAATCTTGACAGTTCCTGCCCTCGCCGGGTAAAGGTTCCAGGATGCAAAGCTCGCATCGCGCATGATCGATTCTATTTCGTTATCGTCGAGGATGCTTTTCAGCAGGGCGACCTCCCAGGCAGTGCCTTCATAAATTTCAAAAGTTTCCAGTTCGTCTTCTGTTCCCATTGTGTGATCTTTTCAGATGATTTTAAGATCTAAAATTAGTCAAAAATGTTGTAATCGTTTGACGCGAAAAGGCGAATGCAGCAGATTTTGGCAGGAGTAACCTTAAGAGAAGTTGAAAGGCCTTACGCCCAATTTCTTATTTTTGTCCAAAAATGATGCAATTTGACTGAAAAACGACTTGCCGGCTATTATCCGGCGTTAATTGCCATAGCTTCGGCGCTGCTCTTCATTCCGTTTATCGGAAGGATGCACCTTTTCGACTGGGATGAGATCAATTTTGCGGAATGCGCCCGCGAAATGCTGGTAAGCGGCGACTACCTGAATGTTCAGATCAATTTCAGGCCTTTCTGGGAGAAACCACCGCTTTTTATCTGGATGCAGGTTCTTTCGATGAAAGCCTTTGGCGTGAATGAATTTGCGGCGCGTTTTCCCGATGCCGTTTGCGGAATATTGTCGCTGCAGGTTCTCTATGCCATCGGAAAACGGTTGTACGATGCGAAATTCGGGCTGTGGTGGGTGCTCATCTATGCTTCGTCGGTGTTGTCGCACCTTTATTTCCGCTCAGGCATCATCGATCCGTGGTTCAACTTTTTCATCTTCCTGTCGGTGTATTTCTTTATTCTCTATTCGGAGCCGGAGGATCGTAAAACGAAAAACCGAAATATCCCGGTGATGTTGTCGGGCGTTTTTGCCGGATTGGCGATACTTACCAAAGGGCCTGTGGGCGTTTTGCTGGTGGGCCTTGTTATTGCAGTCTTCTATGTTATCGGTATCCTGAAAACCCTGCGGGCGAAAACCGATGTAAGAGACCGTATGAAACGGCCCAAGCTGGGTGAAATTCTGATCTTTGCTATCGCAGTTCTTCTGGTTGGAGGTTCATGGTTTATCGTTCAATGGCTGTCGGGAAACAGTGCAATGGTGGTGAAATTTATTCAGTACCAGGTGCGTTTATTCACGATTCCCGATGCCGGGCATGGCGGGCACTGGAGCTATCATATCTGGATTCTGCTGCTGGGAATGTTCCCGGCGTCGGTGCTGGCATTGAAATCCTTCCGGGTTAAAGTTTTTGAAAATCCGGGGCAGCGTCATTTCTATAAGGTGATGCTGATCCTCTTCTGGGTTGTTCTGGTGCTGTTTTCAGTGGTGAAAACCAAAATTGTGCATTACAGCTCGCTTTGTTATTATCCGTTGACTTTCCTGGCGGCGCTGACGGTTCGCAACCTTCTGGAAGACAAGGGCCGGATTCAGGGATTTTACCGTTTCCTGCTGATATTCATCGCCGCACTGTTTGCGCTGGTTACCCTGGCAGTACCCCTGGCCGATCATTACAAGCAGGCGATCATCGATTCGGGAATGATCAGGGATGCTTTTGCCGTGGCCAACCTGCAGGCCGTTGTTCACTGGACCGGCTTCGAAGGTCTGGTTGGCGTCCTGCTCCTGGCAGGTACCATTGTTTCGGTTATCCTGTTCCGGAAGAAACTAAAAATGGGGTTGCCGGCGTTGTTCTTAACAAGCCTGTTTTTCGTGTGGCTTACCATTCTGCTATACCCTTATAAAATAGAGCAGTACACCCAGCGTGCTGCCGTTGATTTCTTCAAATCAAAGGCGGACGGGAAGTGTTACATCCTGAATTCCGGTTACTTCACCTATGCTCCGGCATTTTATGCAAAGCGGATGCCTGACGATTACCGCCGGCCCATGTGGCTGCTCACCGGAAACATCGACAGGCCTTTTTACCTGGTGCTGAAAGAACCGCATTATAAAAAATGGAAACACCTGGTTGCCCACATGAAAGTGGTTGAGCAGAAAAACGGCTGGGTGATTTTGGAGAGGTTACCGGAGGAAACCGTGAAGTAAATTACGAGGTCTGGTAAAGATGCAACCGCGGGATTCCTGCCAACAGCCATCCCGGGCAAAAGATATCCTGGTGTCAGATGTAAAAGTTTATCGTCTAAGAAACAGAATATCAATTTTATAAATGATTTTTCATCTGGAAAGTTTTTACCGGTTTTTTAACACAAAAACCAAAAGTTTTAGTGTTTAATAATGTGTCCCGGGTTAAGGGACCCGGATCAAAAAAATAGTCGGCTGAAGTGTAACCCAATATCCATGATCACATCCAGTTCTTTCAGGTATTTGAATACACGGTCGAAGCTGGTCACACGGATATTTGCAGCCAGGTTATAATCCTCAGAAACGGAATGGGTTACAACAAACACAGGCGCCCCTTCGAAGTCTTTGGCGGCAGTTGAAAGTCCGCGGTACAGTTTTGGCGCATTGGAGAGTTTTATCTCAAAACCGGCAACCGGTTGCATGCCTTTTACCAGGAGCAGATCGAGTTCAGTACCGTCCTGGGTACGGTAGAAATAAGGATTCACGCCGGGTTTTAGTAAAGCAATGATCTGTTGTATGACAAAACTTTCCCATGAACTTCCTTTTCCTGTGAAGCCATCGAGCGCTTCCTTGTCGCCGATGTTGAACAAGGCATGAAGGATTCCGGTATCGCGGATGAAAATCTTAGGCGACTTCACCAGCCTTTTTTTTGAATTGGTAAAATAGGGCTGAAGCCTGCGTATCAGGAATGCATTTTCAAAATAATCAAGATATCGTTTTACCGTGTTCACTTCTACCCCTAACGATCGGCTGATCTCGGAATAATTAACCACCTGGGCCTGCGAATGAGCTATCATTTGCAGAAGGTTCCTGAGCGTTACCGAAGAAGCGGAGAGGCCAAGTATGGGTAATTCGCGTTCAAAACAGGTCTGAATGAACTGCAACCTCATCTCAAAACTCACTGTGAGATCCTGTTCAAGGAAGACGGCAGGGAAACCGCCTTTAAGCCATAATCCGTCGAAAAGGAATTTCTGTCTGATTTCAGGATAAATAAAGGGATGAATTTCCAGATAAGCTATCCTGCCGGCCAGGGTTTCGGAGCTTTTTGCCATTAATTCGGGGGATGCGGAACCCAGCAATATAAACCTGCCATTTACCCGTTTCCGGTCAATCACCGATCGCAGGAGGGGGAACAGGGAAGGGTTTCGCTGAATCTCATCAATAACGATCAGTTTGTCCTGCCTTTCTATAAAATACTGCTCGGCAAACATCAGTTTCCGGCTATCCTCATGTGATTCCAGGTCTAAATATATTGCATCGGCATCATAGGATGACAACAACATCCTGGCCATGGTTGTTTTACCCACCTGCCTGGGACCAATAATGGCTACGCAGGGAAATGATTTCAGATATCTTTCCAGCAGCAAAGATTGTATCCTGGGAATTTGCATGAGGATATTTTTGTACAAAGATAATTTAGAATTGCAAAATTACAGTGTAAAACAGCTTATAAACCTGCAATATTGCAAATGAAATGCAAAAATGCAGGAATAATGCTTTTTCGGACTCTCCACAGGAAAGTGGTTGAGCAGAAAAACGGCCGGGCGGTTTTGGAGAGGTTGCCGGGGGAAACCGTGAAGTAAATTACGCAGCCTGGTAAAGGTGCAACCGCGGGATTTCTTTCCTCCCGTACCGGAGTATGCCCTGCGAAAGAAGGGAAGCTGTGCCTGGAGGCAGGAACGCCGGAGCGTTCCTGTCGCTATTGCCGTTAATCTTTTACAAACTTCCCGATGGCTGCAACTTTATCATTGCTGAATCGGACAATATATACTCCGGGCCGGAATGCCGAAACATCCACAGTCATTTCATTGCCTGTAAAATGCAATTCTGATAGTATCCCGCCTTTTGCATCGTAAATAACCATCATCCCGTTGCCAGCGGAAAGATTTCCCGGAATCTCAATATGCAGACTTGCGGATGCCGGATTGGGATAGATAATCAGCTTGCCGGATTCATGCAATCCGGTGCCGGTGGTATTGTCAACAAAAATGATCTTTTCTTCCGACCATTCGGAGTAGCCATAGGAGTTATTTGCCCTTACTTTGATGACGGCATATCCCATGAAAGAAGGAGACCAGGAGATAGTGCCTTCAACGTCGCTTTTCGCGAAAACTCCTGCATACTCAGGATAAACTTCCCATTCATACAGGGTTGCGTTAGCGACGGCAGGGATCGAAAATGTAGTTTGTAACGAGTATGCCAGGTCGACCGAATCCGGCCCTGCAGGCATCGCCGGAGGGGCAGGCAGGTAATTGATCGTCAGCAGAACACTGTCGGTTGCGGTGGATACCCCGTCGTTTACCGTTACAATGTACATTGTCGATTCTACAGGATTTACTACAGGATTTTGCAGACCGGAAGTAAAGCCTGCCGGATCGGAACTCCACGACCAGGTATAATTACCGGTACCTCCGCTGGTTGGTGCGTTCAGTTGAGAACTGTCGCCGAGGTAAATTAATTCGGGATTGGCAAATGCACTTACAGTAAGCTCGCCGCCGGTGACAACCACGGTTGTCTGGTCGTCGTCGGTACAACCGGTTACATTATCCGTTACCGTCAAAGTGAAAACGGTTGTCGTTGTTAGGTTCACGGTTGTAGGGTTCTGAACCGTTGAATTTACAAACAGGTTTGCCGGCTGCCACGACCAGGAGTAGTCACCGCTGCCATTGCCTGCATCCCCGTATAGTGTAACAGGAAATCCATACGAAATAACGATATCAATTCCGGCATAGGCAGTTATATAGCCGGTACTTACACCCAGGGTGGTGGCGGCGCCGCTGCCGCAGTTGTTCGAAGGCGTTACGGTGATA
>Ga0116170_10003950_pt1 | contig 13759 bp, 8 predicted proteins | sample AD_JPNHW1_MetaG_FD_89797 | JGI IMG/M metagenome (GOLD analysis project Ga0116170, IMG submission 89797) | Active sludge microbial communities of municipal wastewater-treating anaerobic digesters from Japan - AD_JPNHW1_MetaG | ecosystem: Engineered > Bioreactor > Anaerobic > Digestate | place...
GCGCCTTGCTCCGTTGGGCTTTACATGGAATCGGTTCGCAATTATCCATTGTCCATTATCAATTATCCATTATCCATTCCCCCCGTTTCAAACAGCATCGGCAGGGTTTCCACCGGCACGGCATTGCGGCAGGAACGGAAGATCTCACGCGGCCACAGGTCCGCCAGTTGAAACGCCACCACGAGCGCCAGGCCTTCCCTCTGGTTGCGCGACACCCGTACCCGCAACGCCCGGCGGCAGACCCAATTAAACGGCCCCCCGCACAAATCCTGTTCCGTCTCGCCTTCCTGCCAGTCGAAAAGATCCATCTGTAATTCTCCCGACCCGCCCACTCCGCTCATGTAATCCCACGCGTGAAACGCCAGTTTCTCGACCGCTTCGACCACCCGACCGGCGCCACACGACTCGACCTCGAGGCACAAGGGTTCGGGCACCAGCAGATCCGGTGAACCAATGGCGGACTCGATCTCGAGCGGTTCGAGCAACGCCAGGCGCCACGCCGCATGTTCCTCCGCAAACAACCCCAGGGCCCGCAGAAACACGTGCGGACGCAGTTTCGCCGCGCACAGCCGCAACACCTCCAGGCACGGCGCCAGCGCCGCTTCGGAAACCGACTCCAGCTGGCGGCTCATGGCCCGGCGTTCGAGCGCCGCGAAGGCGCCGGTTCCCACGGGCGCAAACGCACTCGACGCGTCCAGCAGTAACTCGACCAGGGCCGCGGCCCGCGGCTCCGTCCAGACGCCGGTCAGCTGATCGCCTTCGATCCGCCCCTCCAGCCCCAACTGCGCCAGCGCGCCAGGCCCCGGCTCACGTTCCGCCTGCGCCAGCACGCATTTCAATCCGAACAACAGATGGCGCGCCAGGCGGTCGCCATCCGTCCGTCCCCAGTTCAATGCCCGCCCCAGCCGGGCGCTCGTCAGATCGAGCCAGGACGCCAGTTCCCGCCCCAGGCCATTGAGGTCCAGCACCACACCCACACTCTCGCGGTCCAGCGCCTCCAGACACCCGCGCACCCCCTCTTCGGACGCGTCGGGGGGACAGACACCAAACACGCCCTCGTGCTCCACGCTCAGCAAACGCGCTCCGCCCTCCGTCAGGCACACCAGCCACTGCCCTCCCGCGTGCCGCGCCACGGTCCAGAGCGCCAACCGCTCGATCCCGCTCAGGTCCAGATAACGGTTGAACAGGGTCTCCGGACGCTCGGCGGCCTCCGGACTCACTCCTGCGGAGAAATCCGCAACGACCAGTCCGACATCCCCCCGAACATGGAAGGACACGGGGCCCGCGCACAGACCTTCGGCGCATCCCATCCGCTGGATGGTCAGACGCTGGGGACGCTCTGCCGGCCGAAAGGGAGCGCAGAGAGACGCACCGTCCTCTCGCCGCCACCCGCTGGCGCCCAAGACCTGACTGAAAAGACCCGACAGCGACTTCGCCTCCACCGATTCACCCATTGCGCTCTTCACCCCTTACGGTTCCGGAATCTGGCCCTGTCCTGCCGGTTTCCCTCTCCCTCGTCGGTCCGGGGACCGGATGGGCAAGACAGGAAAAAAATGGAGATCGAGGACAGGGGACACCCGGAACGCTCCCCCTCCGTTCCATTCCGACCCGCCCATTCTCCCTGCCTCTCAGGCAAAAATCAAGAGGCCTTCCCGAACGCCGCTACAGCGCCTGGAAGGCCTTGAACTTCTCTTGTGGCCCTTTTCTCGCATCGCGTTCCAATTCGCCCCTGAGGCCGCCTGAGACGCCCCGAAAAGCCCTTCTCCGGTCCGGAGGCTCCCGCCGCGCGGCGGGAGGAGGAACGGGAAAACGGGGAAGCGGGAATCAATTGTTCACGCGAGACTCGTAGGCGCCGTCGCGCGTGTCAATGCGCACCACGTCGCCCGTGTTGATGAAGAGCGGCACCTGGGCCACATAGCCCGTCTCGAGCGTCGCGTCCTTTGTCACGTTGGTGGCCGTGTTGCCGCGTTCGGCCCGCATGGTCTCGACCACCTTCAGATCCACCTTGGCGGGCAGTTCCACGCCGATCACCTCATCCTTCCAGATGACAATCATGATGGCCATGTTTTCCATCAGGAAACGCGCGCTGTCCCCCACCATTTTCGGGTCAATGTGGACCTGCTCATAGGTGTCGTTGTCCATGAAGACGAACGACGAGCCGTCCTGGTAGAGGTAGTTCATGCTGCGGTACTGCACTTCGGTCTGCTCGATGCGCTGCGAGGCCTGAAAGTTCTCCTCGATCACGCGGCCCGTCGTCAGGCTTTTCATCCGGATGCGCACAAAGGCGCCGCCCTTGCCCGGCTTGTTGTGGTGAAACTCGACGATCGTCCACACGTCGCCTTTGTGCTCGAGTTTCATGTTGTTGGAGACTTTCTGCACCCCAATCTGTACCATGTCGCATCTACCTCACGTTTCCTGTTGATCCCGGCCGGGGCGCGCCGTGCGCGCTTCACATGGGCCGTCTTTTCCCGCTTTCGATTTCCCCTCAGACGCGAAACCAGACGCACGCTTGGCGTGCGCCTGGTCCGGTGACACTCGTACCCGAAGAGGATTGAAACCCCTCTTCTTCAAAGCGGCCTGCAAGCCGCCCGCAACTAGTTCGTGTAGTAGAACTCGCAGCGACGGTTCTTCTTCCACACTTCCTCGCCCGTGCCCTGAACGGCCGGAGCCTCTTTGCCGCGCGACAGCGTCGTGAGCTTGTTGCCATCCACGCCACGGCTGACCAGGAACGCCTTGACCGAGTCGGCACGACGCTGACCCAGCGCCATGTTGTACTCCAGCGTGCCGCGCTCGTCGCAGTGACCCTCGATCAGAACCGTACGGCCCTTGGCCTTGTCACTCTTCAGAAACTCAGCGCTCTTCTCCAGATCGGTCTTCTGGTCGCCCTTGATCTCGGAACGGTCGTAGTCGAAATAGACGGTCTTGACATCGGACTCGGGAATACGCACTTTGTTCTCACTACCCGGACGCGGCCCACCCTGCCCATCACCCGTCTCCCCTGGCACCGTGACCGCCGGACCTTCGTTCTTCACATTGGTGTTCTTCCGACAGCTCTTACAACCCAACATCGAGAGGCTCAGCGCGACCACCAAGAGGATTTGAAGCGACTGTTTGAACATGTTGTTGCTCTCCTTCTGTACCCGAATCGTGTCGGGCTCGTATCAATTTAGGTCTTGTGCCCGGGCGCCCCCAAGGCGCTCCAGATGCAAAACACAAGATTTCAACTCAGGCACGGACCCATCCTCTAAAACTTACCGGGAGATCCGTTTGCCGACTGATTGAACCATTCTGTCCCCCGAGATGCAAGGAAAATCCGCAAAAAAGATAAGCCCTGTCCAAAACTGATTTCAGGGAAGTTAGAAAAGCCTTGGAAATTCCGGATTTTCCTCTTGTCGCAAATAAGCGACAAACTTGGTCGCTTTTTCCCGCTTTTCCCCGGACTTTTCCCCGCCCCGCCCTCTTTCGAGAACCCTGCATCTCTGGATTTTCAGGACTTGACGCAATTCCCGGGAAGATTTCCGCCCCTCGAATTTTTTTCTTGTGAGAAAAAGTGGGGGAAAATAACGCTAACTCATCAGAAATCAGATCGCCAGAAAACAGGCCCGGGATTCCGGCTCTCCCCCGATTACGGCTTCTTGCCCGCTTCCGGTTTCGCTGCGCCGGTCGGTTTTTTCGCGTCCGCCTTCTTCCCCTGCGGCTTTTCCCCGGCCGACTTTTTCTCTTTGGATGCGGGCGTCAAATCCTCAAGCATTGCCTTGACCTCCTGCGCCATCGCCCCGGTGGGGTACCGCTTCTGGTACTCGCGCAGAACCTGCTCCCCCTCCTGAACCGACTCCGCCTGAAACAACGCCAGCGCGCGGATGTAGAGCGCCATCTCGACCCGGCGGCTCTTGGGGTACGCCTTCTCGAACGCCACCAGATCGTCCACCATGGCCTGCGGCGGGCGATCCTGTTTCGTCACGATCTCAAGGAAGGCCACATCGGCAGCCAAGTCCGCCCCCTTGTCGGGCGCCAACTGCATCACCTTGCGGTAGTCGGCGAGGGCCCGCGCCATTTGCTCCACCTCGCGTGAAAGCCCGTTGCCCGCCAGCAGATCGCCCCGCCGACGCAACAGCGTCACATCCTCGGGCACCTTTGCCAACTGCTCCTCGACTTCCTTCATCTGTTTTTCCCACTCCAGTTTGGTCTCGATCTCGCGGGAATAGACATCCGGGATGCCCTCCTTGACCGTGGGGTCGAGACGCAAAGCCTGCTCGAAGGCCGCGTAGGCCTCCTCCGGGCGCTCATACTCCACCATGTACGTTCCCAGTTCCCGGTAGAGCGCCGCGTTCTTCGGTTCCTGATGGATTCGGTCCTTCAGGTTCCGGACCTTCTGTTCCGCCTTCAAGACCGTCAGGACGCTTTCCGGGATATCCTGCACGTTCTGCGAATCGGCCAGAAACGCCTGGCGGTACGCGGCGATCGCGTTGCTCATGTCCCCCTGGGCCATCAGCAATGCGCCCTTCTGTTTCAGCAGCGTCATGTCGCCGGGCGCCGCCTCGATGGCGGCGTTGAGCACCCGCAACTCCTCCCCCGTTTTACGCGCGTTGGCCACCCGCTCGAGGAAATCCGCCGGCCTGGCCGACCGTACCCCCATGAAACGCCCCAGTTCGGTCCCGTCGGCATGTGTCAGAATCGCCACCGGAAACGACGTGACGTGGAATTCGCGCATCAGGGCCGGAACATCCGGGGCATCCAGATAAACCAGCACATAGTCGTTCTTCAGTGTTTCGATCACCTCGGGTTGGGCCAGAACGCCCGTGATGAGGTTCTGTCCCGTCTCGAATGCCGAAATGCCGAACACCGCCAGCATCGGACGCTTCTCACTTTCCGACTGCGCGCGGGCCGCCTTCCAGTCGCGTCCCCATACAGGCGGCAACGCCACCGGCGTGGGTTGCGAGGCCGAGGTGGCCTTGTCATCCGCCACAGGCTTCAGCGCGGCGCTTTCCCCTTTCTTCCCGGCATCCGGAGCGACCTTGGAGACGGCCACTTTCATCTTCCCGTCTTCCGCAACCTTCGCGGTCTTTCCCGTCTCCGCCTTCGGCGCGGCCGGTTGCGCCGCCGGAGTCCAGGATGAAATGGCCAGAAGTCCTCCGGCCAGCACAGCACCCCACCACCCTCTGTTCATCCGTTGCAATCCTTTCCCGCTTTCCTCCCGTTCGATTCTTCGACGGGTTCCGAGTCCTGCGCACAGCGGCGCTTGTTCCAGCTTACTCGGGAATGCCCGCAAGTCAACCCCGAATCCCGCTTTTAACCCCTTCCTGACGCAAAACGGCCGCGCTCTGCGAACAGAGCGCGGCCGAAACACACAGGTGAACCTCTGCCTCCCGCCGTTCTCGCGAACGGGGGAAACGCAGATTAGTTCAGTTTCCAGATGTCGCCCGCGGAGGACGTGCCGTTGGTGCCGTCATAGGTCATATGCTTGAGGGTATCCAGCGGGTTGGCCTTGCCGGGCGAGTAAATGGTGCAGTTTTTCCACTGGTCCACGGTCAACGCCGTCCCCTTGCCGCCGTAGGAGCCCGGTTTCAGTTTCAAGTCGATCATGCTCTGACCTTCGGTCCCGGTCGGACCGGCCGACCAGCAGATCCACCCCATGTCGGCGGCATTCGCGTAGCCATAGGCCACCCCGGAGGTTTCCGCAAAGACGTCCGAGGGAATCTGGGCCAGATAGGCCACCGGGGTCGTCAGCGTGAGCTTGCGGGGAGGCGTGGACGTCCCGATCTGGGCATCCGTGCTCGTCACCGAGGCGAAGGTACACCGGTCCTTGATGGTTGCGGTGGCATTCGGTCTGAGCGACGCCCCGGCGTTGATCGAGTTGGTGACGGTCTGGGCAGCGCGGGGGTAGATGTTGTTCTCGACCTGGAAGGATTCGATGCCGGTGGACAGAGACCGCAAGTCCGACGCGACGCTCGAAACCTTGGCGCGCATCTGCGCTTCCAGGAAGTTGGGGACGGCGATCGCCGCCAGGATCGCGATGATGGCCACCACGATCAGAAGCTCGATGAGGGTAAAGCCAAGGTGCTTTTTCATCTGGTGCTTCTCCTTAAGTAAGATAGAATGATGGAGTGCGTTAGACTGACAAGAAGGAGTCCAAAGCCACTTCTTTTCCTCGCATGGGAAAAGTTTTCTGTCAAGCAGAGAAATGAAAGAAAGCAAAAAAAGGAATGCGGATGCTTCTCTGCTCTTGCGGGACTCGTGTCCGTCCCCGTCGCCGCGTTTTGATTTCGGAAGGATTCCCTCCGTCCGGTTGACCGGTCTGCGACTCGTGCGGCCCTCCTTTCTCTCGCGTGGACGTTCCGACTTCCCGTTTCCCCACGGCCCGGTCTCTTCCGCAAGAGACCTTGAGGCCATTTAGGTATTTATTTTATCGCGGATTATTGAAATAATGCAACAGGAAAAGGAGATACCGGGGCATCTCCAGGAAAATTCCAAAGTTCTGATACCGCGTAACAGAACCCAGGTTCATTGCCTCGGTCGGGACAAAGGTCAAGTGCTTCGCAGGGTTCCGGGCGTTTTCGGTTTGCCTGTTTTCTTCCAGGAATGGGCCGAAGTGACAAGCCGAGAGATTCAACCCGATCTGTCCTCTGAAGTTGTATGCCATTAGCCACCTGTCGCTCCCCCGAGAAGGGGTTCCCGATCTGAGGCAAGCATCCGTCGGGGCGGGTTTGAAACCCGCCCCGACAGGAAATCCGGGTTCGGAAAACCCCGAACAGAGAATGGCTAAGGGTTACGAAAAGAAGACCGGGAAGGCGCTGTCCCAGAAGGGGCGGTTCCTTCCCGGTTCTTTTTTGCCGGGGGTGTCCACTCCTTCCCGGCAAGAAAGAACGGCAAGTTTTTCCGCAAAGAACCTCTGGGAAGTCATTTCATCTTCTTTTTTCCTTCCTCCCCGGGATTTTGGACATCGACGCGCCAATCGGCATAGATCACTCCAAAATGTAGAGTTATAGTGATTTCAGAATTTTCGGATCGCTCGATTCCGGGGGTTTTTCGCTCCTTTCTGGAACGCGAAATTGTTTTGGCATCGCCTTTGCGCAACAGCGGTTCGTGTCGCGCATCCGGTTTCAGGACTTTCCCCTCAGGGGCCACGTTCCGGAACCACCGGCCGACAAAACTAACAGGACAGACCAGAGCGGCTGTCGGAAACCCATCTCGATTCAAACACCAGGGACCAGATCCGCCCCCTGGATGTAGCCAACCCGTCCACAGGACAAGGGAGCGCAGGAGCGCGCTTGGCAGACACGGAGGATGAGCCATGACCAACCCCACCGTAATTAACACCAACACAGCGAGTATCAATGGACAGAGGAATCTGTACAAATCCGCCTCGGCGCTCAACAAGTCGTTGGAGCGCCTGTCTTCGGGTTTGCGAATCAATCGCGCCGGAGATGATGCGGCAGGGCTGGCCATCTCGGAAAATCTGAGGTCGCAGATCAAAGGCATGGATCAGGCGGTCCGCAATGCCAATGATGGCGTCAGTCTGATTCAGACGGCTGAAGGCGCCATGGATACGTACACCGAGATCCTGCAGCGGGTTCGAACGCTGGCAATTCAGGCCTCAAGCGATCTGTACAACGACAACAACCGTGCGTCAATTCAGTTGGAAATCGATCAACAGGTCAAGGAACTGCGGCGCATTTCCGAAGTCTTGAACTTCAATGGCCAGAAGTTGCTCGATGGCACCTTCATAAACAAACGGATCCAGGTGGGCGCGAGTGCCGGTGAGACCCTGAATATTTCGGTGGGCGACCTGCGCCCCAGTGTCATCGGCGGGGTGGCCCAGCAGATTGGCGTTCAGGTCGGGGCCAACGCGTTGACGGATGGGGCGATTCAGATCAACGGAATCAATGTTCCCTCGTCGGCCGACGAATCGGCGTCCGCCAAGGCGCTTGCGATCAATTCCGTCTATGCGGACACCAAAGTCTGGGCCAAGGTGGAAGACTCTCAGGTAATCGGAACCGCCGCCGTCGCCGCTGGCACGTTGGATCTGGCAGCGGGCAGCACGTTGAAAATCAACGGATATGTGATTCCCTCCGAAGGCGCCATCACAGTCACGGCCAATGACGGAACGGGTGCGCTTCGCCGTGCGATCAACGCGATCAGCGACAAGACGGGCGTGGCCGCTTCGATTGATGCCACGGGCAAGTTGGTCCTGACGTCCAGCGATGATCGTCCTTTCACCTACAATATGTCGAATGCCGCCGCCCTGGGCGTGGTGAATCTGGGGGGAGCGGCCGCCACCGATCAGACGGTGCGGGGCCGGATTCGCCTCTACAGTGATGCCAGTTTTACGGTGACGGGGGCGACCGCGCTGGCACAGGTTGGCATGACGGGGACGATTCCCTACGACACCAAGTCACCGGTCGAGAATGTTTCGATCTATACGTTTGCCGAAGCCCAGGAAGCCATCAACATGATGGACAACGCCCTGCGTCAGGTCAATGATGTGCGTGCAGGTCTGGGCGCCATCACGAACCGGCTCGAAGGTACCGTCTCGAACCTGCAGATCGCGGTGGAAAACCTCTCGGCGAGCGACTCGCGTATCCGCGACGCGGACTTTGCGGTGGAAACGGCCAACATGACCCGTGCCCAGATTCTGCAGCAGTCGGGCATCGCGGTCCTGTCGCAGGCCAACAGTTCGCCCCAGATGGCCCTGAAACTGTTGCAATAAAGAAGAGGCCCGGAGGACAAGAGGTTCTCCCCGGGCAAGAAAGTCAGCGCGTTTTCGGTTCAAGTTCTGTCATCCCTTCCGGGGATCCCGGGCATCCTTTCGAGCGGCGTCGGAGGATGCCCGTTTCTTTTCCGGCGCCGTCGGCAGGGCCGGGGGAAAACAAAGAGCCGGATGCGATATTTCCTCAAGATTCCGGGATCGCGTGTCGAAAAGAGAACCGGAATCGTCGGTGTGGTCTTTCTGGGCTGGCCTGTTGAAAAGTATTGGCTTGACCGGAACTTCGGGGTATCATTTCCCGAGGGTGCAGGTGTGATTTCGGGAGTATAGACAGGTTTTCCGGTGTCCATCCCCGGTGTCCCCGTCTGTAACCGCAAGAGTTCAGGTCTTTCCCGGTTGCGGGGAATGAGACCGGAAAAGGGAATGTTTCAAAGATCCAAGATTCAGGAGACTTGTTGTGATGGTTCGGATTTCGCGATCCGTTTTCTTATGCCTGTTGATGGGGTTGGTTTTCCTGACCGGAATTCTCCCGTTCCGGGTTCCTGCGTTTGACCTGGTTCTGCTGCTGGACGAATCGGGCAGCATGAAAACGACCGACCCGGGCAACGCCCGGGTCCGCGCCGCCGAACTCTTCACTCGGATCTGCCGCCCGACGGACCGGGTGGGGTTGATGGGATTTGCCACGAACGTGCGCGAAATGAGCGCGCTTGAGCCGATGGGCCCCGGACCGGCGCGTGATGCGCTCGAAACGCGTTTTCAGATGGTGCGTTCCGACGGGCAATGGACCGACATCGAACAGGCGCTTCGCCTGGCGTTGCGCAATCTGACCCTGACGGGCGACCGTTCCAAACCGCGGGCGGTCCTGTTGCTGACCGATGGCCGGGTGGACCTGGCCCCGGGGGGAAAAGACACAGCCGCCAACTCGGCTTCCGAGCAGCGGATCCGGGGCGCCCTGGTGAGCGATTTCATTCAGGAAAACATCCAGATCTACTGTGTGGCTTTTTCGCGTGGTGCGGATCGAAACCTTCTGAACTACCTGGCCGAAGCCACCCGGGGGCTTTGTGTCCAGGGAGACAAGGACAGTGAACTCGAGCGGCTTTTCCTGCGGCTTTTTGAAGAAATCGCCCAGCCGCAGACGATTCCGGTTCACGACGGCAAGGTGAAGATTGACACCTCCGTGCGCGAGGCCACATTTCTGGTGACGCACGGTAAAACCGGCACACCGGTCACCGTGACGGATCCAAACGCCCATCCCTTCTCACGCGACACCGCCTCGCAGGGGATGGCCTGGTATTCCGGTACGACCTATGACATCGTCACGGTAACCAATCCTCAACCCGGAACCTGGAGTATCGCTCCTCTTGTGGCCTCCCAGAACAGCCGGGTGATGGTGTTGACGGACCTGGAACTCCAGGTCAAAGACCTGCCCGCCTTTCTGGCCCCCGGTGACCCCCTGAACGTTCAGGCGTTCCTGCAAAGCGAGGGACAGATGGTCGCCACTCCGGAAATTCTTCGGAATCTGGTCGTGACGGGCCGGTTGACAGGCCGTTCGAGTGAGACTTTCCCGATGCGCGACGATGGGGCGTCCCAGGACGAGGGGGCGGACGACGGCCTGTACGGTGGCACGACCCCTCTGCCCTCCGATTCGGGTTTCTACGATGTGGAGATTGTGGCGTCCGGTCCCACTTTTGAGCGGCGCATTCTGAAGAAAGTGAGTGTTTTGAACCGGTGGTTTTCGGTGGACGTGGAAAATGCCACCCTCCCGAGCGGCCAGCTGGCCGCACTGAAAGTGCGTATCTCGGACCTCGAGGCGATTGAAAAATCCGGAGCCAAGGTGGCCTTCGAGGCGGTGGTACAACGCCCGGATCAGATCCGACAAAACCTCACGGTAGATCCAGTGACCCCTTCGTTGTTTTCGGTGGCCTTTACGGATACGACCCAACCGGGTGAGTACCGGGTAACCGTGACGGGGCGGATGACGAACGCCGGGGGAACAACCCGGGACGTGACAGTCGGGCCGCTGGCCATCCACGTGACGGAGGCGGCCCCGCCTCCGGCGGTTCCCACATCCCCTCCCGTTGTGGCGGCGCCGACTGTGGTCTCCCCCCCTGCGCCGGAAAAAACGACGACGCCACGCTCGTCGCTTCCCTGGGAGATCTGGGTGGTCGTGGGCATTCTGCTGGCCGTCGTGGGAACCCTCATGGTGATGCTCTTCCGCCGTCGTCCGGCTCCGGAACCGGTTCAATCCATGGAACAGTTGCGTAAGCGGGCGTTGGAGATCCGGGAAGAATCCGACACGGCGGCAACGGCCGCCGTGTCGGCGGAACGGTCTAATCGGGCTATGACGGAAACACCGCAGGCCGCAGACATCGAGAGTGTGGCGCATCGGCGCAAGATTCCCCCGCCCCCGACCGGGGTCGAGATTATCCCGGAACCCGAGATCAAGCCCCCCCTGCCCGAGGAAGCGCAGGATCAGCAGGTACTGGTGGCCACTGAACCGGCCGAGGCGGCCGAGGAAAGCGGGGCGATGAGTCAGGAAGAATCGGACCTGCTGGCCGAAATTCTCGGAGAATCGGCGGATCTGGAGACCAAGATCGGTCTGCCGGAGATAGCCGTCACCGCGTCCCCTCAAGCCCCGCAGCCGGCGTCACCGGTCCAACCCGCGTCCCCCCAGCCCCCCGCCTTGAACGAGGCGCAAAGCAGTCTGCTGGCCGACATCATGGAGGAAGTGGCGCCCGACATGGTCGAGGAGACGAAGGCGCAGAAACTTCCCTCCCTGACCGATGAGGAAAGCGATCTGCTGGCGGACATCATGGGAGAGATCGGGGACTTGATGCAGCAGGGAGCCCCCCCCGCTCCTCCCAATCAACCGGTTTCCCCGCCCCCGCCGCCTCCAACTCCTCCGTCAGCCCTGAGTGAAGAGGAAAGCGCTCTGCTGGCCGATATTGTGGGCGATCTGGAAGACCTGGAGGCGCCCCCGCCGGCAGTTCCTCCGCCCCCTCCCGCTGTGGCGGCCTCCCCCTCCTCGCAAAGTCAGACGCTTTCGGATGCAGAGAACGACCTGTTGGCCGATATTCTGGGCGAGGAGGAGTTTCCGGAAAAATCGCTGAAAACGACACCGAATATTCCAGACGAGAAAGACAAGCGAAGCGACCAGGAAATCATTGACGATATCCTGCGTGACATTGAAGGGCTGGTGGAATAGCCGATATAACCGTCCCGAGCGGTTCCCCTCCGCGTGACAGACGGTGGGCCTCTGTGAGAATACTCGCAAACGTGCGAGAGGGGATGCGAAAGCGCATCATCTTCACCCGGCTTGTCCGGGATGGAGAACATGAGGAAACCATGCCGGAGGTTTCCCCAGCAGCTCAGCCGGCCTTGAAATACTCCTCTGTATTCTGAATGTGTGCGTCGAAGGGAAAGGCTACCTGCCATGCTATCGGAGGAGACTCTCACCGTCTGGGCCGTTCCAATCGCCGCATGCGTTTCACTGGTGGCGCTTGTCGTGGCCGGTGCGCAATCCCTTCGCCGCCAGACCGAACTCCGTCGGCTGCGCGCCTCCCTGGCCGGGAACTGGTCCAACTACCTCGACACGATCAGCACCAATATCCGGCAATTGAAGGCGTTCCGTACGCAGTTGGGACGCCTGCGCCCGTCGAGCGAAGCATCGAAACTCACTGGGATTTATCACGGATTGTGCGAGACGATTTCGGAAGAAATCGGCCTGATGGAGCAGGAACTGGCCACGTTGTCGGTCGCCAGCGACCGACAGTGGTACGAGTTGGGGATCGGCTGGACGCCCACCCACCACTACCACAAGGAAATCCAGGATCTGTTTGTGCTGGCGCATGAGGCCTTGACTCCCGAACGCCTTGAGAAACTGCGACAGGAATGGGCCCGCGAAATCGAACCGCCTTTCGAGCGGAAAATCCAGGATCTGCGACAAGAGAATCAGGCTCTCGAGGAGCGCCTTGCCGTTCTCGAGCAACAGATTCTCGACCTGCAGGCCGCGCGCGAGCAGGCGGAACAAGCGCTGCTGGAGGCGTTGCAAAGCAATATATCCCAGCCCTCCGCACCCCCTTCACAGCCCCCGGAGAACGAGCAGGCCGAAGGCCGGAAGGGGCCGAAGAAGGACCCGATCGAGGAAGAAATTGCCGCCCGTTACATGGGCATGCTGGAAGACATGCTGCCCCTGGAGCAGATTGAAGCGAAGCTGGCGGTGGCGGACGGCCAGATTCTCTACACGCGCGGTCAGATCGGTGAAGCGGTGACGGAAGAAGAACGGCTCGCGATGGAGGCCAAAAACGCCTGGGCACACCAGGAAAAGCGCTGGTGGGAACAGATGCGCAAGATCGCCCGGCAGCGACACCTGCTCGATGAAGCGCTCAGCGCCGCTTCCGAGGAAACGGGTGAGGACAACTTCGAAGAACAGATGCAGCGCATGAGCGAGTTTCAGCAGGTGGAAGCGCGCATGGCCGAAATGCGGCAGAAAAACGAACAGCTGACCATGGACAACCGGCGCCTGACCCAGCAGTTGAACTCGGTCAACGATGATATGGTCAGTGTCGAAACCTACCGCAAGCGCTTCGAGGAATCCGAAGCGGCCCGCAAGGGAGCGGAACGGGAATTGCGCACCCTCGAAAAAATGGTGAACCAGAACGATGAGGAAATGGAACGCCTGAGGGTCCAGACCAAGAAAATTGACAAACTCGATCAGCAGATGCAGGAAAAGGAGACGGCCCTCAAGGCGCTCCAGATCAAAGAAGGCGAGATGCAGACGGAAATCTATCGTCTGAAACGCGATCTGGAGGAAGCCAATTCGCAGCTCGACTACGAGGGCAAGCGGTCTCGAAAAGATTCCGAGCGAACTGTGGAAGAAAACGAGAAACTGCGGGCGGAATTGAAGGAACTCCAACACAACATTTCTACCGGAACCATCGAGGGATTCATCCCCGAACAGGAAATGCTCGACCTGCAGGGGGCGTATGATGCCGTGCAGTCGGACTTGCAGAAAGCCCGGGCCGCAACCAAACAGGCCGAATACCGCCTGGCCGA
>Ga0116170_10003953_pt1 | contig 13753 bp, 10 predicted proteins | sample AD_JPNHW1_MetaG_FD_89797 | JGI IMG/M metagenome (GOLD analysis project Ga0116170, IMG submission 89797) | Active sludge microbial communities of municipal wastewater-treating anaerobic digesters from Japan - AD_JPNHW1_MetaG | ecosystem: Engineered > Bioreactor > Anaerobic > Digestate | place...
AGATATTCATCTTTTCCAAAAAGTACGAGGAAATTGCCGACAAGATTACCTCTATTGGCCGTGGCGTTACTGTTATTGAAGGAATGGGATGGTTCACCAAAAAAGAGGGTAAAGTGCTCATGGTAATCGTGCGCCGCACAGAAAGCAACTATGTTTTCCGCGTTATCCGCGAGATAGACCGGGAGGCGTTTCTCTCTGTTGGAAACGTTATGGGCGTGTACGGAAAGGGGTTTGATGAGATGAAGAAATAGTCATTAAAAAAACTAAAAAAGAGTGATTTTTTCTAAAATTAGATAAAACTCTAATAGATAGAAGTTTAGTTTGGTTTAAGTACGGGTTTTTATTATATTTGGTGTACTAAACTAAGCGTATGAAAAACTTTTTTATTGTTGGAATCTTTAATTCCGCAAATGAGTTCATCTCATTAATCATTTTCTTAACATTATCCATCTCTCTCTTTCACCAGCAGCTTATACAAAAACACTCCGGGCAAGAGGAAAATCCTGCGTTGAGGTGTATGTCTATTGCGTTTATTTGCAATGCAATAGTTCTGCTTTTGAGGCAGATAATACATTTTGAGAAATATTCCGGAGATGTACCAACAATAATGGCACTTTTCATGGTGCTTCAAATTCTTTTTCCTGCAATTTATTACATTTCAAATAAGGATGAATCCTTTATAAAAGGGATTAAATTCTTTATCGGGACGATGATATCAATGACCATAATTAACCTGCTTGGACTTTTGTTAATAAAACTTGGAATCAGTTTGAGTTATCTTTCAATTTCGATTGTTAAGTCGTCTGTCATATTAATCCTATTCGGTTTTACAGCAGCGGCCATTATAAGCTTCAGGACCCAATTAAAAGAAAACGCAGACCGTATTTACATCAATAAAAATCACCACTATGAATCGGGATTATTTGTAACATCACTTATTATATCATTTTTTATAATATTCCAGTTTTTATATAAAGGTGTTGGTCACCATTATGGCCCGGTTGTCCTGACGCTGACACTTATAAATATGTTTGTGTTTTTCAGAGTCTCAAATTGCCAGAAACGCAGGAACACTGAATTGAATGATGAGTTAAGAAGAGACTCCAAACTTTTAAAACTTGAGGATAGCAAAGCAAATGAGCTAAAGGAGAGATTGGTCAGGTATTTTGAAAAGGAGAAGCCATATTTGAACAAAGACTTGTCCATTAATGAAGTATCATTATATCTGTATACAAATAAGACCTACCTGTCCAAGATTATTAATGACAACATGGGACAGAATTTTAACCAGTTTATCAACTCATTTAGAATTGAAGAGGTTCAGAGATTATTTATTGCAAATAGAAATTTATCAATTCAGGAATTATGCAATATGTCCGGTTTTGGTTGTATGGCCTCCTTTACCATTGCTTTCAGGATTTTTTTAGGATCATCACCGGCAGATTGGTGCAAAGCCAATAGAAACCAATTGGACAGTAATGAAGAAACAAAAAGATTCTAGGAGGTACATCATATTTTGGAAAAGAGTGTTTTATCTTGTTGGTCTGTATGCATATAAAAACCATGAAGAAGAGATGACGGCTGCAGAGAAGTATACAGGGGAGCTTATTGTCCGGATTGATAAGGCAATTTGCTCCAGAAAACTTTATCTCGACCCCAATTTGTCAATTACGAAAGTTGCTAAAGAAATAGGGACAAACAGAACATATCTTTCAAAGAGCATAAATTTAAAAACAGGACAAAACTTCAATGAATACATAAATAATTACCGCTCGGAGCATGCCAGAAATTTTATTAGAGAGTCGCTGCTTTCCGATGAAGGAAAAAATTCATACAATGTCTCTCTTACGATGTCTGATGTTGCTTCCGCCTCCGGTTTCAGAAGTCTTCGGGCCCTTAACCGATATCATGTGAAAAAATACGGGGTATTGCCTTCGGAGTATAAAAATGATGTTTTGACTGAAAAATTCAGGAATAAATAAACACAATAACTAACAAAACACTTGTAGGGAACAAAAATATTCCCTAATTTTGAATGCTAATAATGTATGCCAACACTATTTTATTACTTAGGTCTTAGATTTTTCTTCTATTCAAATGATCATGAGCCAATTCATGTCCATGTTAGCAATAAGGACGGAGAAGCAAAATTTAGGATTGATCCAATAATTCTTATTGAAAATAGAGGAATTAAACCAAGAGATTTAAAATCGGCGGAAGTAGCTTTAGACGAAAATTGGGAAGTAATTATTGAACGGTGGAACGAATACTTTAGTAAAAAATAATATGTTAGTTGAAAAAATATGGTTTGAAAATGAAAGGATATTCATTAAAACCGATTCAGGAAAAATAGCCAGTCATTCATTATCTGCTTTTCCGAGATTGCTTAATGCAACTCAGGAACAGCGAGAAAATTTTGAAACATCATATTTTGGAATTCATTGGCCGGAACTTGACGAAGATTTAAGCTTTGAAGGATTCTTTTCCTCTCAGGATGTAAAGGAAGAAAATGAAATCTCTGTTATACTTAAGCGATTTCCGGAAATCAACGTTAACAGATTGGCCAAAAGAATTGGTATTAATCAAAGTCTGTTGGCAAAATATGTATGTGGAAATAAGAGGCCTTCTCAAAAAAGGATAAAAGAGATAGAAAATGCTCTCCATCAATTAGGACGTGAGCTAAGTTCCATCAGCCTTTGAGATGATTAATTGATAAGTAGTTGATTGTGTGTCTAATACTAAAAAGGATGGCATCATAGATGCCATCCTTTTTAATAACTAGTTGTCAATGTGTGAATTGAGCAGGATTAAGCGAAAAGCTAGTCGCCCCGGAAACCGAATCACAGCAACATCTCGTCCACAATAACATCCTGTCTCAGGTTTGCCCGAATAAAATTCTGCCTGTCCATGGTGTTTTTGCCCATATAGAACTCGAGCAGTTCGGGGATGTTGTCGTCGTTGCCAAGACGCACTTTGTCTAAGCGCATGTTTTCGCCAATGAAGTATTTGAACTCGTCGGGCGAAATCTCTCCAAGACCTTTGAATCGTGTAATCTCCGGATTGGGGCCAAGTTTCTTAATGGCATTGTCACGCTCTTCCGATGAGTAACAGTATGTCGTCTCTTTTTTGTTCCTTACGCGGAAAAGAGGGGTTTGCAAAATGTACAGGTGCCCCTGGCGGATAAGGTCCGGGAAGTACTGCAGGAAAAAAGTAAGAAGCAAAAGGCGGATGTGCATCCCGTCCACGTCGGCATCGGTCGCAACAACAATTTGGTTGTAGCGGAGGTTTTCAAGGTCCTCTTCTATGTTAAGGGCAGCCTGAAGCAGGTTAAACTCTTCGTTTTCGTAGACAATTTTCTTTGTCATTCCGTATGAGTTCTGCGGTTTACCCTTTAATGAAAATACAGCTTGTGAAACAACATCGCGGCTCTTGGTAATTGACCCGCTCGCACTGTCGCCCTCGGTAATAAAGAGTGTGCTCTCCATTGCCCTGTCGCTCTTTTCGTTGTAGTGCACGCGGCAGTCGCGGAGTTTCTTGTTATGAAGGTTTGCCTTCTTTGCTCTCTCTCTTGCAAGTTTTTGTATTCCCGATATAGCTTTGCGCTCTTTTTCCGAGTCGAGTATTTTGCGCAGCATACAATCTGCTGCTTCGGAGTGGCGGTGGAGGTAATTGTTGAGGTGCTCTTTAAGGAAGTCGCCTATGAAGTTTCTGACGCTTGCTCCGCCCGGGCCCATCTCTTTGGAACCAAGCTTTGTTTTTGTCTGAGATTCGAAAATAGGGTCCTGAACTTTTATGCTCACTGCAGCTATCATTCCCTGGCGAATGTCGCCCGGGTCGAAATCTCTTTTATAGAATTCCTTTATAGTCTTTGCAACTGCTTCGCGGAATGCTGCCATGTGTGTTCCGCCCTGAGTGGTAAACTGGCCGTTAACGAAAGAGGAGATACCCTCTCCGTAGTCGTTGCCGTGGGTAATTGCAATCTCAATATCTTCTCCTTTGAGGTAAATTGGCGGGTAGGCGGGTTCTTTTGTGAGGGACTCGTTTAGCAGGTCTAGCAGTCCGTTTTTGGAAATAAACTCTTTGCCGTCGAGTTTAATGAGCAGCCCGCTGTTGAGATACGAATAGTTGCGGAGCATGGTTTCCACAAACTCCATGTTGTATTCGAAATGTCCGAAAAGGTCTCCGTCCGGCGTAAATGTTACAAGTGTCCCGTTCTTTTCGCTTGTGAGGCTTCTCTCCTGATCCAGTAAATTGCCTTTGGAAAATTTTGCCATCTGGCATTCGCCGTCGCGGAAAGACTGAATGTTGAATTCTATAGCGAGCGCATTAACTGCCTTTATACCTACTCCGTTCAATCCTACGGATTTCTTAAATGCTTTGTTGTCGTACTTGGCTCCGGTGTTCATTTTGCTGGCAGCAATAATGAGGGAGTCAAGCGGAATGCCTCGCCCGAAGTCTCTTACGGATACAACCTTGTCTTTTATCGAAACGAGTATCTGCTTGCCATAGCCCATTGCATACTCATCCACCGAGTTATCCATCACCTCCTTGATGAGCACATAAATACCGTCGTCCGGCGAAGTGCCATCCCCCAGTTTCCCGATATACATACCGGGCCTGCGTCGTATGTGTTCGTTCCACTCAAGTGTCTTGATTTCGTTCTCTGTGTATGTGTTCATCGAGCTTAGCTGTTTAGTGCAAAGTTATAAATTTTATGCGATTTTTGTAAGCTGCTCTGCAATTTGAACTGCATTTGTTGCAGCTCCTTTGCGCAAATTATCGGCAACGATCCAGAGATTTATGCCATTTTCTGCAGAAAAATCTTTTCGAACTCTGCCAACAAATACTTCGTCCCTTCCATACGCAAAAAGAGGCATTGGGTAAACCTGTTTTTGAATATCGTCCTCAAGAATGACTCCGGGGCTGTTTCTAATGGTTTCGAAAACATCCTCCATATTAAAACTCCTTTCAAAAATGGCATTAACCGATTCGGAATGCCCGCCCTCAACAGGAACCCTCACGGTTGTGGCTGTTACTCCAATAGATTTATTGTCAAAGATTTTTTGAGTTTCGTTTATCATCTTCATCTCCTCTTTTGTGTAACCATTATCGAGAAAAGAATCAATTTGGGGGATAAGGTTTTTGTCTATAGGGTATTTGTAGGCAGGCAATGCACTCCCCACAGGCTTGCCTTCCCTTTCGCGGCCGAGCTGGGCTATTCCCCTTTGGCCGCTGCCGGTAACAGACTGGTATGTAGATACAACTATTCTTTTTAAAATGTATTTTTCATGCAGCAGGTTAAGTGCAACAACCATCTGTATGGTAGAGCAGTTGGGGTTTGCAATAATCATGTCATTTGCGTCAAGAATGTTCCCGTTTACTTCCGGAACGATGAGTTTGACAGACGGGTCCATTCTCCAGAAGGAGGAGTTGTCTATAACCTTGCATCCGGCAGCGGCAAATTTTGGTGCCCATTCCTGCGAAACGGAGGCTCCCGCAGAAAAAAGAGCAATTTGAGGCCGAAGTGCCAAAGCTTGTTTTAACGTTACTACCCGTACAGTTTCTCCTTTAAACAAAATCTCTTTTCCCGCCGAACTTTCGGATGCAGCAGGAATTAGCTGATAGACAGGGAAATTTCTCTCCAGAAGTACTTCAATCATTTTCCTTCCCACCAGGCCTGTGGCCCCAATAACAGCTACTCTCATTACCTTACAAGCAGTATGTCGTTAAACACTCCTGTAGCTGTTTGCCTTGCTCCGGCACCGGCACCTATTATCCTCAGAGGGGAGGTGTAGTCTCTGCTGTAGATACTTACCGCATTGTCTCTGCCGCATATATTGTAAAGAGGATGCTCTGGTTTGAGCGATTCTATTCCTATCTTACATTCGGTTTTTGAAATTTTTGCGACATACCTTAATCTTTCGCCCTTTGCTTTTGATTCCCGGAACATCCTGGCTATTTTATCTTCATGCTCTTCCAACTTGTCAAAGAACTCTTCGCCCTGTGCTTTAAGAACATTAGGGGAAATGAACGGAACACATTCCACATCCTCAGGTTCTCTTTCAATTCCAATCTCCCGGCTTAAAATAACAACCTTGCGTAGCACATCGGTACCGGCAATGTCCAGCCTCGGGTCCGGCTCGGTATACCCCATCTCTTTTGCTTTGCGAAGCAATTTTGAAAAGCTCACTGTGCCGTTATAGTTGCTGAAAAGGTAGTTAAGAGTTCCGGAAAGAATTGCTTCAATCGATTCTATTTTGTCGCCGCTGCGGCGCATCTGCTTTATTGTAGATATAATGGGAAGAGCAGCACCTACGGTTGTTTCGTATAAGAAAGAGCAACCCTGAAGGGCGGCTGCCTCTGTAATGGCTTTGTAATTTTGTGTAGAGGAGGAGATGGCAATTTTGTTGCAGGTTACAACCGAGTAGTTGTTAAGAAAAAACTCGGGGTAAGAAGAGGCAACTATTCTGTCGGCAGTGCAATCTACAAATATGCTGTTGCTAAGACCCATGTCGTGCCCCTGTTCGCAAAAGCGGTAAATGTCACTCTCTTTTCCTCTCTCGATGAGCCTGTGTATTGCCATAGGTTCAAAACCAAGTTTGTCAAAGATCATAGTTTTGCTGTTACATACTCCCACAATGGCAATTTCGGTTTTATCGGCAGGATTCAGTGCATTCTTTCCGTAATTGATAATTGAAATAAGCTCCTTTGCAACGTTTCCGTATCCTGCAATAAAGAGGTTGATCCGCTTGGCACTTTCACCAAAAAATTCCTTATGGATAAGTCGTATTGCCTCATCGGAATCGTCTTCCTGCACAACTATTGATATGTTCTTCTCAGATGAGCCCTGAGCTATCGCTCTCACATTTATTCCCGCTCTTCCAAGCGCCTTGAACATCCTTCCACCTGTTCCCGACTGATTTTTCATATCATCGCCAACTAGGGATATGATTGAAAACCCTCTCTCGATATTTAAAGGATCTACTTTTTTAAGTGTTATTTCGTATGCAAATACATCGTCTGCTGCCTGCTTTGCTTTTTGGGCGTCGCCCTCTTCAATTGCAACACACATTGTATGCACGCTTGATGCCTGAGTAATGAGAATTATGTTTATTCCAGCATTTGCTAGGGCTCCAAAAAGTCTTGCCGAGTATCCCGGCACTCCAACCATTCCGCTGCCTTCCATCGAGAGAAGTGCAATTTTGTTGCTGCACGAGATGCCCCTTATCTTGCCGCGGCTTTCAGGAGGCGAATTCTCAATATAAGTTCCCTCTTCTGCGGGGAAGAAAGTGTTTTTAACCTCTATTGGAATCCCTTTGTTAACTACCGGCTGAATTGTAGGCGGATAAATTACTTTTGCCCCGAAATGGGATAGCTCCTGAGCCTCTTTGTAAGATATGTGCCCAATTGTCTTTGCATCGGGAACAATTCTCGGGTCGGCAGTCATCATGCCGTTTACGTCACTCCATATTTGTAATATCCGTGCATCGGAGGCTGCTGCAACAAGAGATGCTGTGTAGTCGCTCCCTCCGCGCCCCAGAGTTGTTGTCCTTTTCTGAGAGTCGCTGGAAATGAATCCGGGAATTATATACAGCCTCGACCTGTGGGAATTTAGCAACTTCCGGATTCCTGCAAATGTTTTTTCCGTATCCACAACATTGAGCGTTCCGTGCAAGTCGGTTTTAATTATTTCCCTTGCATCTGCCCAAATATTGTTTGTACCCATTGAGGTAAATTTGTCGGCAATGATTCTTGTCGAAAGAATCTCCCCGAAACTCATTATGAGGTCAAGCGAGTAGCTGCTCAGTTCCTTGAGATAATATACTCCTTTGCAAACTTCTCTCAGCTGGTTGAAAAGGTTCTTGACCTTTAGCTCTATTGAAGGCTGAAAATCTAAAGGAATTAGCTCGTTTATAATTGCTATATGCCTTTTTTCCAGCTCGTCTATGAGTTTTGTATAGTAGTTGTTCTGCACTGCAGCCGCATTCCCAATCTCAATGAGGGCATCGGTACATCCGCCTATGGCCGAGGCTACAAGAACTGTTCTGTCTTTTTTTACTGAATCGGAAACTATGGAAATTACCCGAAATATGTTGTCGGCGTTTGCAACTGAGCTTCCGCCAAATTTTAATACTTGCATGTTAGTTTAGAAAATTAATCTGTTTTTTTAGAATGTTCTCAGTTTGCTCCCACTCAAGCAAAAAACCGTCGTGACCAAAAAGGGAGGTTATAACGTCAAATTTCGCATTTTTTATGTTATTAAAAAGAAATTTTTGCTCTTCGACAGGAAAGAGATTGTCGCTGTCAATCCCAATGACTATTGTGAATGCTTCAATTTGACCAAGTGCTTTGGCTGTGCCTCCCCGGCCTCTTCCCACATTGTGGCTGTCTACCGATTTTGTGAGAGTATAGTAGGAATATGCATCAAACCTGTCCGACAGCTTTTTACCCTGATACTGCTGATAGCTCCCTGCCTTTTTTGCAAAGAGTGTATCGGTTTGTGGCTCCTGCTGTGTTGTTCCGTATCCTTCAAAAGAACGGTAGGAAATTAATGCAATTGACCTTGCAGCTTCAAGCCCAAATTTTCCGCCGGTTATGCTATTTTGCTCTTCAAATGTGAAATCTGCAAAAAGAGCCATCCTTTGCGACTCGTTCCAGGCGGTCCCCCATGGCGAAACCCGGGCATTGCAGGCAATGAGAACAAGGTTTTTTACAATATCGGGATACATTATGCTCCATTCAAGTGCCTGGAACCCGCCAATAGAGCCCCCAGTCATGACATCTATGCTCCGGATGCCCAGGTGCTCCCTCAGGATGTTGTGTGCTCTTACGATGTCTCTAACGGTCACTTGCGGGAATGTGAGAAAATATGGTTTCCCATCTTTGCCGGGAGATGAAGGGCCGCTGCTTCCATAGCACGAGCCAATCATGTTTGCGCAAATTATGTAAAATTTTTCTGTGTCAAAGAGTTTGCCGGGGCCGGTCAGTCCATCCCACCACTCCTGAGGGTTTGAATTTGCCGTGAGTGCGTGACAAATCCATATTACCTTTTTATCCGGGGAGTAATTTGCTGTGTGGTGATAACAGATATCCAGGCTGGCAATCTTCTCTCCGCTTTCGAAAACAAAAGGGGTATTTATCGTATAGAGTTCTCGCTTCATAGACCGGCCCTCCTGAATGCCTGCTCAATATCGGCCTTGATGTCGCTTATGTGTTCTATTCCTACGGATATCCGCAGAGAAGCTTCCCCTATTCCGGCGGCTTTTAATGCCTCTGCGCTGAGTTGTGCATGGGTTGTTGAGGCTAAATGGGTTATGAGTGTCTTGTTGTCGCCAACATTTACAAGGTGGCTCAGGAGTTCAAGGGAATTAACAAATTTGGAGGCCTGTTCCCGGCTGCCTTTTACATCAAATGACATCACTCCGCCAAAACCTTTTTTGAGATACCTTTTTCCGTTTTCGTAATTTGGATTTCCCTTTAGTCCGGGGTAGTTTACCCGCTCCACTTTTGGATGGTTGCTGAGCCATTCTGCCAGTTCCTGTGCGTTGCTCACAACCCTGTCCACTCTTAGGGACAGAGTCTCTATTCCCTGAAGGATGAGAAATGCATTGAACGGGCTTAGCGAGCAGCCCCAGTCCCGGAGACCTTCTGCTCTGGCTTTTAATGCGAAAGCAATATTGCCGGAAGGGCTGCCTTCGCCAAAGCTTTCCCAAAAACTTAACCCGTGATAGGATTCCGAAGGTTCCGTAAATCGAGGAAACTTGCCGTTGTCCCAGTTGTAGTTTCCGCAGTCAACAACAATTCCGCCTATTGAGGTTCCATGCCCCCCGATCCACTTGGTTGCCGAATGTGTAATAATGTTTGCTCCCCATTCAACAGGCCGGAACAGATAGCCGCCCGCCCCGAAAGTATTGTCGAATATTAGCGGCAGGTTGTATTTATGGCTGAGGTTTGCAAATTTTTCGAAATCGGGAATATAAAAATCGGAGTTCCCTATGGTTTCAATAAATATGGCCTTTGTGCGTGAATCAATGAGCTTCTCATACTCCTCTGTTCCCCCTTTTTGTGCAAACCGGAATTCAATTCCCAAACGGGCAAAACTGATTTTAAATTGATTGTATGTTCCTCCATACAGAGACATTGAACTAACAATGTTATCTCCGCTTTCTGCAATATTTTGAATGGCTATAAACTGTGCTGCCTGTCCGGAAGATGTGGCAACTGCTGCCACAGATGCCTCCAGTGCTGCAACTCTCTGTTCCAGCACATCGGTAGTGGGATTTGAAAGCCTTGTATATATATGTCCCGGTTCTTTTAGAGCAAAGAGGTCCGCTGCCTGTTGAGAATTATCGAAAAGGAAAGATGATGTTTGATATAATGGAGTTGCACAAGGTCCGTTTGAGCCGGATTTGATACGCCCGGCATGCACCAGTAAGGTGTCAAAATGGTTATAATTCATTTTGGAAATGATTTGTTATTTGAAAACTGTAATTGAAAATGGATTGGATTTATGGGACCGGCCCAATGGATCCGCGCAGGACCCTAATCTAGCTATGCATCTTGCGATGCATTCGCATCATCATCATTGATAGTGAGGCAACAGAAAGAAAAGCAGAAGATATTCCGCCTGTCTGAATTTGTATGAAAGTCTCTCTGTTCATCTTTTAACTTGCTGCAAATTTATTTATTTCACTCGATACTTCCAAATTTTTGGCTCTGTTAATTTTCGGCGAAAATATTTCACTTACAAATTGATACTTTTTTGTTTCATTATGTAAGAACAATTCCATACATTTGCGGCGAAATTTTTTGAAATATGTACCATCAGGCGACAGAGATTAGGAGAGAATTGCTACAAAGAGTTTGTGAGCTTTGTTTTGAAGAGAAATTAGTAGAGGAAATTAACAGAATACCACTGGTAATGAGGCCGAAAGAAAGTCCTTTGAGCCGTTGCTGCATACACAAAGACAGGGCGGTTATAAAGTACAGGTTAATGACTATTCTTGGTTTTAATGTCACCGATGAAACAGATGAACTAACAACGCTAAGTGAGTATGCAAAAATGTCACTGGATCGTAAGGAGTTTACCGATGTGATGCTCACGGTGGTAGACGAGGCATGCAGCTCTTGCGTCAAGAATAATTATACCGTAACAAATCTTTGCCGTGCCTGTGTGGGACATCCCTGCACTTATGCATGTAATAAGGACGCAATAAGTATTGACAAGACGGCCGAAATTGACCATTCAAAATGCGTAAACTGCGGTAGATGCATGGAAGCATGCCGTTTTCATGCCATTGTTTATACCCCGGTGCCTTGTGAAGAAGTCTGTCCTGCGGGTGCAATTTCTAAGAACAGTCTTGGAATTGAGCATATCGACTGGAACAAATGTGTATTCTGCGGAAGATGCAGCGTAGCTTGCCCATACGGGGCAATAATGGAAAAACCTTCTCTCCTGCATATAATAAGAGATATTCTAAATCCCGATAAAAGGGTTGTGGCAATGGTGGCACCGGCCATCGCCGGTCAGTATAAAACCACATTGCCAAAAATTTTCGGGGCAATAAAAAGCTGTGGGTTTGATGATGTTGTTGAGGTTGCGCTTGGAGCAAACATTACTTCAAGGAACGAAGCAAAAGAGTGGCAGGAGCGTATTTTGTTTAAAGGAGAATCTTTTATGACAACGTCTTGTTGTCCGTCGTATAAAGAGTGGGCAGCTAAATATCTTCCGGAGCTTGTTCCATATATTTCTCATACCGGAACGCCTGCGTCCTACACTGCCGATCTTGTAAAAAATGGAGACCCCGATGCAGTTACAGTATTCATTGGCCCCTGCATGGCTAAAAGGATAGAAGGCTTTTATGACCCGAATGTAGATTATGTAATGACCTTCGAGGAACTGGATGCAATGATTGGTGCAAAAGGGATTGATGTTCTTAAATGTGAAAATTTCGCTATAGATGAGCAGGTAGACAGAAGCAGCCGACAGTATGCAAGAACCGGCGGAGTTTCGGAATCTGTGGCACAATATGTGCCGCATCCTGAATTCTTAAAGGCAGAAGTAATCAACGGACTCAACAAGGAATCCATTAAATTGCTCAAAACAGCAGCCACTACAGGAGTTTCGGAATCAAATCTGATAGAGGTGATGATGTGCGAAGGGGGATGTGTGAGCGGATGCGGAGTACTTGTATCTCCTAAAGTTGCAACGAGACAGATTATCGCTCTGGATAAGGAAAAGAGATAAAAAACAAATATTATGAAACGGGAACTGGTAATTTATACGGAGAAGATTAATTGTCAGGATTGCTATAAATGTATAAAGGTTTGTCCCGTAAAATCTATAAAAGTTGAGGATTTTAGCGCCTCGGTAATAAATGAAACCTGTGTATATTGCGGCAAGTGCATTAATGCATGCCCGGCAGGTGCAAAGAAATACAGGGAGGAGATAGATACTGTTCAGCAGTGGATTGCCGATGGAGAGAAAATCATTGCCTGCATTGCCCCATCTTTTATCTCGGACTTTGGAGATGTACCTTTTGAATCATTGTTAAAAGCCATGTACACTCTTGGGTTCAGCGGAGTTTCCGAAACTGCTCTGGGTGCCGATCTTGTTGCCCGCGCTACTAACGAATATCTTTCTTCTACGGAAAACCGGATTGTTATTGCAACCTGTTGCCCTTCTGTTGTCAATTACATTAAAATATATTTCCCCGAACACGAAAAATATCTTGCCCCTTTTGTTTCTCCAATGATAGCCCATGCAAGAATGCTGCGCGAAGGAGATTTCCGGGACAGCAAGCTTCTTTTCATAGGCCCCTGCATCGCAAAAAAACAGGAGAGTGATATTTACGGAAACGAGATTGATGCAGTACTGACCTTCGAAGAGTTTTTGAAACTTATGGAGGCAGAGGGAATCTATTTTGCAGATATGGACAGGGTATCCCTTCCTGATAACTTTGTATTTGGCGCATCCGAAAGGGCAGGACTCTTTCCTGTAGACAGCGGAATGATTAGTACCATGTGCAAGGATGTTGAGCCGGTAGATGCCGGTTATATGTGCTTTTCCGGAATGAAATCGGTTATGGAGATTTGTGACGAACTTTCGGAATGGAACCCCTCTCAAAAGGTTTTTATTGAGTTAATGGCCTGCGACGGAGGATGTATAAAGGGCCCGGCAACCTCGAAAACAAAGGGTGTTGCCGCAAAAAGAAACAAATTGCTCAAAGATTTTGACATATTTAAAAAATCCGGATTGGCAGTGGCTCTTCCCGGAGTAGATATAAATCTCTCAAATGAAGCCTATAAGGTTCCGTACAAAATCAACTGTATCTACAGCGAAAGTGAAATACAGGAGGTGCTAAACTCTATGGGCAAGCACACAAAAGCAGATGAACTAAACTGCTCGGGTTGCGGATACGATAATTGCAGGGCGTATGCAGTTGCTCTTTTGGACGGAAAAGCCGAAAGGGAGATGTGTATATCACAAATGCGCCGGGAGGCTCAGAATCAGGCATCGGTTCTTCTTAGAAAAATGCCTTATGGAGTTGTGCTTGTAGATGAGAATCTGAGGATAGTGGATACAAACGATAAATTTGTAGAACTGGGCGGAGAGGAGATAGGAATGATTTCTGAAGCACTGGGAGGACTTGCCGGGGCCGATTTAAAAAAGATAATTGCCTATCATAAATATTTTTCTGCAGTCCTGCTTAGCGGCGAAGAGGCAAGCGAATTTGATGTAAGAGAGGAAGGG
>Ga0116170_10003958_pt1 | contig 13727 bp, 22 predicted proteins | sample AD_JPNHW1_MetaG_FD_89797 | JGI IMG/M metagenome (GOLD analysis project Ga0116170, IMG submission 89797) | Active sludge microbial communities of municipal wastewater-treating anaerobic digesters from Japan - AD_JPNHW1_MetaG | ecosystem: Engineered > Bioreactor > Anaerobic > Digestate | place...
AACCGTGAAAAGCTTAAACAAGCAGCAGAAGAAAGTATTAAAAATGGAATTGGATTTGAATGAGGTCCTGAAGGACCAGATTGAAGCGCTTCCGCCCACGGAAAAGCTTAGTCAACTTGCCTCCTTTGCAAAGCAGCAGCTCAGTCTTGAGCAGGAAATTGCTGCTAAGGAAATGGAGATTGAAAACCTGAAAGAAAAGCATAAGAAGATTAGCGAAGGCATGATTCCTGAACTTATGGGATCACTGGCTATTCGTGAGGTTAGGCTTGACAATGGATTGATTCTCTCTGTAAAGCCTTACTACTCTGGCAAAGTTGATACGCCTGAAGCCTTCCTGTGGCTGGAGCGTAATGGCCACGGAGATCTTATTCGTGGCGAAGTCAAGATGAGCTATCCTAAAGGAGTGGATAAGTCAGTTATTGACCAGATTCTTTCCTTTATCAAGCAGCAAGGTTTTGTTGCTGATAACAAAGTCAGTGTGCATCATGCGACGTTGAGTTCGTGGCTACGTGAAATGATTGAAGGAGGCAACCAGATCGATAGAGAAGTGCTTAAAGTCCAGACTGGCATGCGTGCCAAGCTGGGTCTCAAGTGAACATAGAAAATAGGAAATCAGAAATGTCTAACGAAATTATGTTGAAGTCGGAAAATGCGCTGGCTGAAGTTCCGATGTCTCTTGAAGATATGGCTGGAGACGCCGATCTGGGTGGCAAAGTCAGCCTGAAAGACATTGCAGTACCCTACCTTTATGTGCTGCAGTCCAACAGCCCGCAAACTAACGCAGATCATTCAAAGTACATCAAAGGTGCTTCGTCTGGTATGCTGTACTTGACTAATCTTGAGGTTGTCTACGACGGTCGAGAGATGGGTCTTGAGTTTATTCCGTGCTATTTTGAGTCGCTTGTGACTGAATGGACCCCTCGTGAAGCTGGCGGTGGCCTGATTGCCTCTCACGAACCCGGAGCGGAAATCCTTAATAAAGCTAAGCCAAATGAGCGTGGACAATTGTTCCTGCCCAATGGTCATCAGCTCATTGAGACGGCGTACCATTACGTTCTTGTCAAGCGTCCTGATACTGGAGTATACGTTCAGGCCATCATGCCTATGAAGTCCACGGCACTCAAGGTTTCGCGGCGGATGAACTCCACCATCGCGACTACCATGATCCCTGGAACGTCTAAGCAGGCTCCGCGCTGGCTTTATAAGTGGCACTTCCTTACTACGCGTGAAACGAAAGATCAGTACGTGTTCTCTGCTCCGAAGTTTACACAGCTTGGTATGGTCACTGCAAACGAGTATAACGCTGCAAAGCAATATGCTCTTATTGCAGCCAAGGGTCTTCTGCGTCGTGTGGCACTTGAAAGCGCCGCTGAAGAAACTGTGGACAATCGTTCTGCAGACGATAATATCCCGTTCTAAGCTAACGGGGGTCGGGAGCAATCCCGGCCTCCTCCTTTAAAGGAGTAAAGAATGCGTAAATTTAGAAACCCTGCTATAAAGCTATTTCTATCTAAAGCTGTAAAGCTTGGTAGCGTTGATGGGCCGTGTATTATATGGCCTTTTGCCACTTCTAAGGGGTACGGCGTTATAAGTAATAAGCCAGCTAGCGATATTCAAGTACATGAATTAATGTGTACAATAGAGCATGGTGAAAAACCTTCTGACAAACACGAGGTAGCACATTCTTGTAATAATCGTAGGTGTATTAGACGTAGTCACTTACGATGGGCCACTAGGTCTGAAAATTTTAGAGATAAGTATACCTCCTTAACTAGCGGATTTAAGCTTACAAGCGATGACGTCAACAATATACGAAACTCCAGACTTTCAAATGTAGAGCTGGCTAGTAAATATAACGTGTCTAGCTCACACCTATCATCAATTCGCACAGGACATAGTAGACATGATTAAATCACATAATTATCAGCTCGAAGACATTCAGCGGTTTTCCCCTTTAAGCTATGGAGCCTTGTTCCTCGAACCTGGTCTTGGCAAGAGCCATATCACGATTAAAATCTGCGAGGCTAAGCCTGACATTCAGACAGTATTTATTTTTGTGCCTAAATCGCTCATCAATACCTGGAGCAGCACAGAAATTCCAAAGCATTCGACTGAACCATTTACGGTTCTGCCTTGGTTCCATGGTGAGCCTAGCAAAACCTATCTTCGCGAGTTTGCTCGCATTGTAAAGGAACAAAAGCGCCTTTACGTTGTTCTAAACCATGACGCCGTGTTAACCATTCGTTTCGACCAAATCTTTAATGGCATCCTCAAGATGAGAGGCGGCAAGCACTCTATCATCATTGATGAAAGCACAGTCATTAAATCCCCTAAAGCTAAATCTACTAAAAAGTACATCAAGCTTGGTAGAAAAGCAGACTTTAGGTTAATTCTGTCGGGTACACCAGTGACTAATAGCCCCTTAGACATATACACCCAATCAGATTTCTTGGCACCCAACTTACTAGGATCAACCAATTACTATTCCTTTAAAACCAGGTTTGCTGTTCTAAAGCGCCTTACTATGGGAAACAGAAGCTTTGATCAAATTGTAGGATATAGGGACCTCGATGAGCTTAGGAGTCGCATCAATCGGTTTGCTTCTATTCGTAAGCTCTCTGACAATATCGATCTTCCTGATCGTGTATTTAAGCAAGTGAGCGTTGATCTTACTGAAGAACAATATCTAGCTTATAGCGAATTGCATGCCAAAGCTGTAACCTGGATCAAATCCCAACACGAGATTACTACAGTCAACGCTTTATCCCTTCTCAATCGCTTGCAGCAAATCGTGGCAGGGCAAATGAAATTGCAAGACGGCACTTATATCGAAATTAATAGCAGGCGCGTAGAAGCTTTAAAGGAGCAAGTAGAAGAGAACGCCACTAAGAAGATCATTGTATGGAGTCACTTCAAGCAGACAGCAGCGACAATCACAAAAGCCTTGACGGGTAACATTGTCGCAGTCAAAAGCGAACTCTCTCCTTCAGAGCGTCATAAAGCCATTGAGCGTTGGCGCGCTGGAAAGGAACAATGTCTTCTTTTAAACCCCATGTCAGCAGCGCATGGACTTACACTAAATGAAGCCAAAGTGCAAATCTGGTTTGACCGCACTTATAGCATCGAAACGCGATTGCAAGCATTGGCTCGGAACTACCGTCTCGGACAAGCTTCTAGAACCTTGGTCATTGATCTTATCACGCCAGGTACTATTGAAGAGAAAGTGCTTAAGCGTCTAAATGAAATGAAGCTGACAAGTGAGCAAGTGATCTCCAAAGCTGACATTCTTGATATCTTTGATATTGAACAGGAGAATGAAAATGAATGTGGTTGAGCTCAAGAATCTAACGGTCATCGTGTTGCCAGATGGCAAGATGTCATTCCAGATCACAAACATGAATATTCTTGAATTGCTAATTGCTTCTTCTACGTTGATGAAGCATATTCATAATAAGCTTCATGACCTAGAGGGTCTTGATTTGGCTGAGGTAATAGGTTCTATTGCAGAGTCTATTGATGCAGTGATTAGTTTGGCAAGTGTTGACAAAGGAGAGAACCAAAATGGAAAAGAATGAAGAACTTCGTCTTGATGAACCTGGAGATCTTCTCCGTATTCTAGATGACAGTGGTAAGCCTATTCTTCGCATCACTCAAACGGCTATTATGGTTAATCCCGACGTAGACGTAAATGATGCAGCTCAGATTGTCATCAAGCAATTTGGTGACTACATCTATAAGATTCTGATGCAGAATGTGGCTGGCCAAATTACTCAGCTTCAGTCTACATGCTGGCAGCTTCAGCAGCAACGTGATGCTGTGTACGCTGAACTTCAAGCCTTGAAGCATCAATTTGAAGCTCCACAAAAGCTTGATTCATGACAGCAGCCGAGCTACTATTACTAATGGCAACAATGCAGTGCCATACAATGAGTATAGACATTCCTGAGCGGCGGGAAACCGTCGTTCAGACTGTCTGTGTAAAAGTTACCCCTTTAAAGGAGCAAGTAGAACCTGCGCCTAAATCTGTATTCAAGAAAAAGACTAAGTGCAAAAAGCGCTGGTATTGGCGCCATCATCGTAAATATTGGAAATGTGTGAGATAATCATGAATAAGCAAAAGCTTCTAGACCTGATGAACGATGTGGAAAAAACTATTTACATAGCTAATAATGCGTCAGGATACTGCACCTGTGGATTGCGTATGTCAGGGCATCCTAAACTTAATTCACACGTAGCTACTGACAATGGGGACCTGGCAGCTGAACGTGTTAGAGAGCGCGTTCTTGAAGTTATTCTGGAGCTTACAAAGTAATGTATACTCACGGTGATGGAATACGTAAAGCTTGTAAAGTACACGTTACACCAACTAGTAAGTTAATGCTTATCCTTCTAGAAACAGAAGGTCCTCTTTCAACAAAGCAGATTATTGACATCATGGGATGGAATACGTGTGATTCAGAACACGTTCAACGTCCTATGGCATTGCTAAATCTTAGAGGCATCGTTGAAAGGAAGAAATATAAGCAACGCTATGGTTCGTGGTGTGTTATTTATCGCGTGATTGGAGACTCTAGAGACTGGATGCTTAATCAAGCAGATTCTAGAAACTTGATTGAAGTGCAAGACAACCCCAAGTGGACCAGGAGGTTCTAATGGTTGAAGGTGAACGGCAGTGTCCCACGTGCAAAAAGACTCATGAGGGTGAAGGACTTCCTCCTTCATTGCAGACTAGATTGCACTTGTGTGTAAGCTGCTACAAAGATAAAAAGAAAAAGTCTGACCAGGAATGGCGAGACAAAAACAAAGATATTGTCAAAGCATATAAGCGTAAGTATAGGCGTAATAACCCTGATAAAACTAGACAAGAGTGGAAAGATCGTACGGCACGTTGGAAAGAAAATAAGCGTAAACGGCGAGCTAATAAGGTATCATCATGATGTCATCCGTCCACTATATCGTCGTCAGTAATTTACTTACCCGATGGGGTGTTAAGCTATTGATTTTATTGGACTTTTCCACCTCCGCTACTTGCGACGAGTATACTACCCTACATTGGGTGGAGTAACCAACCCTCTTTTTGTTAGGGTTGAAAAATTGGTATTTCGAGTTGCAAATTTGGCGGTTTACAAGTACACTCGAGTTTTGCTATAATAATAATGTGACAACGAGAGTATTTACTTATGAAATCTCCTGTGAACTACTTTGCGATCACTAGTAGCATATGGAATGATTATTTCGAGACAAGGGCAGGCCGTAAGTTTGGACCTGATGCAATGTCTCGTAGGAAAAGGGAGGAACTACTCGAAGAGTTGAGAGCGACGATAAAGCCTAAAGAGTCTACGCTTGACGATAGAAAACTGATGCAAAAGATTGAAGAGTCTAGAGCCAAGAGACTAGAAAACGATGTCAATAATGCATTTAAAAAATAGGAGGAAATAATGCTGCAGATGGTTGCTGCAATGAAGCTTGTTAAAAAGTATAAGACTAAAAAGCGTAAAGTGTGGTTTTGGGTGCGTGGACATTATAAAAAGCCAAGCAATCCTTATTGCACTAAAAAGCGTGTGTATGTAAAACCTCACTGGCGTACGCGTAGTTGCTGGAAACTGTAACCTGGAGATAAGTATGCTTGACTGCAAAATGGTAATGAACACTATGTTTCGTGCACATAATGAAACAACACCTAAGTTCTCTGAAGCCTTGCTGCATGCGACATATCCTCACAGCAGCTCTATTGATGGGTCACATATTGATCAAGGCTTTAACTTTGCTCTGGCAAAGCTTAGCTGTGACGAATGTAACGAAGATCATTGGGCAGTGCTAATTGTTCAGCACGGTCAACCCTTTGAGAGGGCTCTGGGTCTTATTGAAGTCGACGAAATTCGTCCAATGGAAACGTTTGAAAATGCCATTGTGACGTATAATGAGCTGCATGAAGCAGCTAATTCTGTTCAACACTAAAGGAGCAATGAAGAATGGAACCGCGTCTTACTCTTGAAGAAGCTAAGGCTGTTGTCGCTACAAAGACTGCGCCGCGCGTTACGGAAGACAGTATCAAAGCTAAGATCGCAAGCGTGGATTACCAGACGTGGATCATGAATGGTTCGCCCGCCACGCTCTGCATCATCACGATGCAGAACGGCTGGATGTCTACCGGGTTCAGTGCACCGGCAGATGCTCGTAACTTCGATGCCGAAGTAGGCAAGCGTTACGCATATGATAACGCCTTTAAGCCGTTGTGGCAGCTTGAAGGTTATATGCTTCGTGAGAAGCTTCACCTTGGTTTGATTGACTAAAGGAGTAATGAAATGGACGTTTTGAAAATTGGTAATGACCTAGCTTCATTTGCCCAGAAACTTGATGAGCTAGAGCTCAGTGTTGAACAGTCTATCAACGATCTTGATGCAGATCGCAGTATTGTACTAGACAACATCAACCAGATCTACGGCCGAGCAATTGAAGATTTGGCAGTAAAGTTGAAGGCTATCCGCCGGCTTAAAGGGACAGAAGACAATGTTCCTATTGCTGATTAATGTACTGGCGCTGCTTTTAATTGCTATATGTTTGTATCTGTTAGTTGCGTATGGAATTGGAAAGGTTATTGATTTATTAAGACCTAAACCCGATCCAATTGAGTATGAAGACCCTGACAACAGGTAAAAAAGAGCCCAGGAACCAGAGTATGGAACCTGGGCTTTTTATTACGAGAACCAGTAGCGAAGACTACCGAAGCCTTTATCCTCTAGTCCCTGAGCGCGATAGGCATCTGAGGGATTAGTGATACCAAACCTAGATTTATGAAGCTGACTCAAAAGCTGCTGCTTAATAGCAGGATCTTTTTCAGTCATAGTCTTACCAAGCAAATCAATAATACCTGTCGGCATCTGCTGGCTATTCGGATCAGGAGGCGGACCCGCAGCAGACTCTACATTAACCATGCCGGGCATAGGATCCAGGTTAGGCATATGAGGAAGCTGGAAGCCACCAACATTCTGTGCTACGATGCTAGGATCATCCGTAGGACCTGGCATACTTGTTCCTTTGGCGATGCCTTGCCAAGGAGAGATGCCTTGATCGCGTGCGGCATACCAGGCGCCCCAGCCATTCTTACCGGCATGTGCCATAGCGTAGTCAGCCATGGCATACACATTCTTAGGGTCACGTGGATCAAGCTTAGTATCACGCAAAAAGTCATTGCCCATGCCTCCGCCCATAAAGAACTGGAACGGTCCATAGCTGGGTTCACGCTTACCATTCTTGACAATGTTAGATTGCCAAATGCCTTCTTTAAGACCTTCTCCTGTCCACACTTTAAGCGCGGTTGCAGGATCTAGACCATAGCGAGGCGCATTAGCTACAATGTATTTCTTGAGGGCGTCAACATCATAGTATTGAGCCATAATTACCTCCCGGAATTCATAAGAAGATTAATGATACCGGCTTTAGTGCCGCTTTGAAGGGAAGAACCTGATTTCTGTCCTTTTGCCAAAAACTTTGCCAAATCCTCAGCATTTGTAATACTAGAAGCTTTAAGCAAATGCTTAGCAACTAGAGGATCTCTTGCAAGTTTGCCTACAGTAAGAGCACCGCTTACAGCACCAGTAGCTAAGCCAAGTTTGCCATACAAAGAGGTATCAGTCAAAGCACTAAGCACGGGGCCTGCAATAGCCGGAATAAGTCCAAAACCATAGCCGGGGCTATGCTGAAGTTTTTCCACTAGATTTTTCTTGTCAACAGGCTTTACATTGAACGAACGATTTGTGTCACGAGCACGCAATTCAAAGTCACGCTTTTGAACAGCATCAGGCCCATACAAAGTAGTAAGTTCACTGCTTTGTCCACGTGAATTCACAGGCGTAGTTGCAGCACCAGAAATAGGCGTGTTTTCTACCCCTTCAGTAAGCTTGCTTCCGTAACCCATCTTGAAGTCTTCTTGAAGCACATGACCATTCTTTTGCTTACCAAGTTCAGCAAAGGAAGAAGCGACGTCTTCTTGCCTGCCTGAGCTAGCAGCCTTCTTACCGGCTTCAATAGCTGATTTTCTAGCGTCTGCAAAAGCTTTGGTATTATCAGCATCAATGATTTCAGGATAGGACGTAGAAAGCGCCCCACTGAGCTTTTTATAGATAGGTCTAAGATAAGACTCCAGTTCAGGGTTTTTAGCCACTACGCCTTCAATATAGTCACGTGCAGCAAGTGAAGCATTTGCCTGGTTATTAGCTCGTGCAACGCCAGTTTCAGGATCAACTACAACCAAGTAATCGCGTACTTTAGTCATAGTCTTCTGAAGCAAAGTGGGCTCTTTAGACGTCTTTTTCGTAAAAGGAATGACGTCCTTCAGAACCTTATTATTGTTAGCATAAAGATCACTATTACGAATATCATCATACAAAGGCTTAGTAGCTGTTGAGGCTTCATCCATAATAGAGGTCAAATGCTGGTCAGCCGTAGCAGTAGTCCCAGTTGCTTCAGCAATATTTTGCTTAATGCGAGTGCCCGCACCAGCCTCGCGATTAGTAAGCGTTTCAACTAGGCCCTTGGCTTTTTCAGGGTATTCCTGAACAGCCTTAGTAAGCTTTGCTGCACTTGGAGAATTTGTAGGTACCACGTCAGCAGCAACAGCTGGAACGCCAAGCCTATTATACTCACGGAAGTCATCAAGCTGACTAGGCCCAACGTCCGCCCCAAGTTGCTTAGAGGCAGATGTCTCAGGGCTAAAGGCTTTTCCTACCCCATGTTGCCCCATGGCCGTCAAAATACTAGCAACCAAGCCAGCTGTAGGAGAATCAAAAGTATCAGCTACTCCTTTACCAGCGGCCGCAGGAAGGACAGAAGCTGCTGCGCTTTTGGCCATATTAGCAAGCGAGGCTTCAGTGCCCACAGGAATAGCTGCAGAAGCAGCTGCGCCAGTGAGATACTGGGCCCAGTCTTCATATGCATTAATAGGTGTATGCTGAAGACCCTTATCACGCAGATATTGATCCATCTCTCCAGAAGAAGGAGCACCTGCTGCAGTCAACGCTCTTGAAGCGCCTACGATAGGGTTCAAAGCATCAACAGCTTTTCCAACATAAGGGCGAGCTGATTCAGGTACGTATTCAAGAGCTGCATTATAGGTATCGCCAATAAAGCGAGGTGTACCTGCAATACTGGTAGCGCCTTGTTCAAGTCCAGAACCTAGGACCTTGCCAATTTCTGACAAAGTGCCACCCCATGTATCATAGGGGCTAGATTCTGCAGACTTGCTTGAAGCTTCAGTCTGCTTAAGCTTCATAATTGCAATAGCTTGATCAGGTGTCATAGCTTACTCCTGGCTATCAAAAGCATCCCAAAGCTCAGGATGCTGCTTCCAAGTTTCAATAGAGATACCATTACTCTTAGCCATATCAGGCAAAGGAGGAATCTCTGCCGTGGGATCTGCAACCTTGAGTTTAGGATCCAGCTTGGCTTTCTTATAGTTCTCAGGAGTAAGCTCGAGTTCACCAGGCTTAAGGCCCTGGGACGTACGGCTCTTAATGGCACGCATCATGCTGTACAGCAGCACTTTCTTATCAGCCCGAGTACCAGGAAAATCCGAAGCGCTAGGCATGACAAGAGACATGATACGAGCAACTTCACTGTCAGGAGCCTGCTGACCAGACAGCGCATAGATGTAGTTCTGAGCTACCTGCCTAATAGCATTAGTAGCACGCTGACCCCCTTCAGTCATGGCGTACTTACCAATTTCACCAGTTTGGCTGCCAATAGTATTACGCGGCAACGCAAGCTCATCCCAGTTATCTACTGCCGTAGTAAACTGATTCTTAGCGCCTTCATAGAGGGAATTACCCTTGGCTTCAGACTCAGTCGGACCTTTATTAGCTCCGCCAGACCCAAACGTAATTTTAGGATTACCGTTTTCATCAAGCCCAACAGTGTAAGTGCCCTTAGGAGGCTCTACGCCCATGTCAACGTCATAACGCTGAGTTTTGGGATTATAGCCAAAGATGTGAGGCTTACCGTCAGGAGCCATCATGGTCTGAACACGAGCATTAAGCTCAGCAGCAGATGCATCAGGTTTAGCCTGCCCCATGTCAATATCGTATTTGCCCGTTTTAGGATTATAACCAAGAATATGGTCTTCTCCTTTTACGCGAGCCGTAATAGTACGACCACGAGCAGTGTTATCATTGTTCGTAGCAGTAGACTCAGCGTTAACTTCAGCCGTATCAGCGTTCTGGCCTGCAATATCGGCATTACGAGCAGAAATACGATTCTGACGAATCTGGTCTAAAGCCTTCGGATCAAGCATAATCTGGACAGCTTCCTGAGGCGACAAGTCCTCAATGCCCGTTGTCTTGATCATGGCCTGCCGGAGAAGGGAAGAACTGATTTCGTCAACGCTCTGACCCTGCTGCAATTCATCCTCGGGCCTAGGTCCTTGAACCTTAGGATTAGCCATCACACCAGTAGGCTGAACTGCTTCTCCAATAAGATCCTTTTCAAGAGCCTGATGCTGAGTAACATCAGCTGGAAGGAGAGACTTTTCGTAAGCGGTCTTCTCCTTGTCAATGCCAAGCATACGCTTTTCTTTTTCAATTTCAGCAGCCTGATCGCGCTTAAACTTAGCAGCGTCCATACGATCAGAATGATACATCGTAAGAACGTTGTCAATGACACTGGGGTCTGCCATAATAGCAGCAGCGTTCATCGGATCAGACTGCGCAATTGACTGCGCAAACTTGTAAGCAAAGTCCATTTTACGCTGCGTCTGAGCGAGCAGCATGTTCTGGCGCCTAACGTCCTGGAACCTAGCTGCCGTACGAGGCATCAAAACCATTCCAATAGGGCTATTAAAAAAGCTATCCAGTCCACCTCCTTCAGGAGAGCCAGAAGCCACTAGATCCATGATACCCGGCATTTATTTATCTCCTTACTTACCGCTGAGGCCAAACTGGGTGCTCGACGACTTACCCTTTGCAGAGGACGAAGACATGTTGCTACCCAAGCCACTGAACACGCCAAGCAGCGCATTAAGACCCGGATTAGTGCCCTGCTGCGTAAAGCCTTGATACTGAGCTTTAATTGCGTCAGACAGGCCCTGCATAGCCTGCTGCTGCTGACCAGCTGCACGATTAGTCTGATCAGCCAAAGTGTTGCCCCAGCCAAAGCCTTGGTTGGAAAGCCCACCCAAGCTTTCAAGTGCACCAGCCCGAGTATTGATGTCCTGCTGAGCATTACCTACAGCAGTATTGAAGCCCTGGTTATACAGATTGGCAGTTGTGTCCGCCTTCTGTGCAGCCCAGTTACGATTATTCTCAGCATTTTCGATAGCAAACCTGTCGCCACCAAAAGCGTTCTGAGACTGAGCTTCGCCAGCAATACGATTTCTATCAAGCGTCTGCTGACGATTCATTTCACCCATCGTGGTATTAACCACATTCTGAGTATACGGATTAAGGTACTGATTGATATTCGTTTTTGCAAGTGCGCCACCACGAGCAAGATCACTCATACCGCCAAGCGCACCTGCATATGACGTCTGGACCTGCTTGTCCAAACCCATGTTTGCATACGGATTAATACCACCCATGTTCGTATTCCTTACTTAGCGGCCAATAGAGGTGAACTTTTTGCGCTTGTAGTTTGCAGCGTTGTTGCCTCCGCCACCTAGCCCAAGGAGAGAACTGTTGCCCATTTTGTCTGAGTACGCATTAGAACCAACACCAGGCTTAGTACCAGTATTGGTCGGAGCAGTAGGCTTGTTAGCACTAATAAAGCCGGCAAGAGGATCTTGTCCGCCACCATTCTGAATATGCTGATTAAACAGCTGCTGATAGGCAGAAGTCATTCCACCGTGCGGATTGCCTGCAGTACGGGACCAATACGGCAAGCCCATAAATGCCATATTACCACCCATGACACCGCCTGTCTTCATACCCTGTTGAATGAGCTGCATGAGGCTGAAATTGGGCATCTGGCCAGCACCACCCTGTGCAGCAGCAGCTTTTTGGATATCAGCAGCAGTGTGCATAGTGCGATCAGTAAGTGCTTTACCATCAGCGCCAACAGCAGCCTTACCAGTAACAGGGTCGATGGCAAAACTACGAATATAGTCATACATGCCAGGGGCATTCTTCTTCAACTGCTCAAGCTGATTCTGGTAGCCTTCGTAGCTAGAAAGACCCTGAATGCCATCTTTTGTCGTGAGAGGCATAGAGGCAGCAATATTGGGAGCAGCCTTGCCAGGCGTATTAAAGGTTGCCGAACGATCAGCAGCACCCTGCCAAGAGTTTACCAGTGACTGCGGAACAGCCACATCATTACCCATGTAAGGAGTGTAGCCCTGATTACCAACCTGTTCAGCTCGGTTAAGAGCGTCCATGGCATAGGGCATAAAAGCAGAGTTAATACCGCTGCTAGATTTCTGCTTTGAGCTGCTCGATCCAAAGCTACCCATCTTCAAATCTCCTTAGTGTAATAATGTTGCTTTGTAGGTTTCCAGCCTTCTGACAGCCCACGACGAGTAAACCCGTCTCTTGCAAGCATAGTCATACGCTTAATTCCGCCCATTTGAAGGAGAGGGACAACCTGCTCCTTTTCAATATTGCAAATGCCCTCAAACTTACCACCAGCAATACACACGTGGCAGTATGTGCCCTTAGAAAACGTAATAATCTCAGCAATAACAAAAGCATCGTCGTTGTTAAACCAAAGCAACGTGCCAGCTAGAACCTTCTGACACACTTCCTCATACGTCAAATAGCTATCATTACGCTTGAGAGCTTTTTCAATATACGGACGCCACTTAAGCAAACCCATAACGCGGTCATATGCCGCAGCAATGAATTCCTTAGGCATGTTGGATTGATCAGTCATTACGGCCCCATCCTCGTTACGCTCTCTTGTCCAGTCTGAATAAAGCTAGACAACCGTGTAGTTCCCCAATATGAAGCAGTCAAGTCAAGATACACAGGTGAGGTATTGGTGTGCGTAAATCGAACATCATACTGCTTATTAGGATTAATGTTAAACACCGGAAACGATGTCCGAATAGTTGTCGTGCCATTAACAAAAAATGGGAAAACGACTTCATCTACATACTCACCATTAGCGTAAAGTCCTACGCTTACATTGCTAATAGTATTGCTACCCCCTGAAACCATTACCAGCTTAGCAGTAATAAGCCAATCAGCAGTCGTCAAAGGAGAAAATGTACCAGCTGCTGAAAGCACAACTTCTTTATCTGACTGCTTATAAACATCCGTAGCGGGTAGTCTTACATAGCCATCAGTATTAGTAATAGCAAAATTAGGATTTGAGCCTTTAAAGAAAGCAAACGGGATGCCTCCGAATACAGGAGACTCATTACGATTAAGCTTATAATCAAGAGCTCGCTGAATGCTATAGCGCAGATTCTGCTGATCAGACTCGCTATACAGCGTGCTAGGCCGGGGCAGGAGCGTGCGATAGCCAGGAATAGCTTCAGTCATCGACGACCAGCCTCCTTGACACGAATACGGAATTTACCAAGACCCCAAGCGCTGGGTGCAGTTTCTTTAATCGTAAGGCTAACCTGGCGAGCTCGCATGCGCACAGGAATATAGCCCGTGTCGCTGCTAATAGAGATAGGCCCATAGGTGCGTTCATTAGCTCCAGGTGCCTGGCGAAGCTTAAACGTCATGCTAAGATTGGTAACTTCTTCCGCGATATTATCACGGTTTACAACATCAGGATACACACGATCAATA
>Ga0116170_10003959_pt1 | contig 13727 bp, 5 predicted proteins | sample AD_JPNHW1_MetaG_FD_89797 | JGI IMG/M metagenome (GOLD analysis project Ga0116170, IMG submission 89797) | Active sludge microbial communities of municipal wastewater-treating anaerobic digesters from Japan - AD_JPNHW1_MetaG | ecosystem: Engineered > Bioreactor > Anaerobic > Digestate | place...
GGCATGGCTCACTTAATGGTTGATGATGGCTTAGTAAAAGTTAACGGTTTTGTGGAGAAAAGGCGAAGGGCAAAAATCCGCGTTGGTGATGTTGTTGAAGTTGAAAGAACAAAGTTTGTGATTGTTGCCGAGGATACTGAGGGGGACTAACTCCAGAAAAGTTTATAATACCTCTAATATTAACCAGTATGAAAACTAAACTCACCCTTATCATCTGCCTATTTACATTGATTTATTCTTGTACCTCAAGGAATAGCAGGTTTGCTACAGTACAGAAATCAGAAAATGTTAATTATGAGGCAGGTACTGATATGCTACAAAATTCTCCTCCACCGCCACCTCCTCCATCATCTGAAACTAATTCAACAATCGAGAAAAAGATAATTAAAACAGCTTACCTAAGTATCGAAGTAGAGAATTATGTAGATGAGCGTAAACTTATTGATAGTTCGTTAAAGGAATGTAACGCCTACATTGTTAACGAGAACCTTCAAAACACCGAAACTCAAATTAGCAATGGCATAAACATAAAGGTACCAGCAAATCAGTTTGATAAACTGCTTGAAAAACTTTCAAAGATTGCCAAGAAAGTTGATTACCAGAACATCGAAACCAAGGATGTTACCGAGGAGTATATTGATGTTGAGACCCGTTTAGCAAACAGCCGAAAGGTTGAGCAGACCTACTTAAAGCTACTTCGACGGACCAATACCATTGAGGATATCCTTAAAATTGAGCAGAAACTGGGTGAAATTAGAACCGATATTGAATCCACCGAGGGTAGGTTAAAATACTTGAATCATCAGGTTAGCTTCAGCACAATAAGTCTAAATGTGTACCAAAACCTTGAGTACAAATATAACCCCGAAAACACACCGAGTTTCCTTCAACGCCTAAAACGTTCAATAAATATGGGTTGGGATGGTATCGTAACCTTCTTCCTATTCTTAATAAGATTATGGCCGCTATGGATACTTGTAGCAATTGGATTTTACTTATGGAAATACGTAGTGAAAACTCGAAAAGAACTCAAAAAGGATAAAAAGAAGAAAAAGAAGCTGATGAAGAAAGAGAATCAGGAAGAGAACCAACAACCACTATACTAATTTTTAAAGCCCCTAGAAATTTCTAGGGGCTTTTGCTTTGCTGTAGTTAGAGGCGGGATTACTTCGTGATCCTAAAAGGAAGTCACTATCATCTAAACAAATGCTGTATTGCAGATTCTTTTATTTGTCCGAGCATGTCTAATCGCATACGTTGGATAGAAATCGATTACAAGGTGATTTTCTGAGTTTATTCCAGTGAGTGGCATTCAAAAATTCGCCCCTCCAATTATCTTAATTCTTCAAATCTTCAGCTCTCATCAACCATTCATGTTCTGTTCAAGAAATTTATTATAGATTTTCCCCTAAATCTATAATATTCAAATACATCTTAATCCCCATAAATATTCCAAAACAATTTAGTATAATTGTAAAGATAGAAAATTAAAATTCAAGGACTTATCCTTGTTTAAAAGTGTATTACCAACACATATTATTATATCTAAGTATACATCATGAAGAAGACCTGCCTTTTATTGCTTTTTGGTATTTGCCTCTCCTCTTTTTTAACGGCCCAAACTAAAATCGATAGCCTTTTACGAGTTCTCAAGAAACCATTAACCGAGCAGCATCGAGCAGATATATACAATCTGCTTGCAGATAAATTTCTAGCAAGAAACCTAGATACATCGAAGCATTTTGCCAACGAAGCAAAAAAATTGGCAATCAAAATTGGGTATACCGATGGGATAATCAAATCCGTTCAAAGCCTTTCGTACGTTTACCTAAACAAGAGCCTATTCGATTCAGCTCTAATGCTTTCAAACAATGCCATTGATCTATGCAAAGAAAAGGATAGGAAAACGTTACTAGGCACATCTTACAGTTTAAAAGCTCGTATTTTCGAATGTCAAAACTATCTGGATAGTTCAGAATTGTTTTTCAACTTAGCTATTGAGGCTGCAAACAAAGAGCCCGACAAATTTGCCCTTGCTTCAATTCATAACAACTACGCTAACCTTTTACTATCGAAAAGTGATTACGACAAGGCTTTAGAGTACTATTTAAAGGCTTTAGCCTTTTTCCGGGAAGCAGGGGAAAGAGGAAAAACTGCTACAGTAATTTCGAATATCGGTAATATATACAGCTTTAAAAAGCAAAGCGAACAAGCCCTTGAGCAATTCAACGAGGCTTTAACCATTAATTCATCGTTGAACAATTTTTCAGCAATGGCGACGAATTATAGCAACCTAGGCGTTACCTATCGAAACCTTGAACAATACGATAAATCAATTGATAATCAACAAAAAGCTCTCGACATCAACATACGATTAGGCAAAAAAGCGGAACAGATTCAATGTTTATATAATTTAGGAGTAACCTACAATTCAAAAAAAGAATACGATAAAGCCTTAAAATATTATCAGGAATCGATGGATCTTTCTAAAAAGATAGGCTTTGTTATAGGAGTACTTTACAATACTTATGGAATGGGATTAAGCTATTCGAAATTAAATGATAGAAATCGAGCCGAAAATTATCTCAAAGAAGCGTTAAAATTGAGTGAGCAACTCCAAACTTCTGAAGCAAAACTCAATTGCTTTCAAGAATTATACCGTTTGAACAAGAGGTTTGGCAACTTCTACGAGAGCCTTTCCTTTTACGAAAAGTACCAAATGCTAAAAGACAGCATGTTCACCGCAGACAAAGAACGTGTTGCAGCCGATTTACAAACCAAATATGAGACAGGGAAAAAAGAGGCTTTCATTTCAAGATTAAAACACAAAGAAGAAGTTAACCAGTTGACATTACGAATAGGAATTCTGCTTTTTGTGCTATTATTAGTAGGGTCTATTTTCATCATCTTCTATTACCAAAAGGGAAAGGTAATATACAGGCAGAAACTTACCATCCAAAAGCAGGAACTCGACAAAATGCAAATGCTAGCCGAAGCTCATAAACAAGAACTTACCAGTAAGGCTTTAATGCTAGCAAAATCAGAAGAAATTATTCTTCAATTCAAAGGAGAACTTGAGCAGGTACTGCCAAAAGTTGATCCCAGTGCTATAGGTGACATAAAAGCTATTCTAAAACGCGTTCAATGGAATGGAAATGGGAAAGAGCAATGGAAAGATTTTATTACCCGTTTCGATGAACTCAACAATGGCTTTCTAGGGAAATTAATTGAACTATATCCCAATCTTTCTCCCGTTGAATTAAGGCTTTGCGCTATGTTACGACTACAACTGTCTACCAAAGAGTTGGCTGATCTAACCAACCGATCCATTCGCACTATTGAAAATACGCGTACTAACATTCGGAAAAAAATGAACCTTGATTCATCAGAAAACCTTACCACCTACCTACTAAACATATAACAACCTGATTTTATGATATAAAACAAATCTAAGTTAACTAAGATTGGTTACTTACATTTCATTATAATTACCCTTAAATTATAAACCGGGTAGTTTTCGTGTACCCGTTTTTTACTAATATACATAGTAGGCTGCTACTTTTATTGCACAAATCCTAATTCAATAGAATTACCAATCGGGATTTAGCTGGAATTACGGGATACTCTGTCAAAAGAGTATCCCGAGTTCCAATTTAAAAAGGGAAACACTTCAAATTATAACATATTGTATACTAATATGAAACGAATAGTCTCTAGCATTTTAATAAGCCTTCTGATAGCAGTAAAGCTTATGGCACAGACACCGATTGCTCCTTCGGTTGGTGATGGAACATCTGCGCATCCATTTGAGATTGCAACATGGCAAAACCTTTACTGGCTTGCAAAAAACACCTCTTACTGGGCATCGGGTTATTACTTTATACAAACAGCCGATATCGATTTATCCACGGCCACACCTAGTATTTCAACATGGAATGATATGCCTTATACATACGGATGGCCTATGATTGGGTCAGAACGAAACGGTATATACTTTCAGGGCAACTACAATGGTCAAAACCATACTGTTAAAGGACTATACGTAGGCGGCACTTTTGGATATTGTGGCTTGTTCGGAATTATTTATCATGCCAGCATTAAAAACCTTGGGGTTGTTGATGTCAACATATCAATCACGGGAGGACTTGCCGATCAGAAAAGTATTGGCGGTTTGGTAGGTCGTGCAAATGCCTCAACAATTGAAAATTGCTACAGTACAGGAAATATATCCAGCCAATATCTCAACACTGGTGGTTTAATTGGAAGAATTGATAATGGATCTTCTGTTAGATATTGTTATAGTTCGTGCAACGTTTCGATTAGCGGCTATAATGTGCAAGGTGCTGGAGGATTAGTTGGTGATAATAGTGGTTCATCAATAATAAATTGCTACTCAACAGGAAATGTTACTGGAGGAGCCGAAACCGATTGTGTAGGTGGGTTCATAGGTTTTAATGATAGCTCGCCAACAGTTATTAATTGTTATAGCAAAGGTGCAGTTTCTTGTCCGGGTTATTACACTGGCGGGTTAATAGCATATCACGAGGGAGCTCCTGTATCTAATTGTTTTTGGGACATTGAAACATCGGGAAAAACATCAAGCGCCTCAGGTACAGGCAAAACCACAGCCCAAATGAAGACGTATTCAACATATTCTGGAGCCTCATGGGATTTGATAGGTGAATTAACAAATGGAACTGCTGACATTTGGGGGTTTGATGGAACAGGTGCCACTAACAACGGATACCCTTTTCTTGCATGGCAGGGATTAACCTCAAAAGTTTATCCAATTGTAACGACTCAGGCTGTTTCAGGAACTACCTCAACTAGCGCAACAGGGAATGGAATCCTTAATGTTATCGGTTATCCATCCACTACACAGTATGGTATTTGCTGGAGCAGTTCATCAGCAAATCCAACCACTAGTGATAATAAAACTGAAAATGGGATCGCTACCTCAGAAGGATTATATAATGGTTCTATGACAGGTTTATCGCCTAACACCCAATACTACTATTGTACATATGCTACCAGCTCACTAGGAACAGTTTATGGTGATGTGATTAACTTCACCACCCTACCCGTTCTACCTACTGTTACAACTCAGGCGGTAAGCAGTATTACAAACATTTCTGCAACAGGAAACGGTAATATTACGAATATAGGTATACCAAATCCTACACAACATGGCGTTTGCTGGAACACAACAGGAAACCCCACTGTTAGTGATAGTAAAACGGAAGATGGAAGTGTATCGACCACTGGTTCGTTTACATCAAATATAACTCACTTAATTCCAAACACAACCTACTACCTCAAGGCTTATGCAACTAACCTTGGAGGTACGGTATATGGATCGGAAGTTACTTTCACAACGGACATTGGGTTAGCAGTTACAACACAAGCGGTAAGTAATATAGGTCAAGCCACTGCCACGGGGAATGGAAACATTATTGGCCTAGGTGTTTCGAACCCAACTCAACATGGTGTCTGCTGGAGTACAAGTCCTAACCCTACTATTGCCAACAGCCACACACAGGATGGCTCAACATCTTCAACGGGTGCCTACACCTCATCAATTACAGGATTGCTACCCTACACAACCTACTATGTAAAAGCTTATGCAACCGATTCAAAGGGAACAGTTTACGGAGACGAGGTAAGTTTCACCACTTTACCTACTGCTCCTGTAATTACCACTCAAGCAGTAAGTAATATTTTAGAAACCACTGCAACAGGGAATGGCAATATCATTGAATTAGGAGCCCCTAACCCAACTCAGCATGGTGTATGTTGGAACACAACAGGAAATCCTACAATAAGCGACAGCAAAACAGAAGATGGTAGCATATCTGCAACAGGTGCATTTACTTCGAATATTACAGGATTACTGTCCAATACTACCTATTATGTAAAAGCATACGCTACCAACATTACAGGAACAGTATATGGTCAAGAGGTAAACTTTACCACTTACCAGATGCCTGGTGTAAGCACATTAGCAGTTAGCAATATTACTGGAACATCAGCCACAGGAAACGGGAATATTATCTTGATAAGTAATCCAAGTATCACTCAACATGGTATTTGCTGGAACACCTCAGGGAATCCAACGATAAATGACAATAAGACCCTAGAAGGTAATATGTTAACTACAGGAACTTATAGTTCAAGCCTAACTAACCTGCTTTCAAACACCACCTATTATGTAAAAGCCTATGCAACCAACAGCTTAGGTACTGTATACGGCAGCGAAGTGAGTTTTACTACTAACAGGTTTAATGGATCTGGCACTTCCGCTGATCCATACCAGGTGTCAACATTGGATGAGCTAAAAGCAATTGCAGATAACACCTCTTACCTAAGTAAATATTTTATTCAAACTGCAAATATTGATGCATCAGCAACATCCACATGGAATTCTGGTGCAGGATGGAGCCCTATTGGCAATAACACTAACCGGTTTACCGGGAATTACAACGGGCAAAACCATACAATCAGCGGATTATACATAAATAGAGCGTCGGCTTACCAAGGGTTGTTTGGTAGTACTTCTGGGGCAACTATAAAAAACTTAGGTGTTATTGCTACCAATGTTAGCATATCAGGAGATAATCAGTATGTTGGAGCCCTTGCTGGGAACCTTACAACAACTACAATAGAGAACTGTTACAGTACAGGTACGGTTTCGAGTCAATACCATAGCTGCGGAGGATTAGTAGGAGCAAACCAGTCCAGTTCAGTAATAAAGTGTAGCTACAGTTCATGCTCTGTTTCAGTAATCGGCTCAAGGTATAGTACAGGGGGATTAGTAGGCTACAATGTAGGCTCAAGTATTTACAATAGCTATGCAACAGGAAGTGTATCAGGCGCATATGCAGTTGGCGGATTGGCTGGGAATTGTAGCGGCACATCCACTATCTCGAACAGTTACAGCAAAGGGACTGTTTCTGGGTCATCTACAGGAGGTTTAGTTGGCGTAAACTATGGTACTCTTACATGTACAAATAGTTTCTGGGATACACAAACCTCAGGTCAATCTTCCAGTGGTGGAGGAACTGGCAAAACAACAGCACAGCTGAATGCTTATTCAACTTTTATTGGAGCTACATGGGACTTTATTGGCGAAACAGCTAACGGAGCCGTTGATATTTGGGGCATTGATGAAACAGGTACAGCAAATAGTGGTTATCCCTTCCTTTTATGGCAAGGCTATGAACACAAGCTTTACCCAACCATTACAACCCAGGCAGTAACCGATATTACTACCAATACTGCTACCGGAAATGGCAATATAACTTTTCTAGGCAGTCCAGATCCAACTCATTATGGAATATGCTGGGGTACTTCTTCAAATCCTACAATATCCGATAGTAAAACCGATGGAGGTGCAACCTCAACAGCTGGAGCATTCACAGGGCTAATAACAGGGTTAGCACCCTACACAACATACTACGTTCGTTCGTATGCAACTAATTCGGCAGGTACAGTTTATGGCAGCGCTGTAAGCTTCACCACCTTACCAGCTGCGCCAGCTGTTACAACTCAGGCAGTTACTGGTATCTCCGCAACTACAGCCACAGGAAACGGGAATATCACCAGTTTAGGTGCTCCAAATCCAACCCAACATGGTGTGTGCTGGAATACAACTGGAAATCCATCAACTAGCGATAGCAAGACCGAAATGGGCAGTACTTCAACAACAGGAGCATTTACGTCTGCCATGACTAGCCTAATGCCAAACACCAAATACTACGTAAAAGCCTATGCAACAAATATAGTAGGAACAGTTTATGGTGACCAGGTAGAATTTACAACCGATAAATCTTTAGCGATTGCCACCCAATCTGTAAGCAATATAACAGCGAATTCGGCTACAGGTAATGCAAATATTATAGAATTAGGTGAAACAAATCCAACCCAGCATGGTATTTGCTGGAACACAACAAGTAATCCTACAACCTCTAATTACAAAACTGAACTGGGTGCAACATCAGCAACTGGTGCGTTTACCTCTTCGATTACAGGGTTGTCACCATATACGGTTTATTACGTAAAAGCCTACGCAACAGACTCAAAGGGCACTGTATATGGTAACGAAGTAAACTTTACAACTTTACCAATTGCACCTGTTATCTCGACTCAAAATGCAACTAATATATCAACTACAACTGCAACGGGTAATGGAAATATATCCAATTTAGGAAATCCAAGTGCAAGCCAATATGGTGTTTGCTGGAATACTACAGGGAATCCTTCTATTTCGGACAACAAAACACAGCAAGGTATACCTTCAGGAACAGGTTCTTTCACATCTAGTATTACAGGATTAACACCCAATACTACTTACTACGTAAAAGCTTATGCAACCTATGTTACAGGCACAGTATACGGGCAAGAAGTAAGCTTTACTACTTACCAAATCCCTGTTGTGACCACTCAGGCAGCAAGTTTTATAAATGCAACATTTGCAAATGTCAGCGGAGCAATTACGGTTATTGGTAATCCTACTCCTACCCAGTTTGGATTTTGTTGGAATACAACAGGAACACCTACCATAGATGATTCAAAAATAGAAAATGGTAGTGTATCTACAATTGTCGACTATACTTCTATACTTACAGGTTTAACCCCTAATACAACCTACTATGTAAGGGCTTATGCAACCAATAGTTTAGGAACTGCCTATGGTAATGAAGTAAGTTTCAAAACTACTATTTTTGATGGTTCGGGTACATCAGACGATCCTTATTTAATTCAAAACCTTTCCGATTTAACTGTATTAGCAAATAACAGTTCGTATTGGAACAAATACTTTATTCAAACGGCTGATATTGATGCTTCACAAACATCAACATGGAATAGTGGTGCTGGCTGGATTCCAATTGGCAACACAACAACTTTATTTTCAGGAAGCTATGATGGGGAAAGTCATAAAATTACAGGACTCTCAATCAATCGGGCATACGCTTATCAAGGTTTATTTGGCTACACAAATGGAGCAACCATAAAGAATCTTGGAGTCATCAACGTCACTATCAGCGTATCTGGAGATTACAATCAGCATATTGGGGCATTGATAGGTTATGCTAGTGATAATTCGTACATTGAAAACTGCTATAGCACAGGAAGTATTTCTGGTCAGTACCAAAATGTTGGAGGCTTAATTGGAGCAAGCAACAACTCTACAGTAAGTAATAGCTATAGCACATGTTCAGTAACGGTTACAGGAAACTATCACTACAGCACTGGTGGATTAGTGGGTTACAATTTGGATGGTACTGTTACCAATAGCTATACAACAGGCAATGTGATTGGTTCTCATATGGTTGGAGGGTTAATTGGGAACAACAACAATTCCTGCACAGTTATTAACTGTCTTAGCAAAGGATCAGTAACAGGTACAGCAGATGTTGGAGGCTTAATTGGGTATAATGGTGGTTCACTAAATTGCGCCAATAGTTTTTGGGATACCCAAACATCAGGTGTAACATCAAGTGCTGGGGGTACAGGCTTAACCACAGCCCAGATGAAAAAGTATTTAACATATTTTGAAGCAACTTGGGATTTTATTGGTGAAACCGAAAACGGCTCTAACAATATTTGGGGTATTGATGAATCAGGAATAACAAATGGCGGATATCCTTTCCTTTTCTGGGAAGGGTATACACAAAAAGTTTATCCGAGTGTAATCACATTAAACGCTTCAAATATTACTCAAACTGGTGCTACCGGAAACGGCAAATACAATTTACTTGGTTACCCGGAAGCTACTGTTTTTGGAATATGCTGGAGTACAAATTCTAATCCAACAATAAACGATAATGTAAAATCAGATATTGTTCCATCTGCAGATAGTTCATTTACTACACTTTTGAATAACTTATCTCCTTATACAATCTACTATGTAAGAGCATTTGCAACAAATAGCGTTGGCACAGTATATGGAAATCAAGTGGTTTTCAAAACATTAGCATCTGTACCAGAGGTAACCTCTCAGGCAATCACCAACATAACTACCACAGCGGCCACAGGCAATGGTACTATTGTAAACTTAGGATCGGCCAATGTTATTCAGTATGGTGTTTGCTGGAGCACAGCGGAAAATCCAACCCTCAACGACAGCAAAACTGAACAGGGTGCAACCTCCTTTACTGGGGCATTTACTTCGGAGATGACAGGACTAACTGCTGCAACAAAATATTATGTTAGGGCTTATGCAACAAACGAGTTAGGCACAAGTTATGGCGAACAGGTTGAGTTCACTACAACCCAGCAAACCCAAATCATTACGTTCGATCCGTTGAACTCTGTGACTTACGGAGATAATACTTTTGAACTAAACGCCACATCAACCTCTGGTTTAGATGTAAATTATACCTCATCCAACGAATCGGTTGCTATCGTAAGCGGCAAAGTTGTAACTATAGTCGGAGCTGGAGAAACTACAATAACTGCAAAGCAAGCCGGCAATAATCAATATTTTGCTGCGAATAACGTTGAGCAAGAGCTAACAGTTAATAAAAAGACTTTGACAGTTACAGCCCAAAGCACTGATCGCTGTTTTAACGCTGAGAATCCAGTATTCGAACTCACTTACAGCGGCTTTATTAATAGCGAAAACGAAGATATACTTGACACCAAACCAATCGCTTCATGTAGCGCCATTCAAAACTCTCCTGCTGGAGTCTATGACATTGAAGTATCAGGAGGAAACGACAAAAATTATGGCTTCACATATGTCAAAGGTCAACTTACGGTAAATCCGTTGCCTACAACTCCCACTATTTCTATCTCAAGAAACGTTCTACATTCCGACGCTTCCGAAGGCAACCAGTGGTACAACCAAATTGGACTGATAAACAATGCAATAAATCAGGATTATACTGCAACTTCCAGTGGTAGTTATTATGTAATTGTAACCCTCCTAGGGTGTAGTTCAGATGCATCGAATACTATTAACTACAGCGAGCCGATAAACATTACCACACTGAGCATAAGCGACATAACCGATGTCTCTGTAAATGCATCCTTTACATGCGACAACGACGGGGAGGTTTACTACGCTGTATTGAATGCCAATGCAACAGTTCCTACGGCAAACGAAATCCAACAGGGAGTTACGGGGGCTATTGCCACAGGTAATAAAACTGTAGTTAAAAATGTTGCTACAATAGCATCAATTAGCGGGTTAACGGCTAGTACAGCCTATACTATTTACGCGGTGGTCGTTGATGCTCAATCCAACCATTCTGATATTTCAAGTAAAAACTTCACAACCCTAGCAACAGGAATTGACATAACCGATCAAGAAGGTGTAAGGATTTACCCCAACCCCGTTACAACTACACTCCTGATCTGTATGGACAAAGCAGATGGCAAGGGAGTCTACACACTATACTCAATCGCTGGTTCAAAACTAAGCGAGGGACGCATTGAAAACGGAAAAGTTTCAGTGAATTTGGAAGGCTACAAATCGGGTGTTTATATACTGAAAATATCAGACGGTAAGTCTATGAAAGATTACAAAGTAGTTAAAGAATAAATCTCTTTAGTGTAAAAAAGAGAAACGCCTCAGCAAATATGCTGGGGCGTTTCTCTTTTGCGAGAGGCGGGATTACTCCGTGATCACAAAGTGATAAACTTCACAACAAAGCAAAAACCTCGCTTGGCATTCTAACTGGTTCCTTCCAACAGAAAAGAGTAAAGGTCTTTAGCCGAGCATAGATCCTTATCATTCTGGCGAAGTCTATAGTTCACCTTTACTCTTCTGGTTAATCGGTAGTGAAAATTAGTGCTTTTATTCGAATGCAAATCTAAAGGCGAAGTCTCTGACTTAGCCCAACAGGGGATAGGAGTTGCATTTCTATTCGTCGAGAGTAGAACTAGCAAAAAGGGCTGAACTTAGAAAGCGGAGTCAGCCCAAATGCAATAAATTTTCTGTTGTACACTGGCAATGTTATATTTTTACAAATTCCCTAAAATTATCCCTATCAATTACATGTCCTTCTGCTTTGTATGTTTCTATAAAGTTTTGAGGGAATCTAGTTTTTTTATTGCTCCATTTAAATTCAAATCCTACAATTTGCCCATTATTTTCTTCTACAAAATCAATTTCCTGTTGTTGCTTTGTTCTCCAAAAATACATTTTAGCAAAAGTGTCTTTATAAATGTTTTGCTTTCTTCTTTCCGACACTAAAAAATTCTCCCACAAAGCACCCTTGTCAGTTCTTAAATCCAATTGGTTAAAATTACCAATAATCATATTTCTGATGCCATTATCGTAAAAGTAGATTTTCCTGTTCTGTTTTATCTCGTTTCGTATGTTTCTGCTGAAACAATTTAATCTAAAAACGATATACCCTTTTTCTAAAATACCAATATACTTTTGAACTGTAATTTTGTTAATCCCAATCAGTTGTGATAACTCATTGTAATTTACTTCACTCCCCATCTGTAATGCCAATGCCTGCAGCAGTTTTTCAAGGACTTCAGGTCTCCTTATGTCTGAAAAGGCAAGTATGTCACGATACAAGTAGCTATTTACAAGATTTTTTAATGTTTCCCGTTCCTTCCCCTGATTATTAATAACCTCAGGATAGAGTCCGTATAGCAATCTGTTTTCTAGTTGCTGTTCAGATTTTATAAATCCAATTTTATTTTCGTATTCCTCCCAAGAAATAGGGAATAATTCGTATTCCCATTTTCTGCCAGTTAAAGGCTCATTTCGTTCGTTCCCCAAATCAAATGATGAAGAACCACTTACAAATAGCTGAACTTTCTTGAATTGGTCAGTAATGATTTTTAAGGTCAAGCCGATTCCCGGTATTCTCTGAGCCTCGTCAAGAAAAATATATTTATAATCACCAATAAATGTTCTAATCTGTTCTGTTGTAGGGCTCTGCAAAAGATTCCTTGTTGAAGGGTCATCGGCATCAAGAAATAGATAATCCTTACCTTTAAGTATTTCGTTTATTAAGGTTGTTTTTCCAACTTGTCGCGCACCAATAACAACGATGGCTTTACCGCTGTTAACCTTTTCTTTTATAGTATTTTCTATAGTCCTTTCAAACATTTTTTATTTCAAAGATACAAATAAACATCATAATGACCAATAGTTATGCTTTTTTGTCATTTAAGTGCCGAAGTATCGTTTCTTTTGCATGTGCACAACTAGGGAATACAATGCAAATCATGGAATCTGAAGTTTCATCTAATATCCTTTATATTAATTTTAGGTCTTGGATTATATTCTTTAGAAAATGGATAGAATGGATAGTAAAAAGGTTAAAAATCATAAAAAACCTTCCTCTAACCCTTAAAACCCTCATGAACAAAGGCTTTAAAACACTATACAAAGCCTATTTCAGTGCTCTATTTCATGAAAAAATGCACTTTTTTGGACTTTTAGAGCACTTTTTTCGTGTTTTAGAGTACTTAAAGAGCACTTTGAGGGCACTTTTTCGGACTCCAAACATGCTTTTATTTCACTTTTTTTGATAAAAATTTTGACCGAAATTCGCTTTTACAGAACTTTCAATTGAAATCCTCTAAAACCTTTTGTATATTGGGAATAGCAACAATTTAGGGCTGAATACTCTTTGAAGGGACTTTGTGTTACAGATGTGTTACAAAACAAAAAACCACTTACTTCGTATTCTTGTAAGTGGTTGATTTTCTGGTAGCGAGAGGCGGGATTGAACCGCCGACCTCATGATTATGAATCA
>Ga0116170_10003964_pt1 | contig 13715 bp, 8 predicted proteins | sample AD_JPNHW1_MetaG_FD_89797 | JGI IMG/M metagenome (GOLD analysis project Ga0116170, IMG submission 89797) | Active sludge microbial communities of municipal wastewater-treating anaerobic digesters from Japan - AD_JPNHW1_MetaG | ecosystem: Engineered > Bioreactor > Anaerobic > Digestate | place...
ATAATTCTGCAGGAAATTCATGCGATCATGTGAAAAATGATTGTTTTATGGCTGCCCCTGATTCTGACGCTGACCCTTTTTCTGGTCTGGCCCCAGGTCTCTCTGCCACGGCTTTTTCAAAGACTGCAATGCGTTCCGCATGCATCTGCTGGCGAAATGCCTGGCATTCTTGTCTTCATCAAGGCAAAAACCATTGGGGCGCTCACAAATTAAACTGGTCGCTGCACTCCGGGTTGCCATTTTTGTGCGTGCATAAGCTTTAAAGGCCTGCATGGCCAGTTGATTGGCGGGAAGGAAGCCGCAACGCTGGTGCAGAGGCCGATCAGCCGCTCAGTAATCAATCGTTATCAGGTATATCAACCGAAACGTATTCGCCTTCTTTTGGTGTGCGTTTTTTGAAATTTTCAATTGGCACATAAATCTCAATGGTGGCATCAGGGTCATCGGGGTGCTTGATAACCACCACCACAATGCCGCCGGTTACGCGGTCTACCCAGCCTTTGACGCGCTTCTTTTTGCCGCTGTTATGAAGACTGCCTTCATGTCGGTGCCCGCTCATAAGTTTACTCCTGAAATAAAATAGAATGTTCCCCTGAGATTCAACAAAAGCGTTCAGCAGGTTTACATGTTGTGGTAATCGATGCCGGTCAGTTGAATATGACCGGGTAGAAACTTCTTGAAAATGCTGCCGATATAATCGACGGCATCGTTTAAAATCTGGTTATCGGGGTCAATCAAGTAGCCTGGGCCAATATGCCGGCAGATATCGCTGACAATTTCATCAGTCGGAAGCTTTTCGTCGGTCAGGCGGCTCATACGGGTTGTAACCCAGGTAACGATCAACGGAATGCAGGAAGGCGAAGTTTTAAACGCGAGTTCGAACCAGCGCTCGGCTTCGGCGAATTCACCACATCTTTTGCATATAATACCAAGACCGAGCAAGGCATCGAGGGAATTTGCTACTTTATTCAATTCTTCGTGATAATGCGTTTTGGCAAGGGCCAGATTTTTTTCTGGCTCAATGTCGTTGACGGCAAGGGTTTTATAGGTGCGTGCCAGCATATAAGAAACTTGGCCAAGGGCTGGTTGGTCTTTGGCCAGGGCTTCACAGGCCTGAATTGTTTCGGCGTATTTTTGTTGGCTGAACAGGGCGTTGATATTTGCAAAACGCCCGCTGACATCAATATAGCCGGTCTTATTAAAGATTTTGATCGGCGTCAACGAAGGGTAGCCAACTACAGCAACGCGATAGTTGCCCTGCGATTGCCTCAGGCCTTCAGCAAAGTTTTCGCTGCCCTCTTTGCAATAAAACTGGCTGCTGATGGCGCGATCAAGATCGCAATTGTAGAGCGAAAGAATATTGCCTTCAACAAATGGTATTTTGACGCTTTGTAGTTTTTCAATTGGCACTTCGAGATAGACTTGCAGGTTTTCGCCCTTGAACTGCAGGCGTGCGTGATGAATCATCGGCGAAAACACGAAATAGATAATGGTCGGCACCTTTACTACGCCCGGATCAGATAGAAACGCGGTAAATGAATTACGGGCCATCATGGTATCGATGTGATCGGGTGCAGTTTCGCGTGTGGCAGATTTCATGATTTCCCATAGTTCGGCGGCTCTGGCTTCGATTTTTGCAAAAGCAGGCGAAGCACGCAGTTCAGCTTCAAGCGCTTCGCATTCATCGAGTCTGGCTATTGCCTTTTGGCAGCCGGGGAAAATGCCTGGCCAGGTTAGTGCTACGCCGCATGACTGCGGAGCTTTCGGCGATTGCCTGGCGACTTCGAGCCATTGTTTGACCTGTTTTCGGCTCAACATCAGAGCGTCACCGGTGCAAAGCAGCATTTCGACAGTAAGATCATTGAGGTTGCCTGCATAATCGGCAATCAACCGCTGCATAAACGTTTCAGGGTTAAATTCGCCGCCGTCAGAGGCTGGCGCCAGGCTTTTTTCTTTGCGGGTTTGATCGAAGATGCGCTGATAGAGGTCGGGTGGGATGGGCACGAACTCGCGTAGATTTCTTATTATTTCTTTTTCTTCGTTCGACAGGTTTTCGTCGGCCATGATGTCTTTCAAGGCCGCGGAATAGATAGTTTCGACGCTGAGTGACCGGTGGGCGGGTGCTGGTGGCGTAGCGGTAGTGGTTTCAATGGCGGCGGTCAGTTCATTCAACATGGCGGTTACCTCAGCATTTTTGCTGAGTTTGCTGAGGCGTGACAATTCGGTTTTCAGGGCATCACGGCTTGCCGGAATAAAGCCGAAAGCACGTTTCTGGCAGTGACGGGCCACCTTGACTACCAGGCCGAAATCATTTATCAGCTCAGGCACTGCTATAAGCAGGGCTGCGTTCCAGCGGAGCTGAGCCGCAAAAAGCACGTCGCAGCAGTTCAGAGCAGCGTAGAGCAGGAACTCCAGGGAGTGCTTCATGTATTGGGCGAGAAAGTTTCCGTTGCCCGGCATTTTCGACCAGCGGGTGAAGAGGCCTGAGAACATGAAGGTTTCCATTTGTCGAACATGTTCGGCAAAAATATAATCGCAGGTCAGTGTTGAAGAAATTTTCGCGGCAAAATAAGAAGGTGTGAAGAGATCGGGGTAAATAAACAGATTGTGTATTTCGGCGTTCCATGGCTCTTGATCGGCGTAGAACCGCGCATACCGCAGAAACATTTCAAGCACCGCAGGGTAGTATGAAAAATTACGTTGATGTGGCAGCAGCGCCAGACGAAATGCTTCGGTGAAGCCCTGGCAGATAGCTTGCTTTTCTTCAGTGGGACGTGAATGGGTAGGGTTGTATTCGCCCCGCATGTAATCGAGATTATCTTTGATATCCTCGTGATTGCTGTTCCAGAGGGCCTCAAACAGATCCCGAAAAAATGGTAGACCCGCCATTGTGAATGTTCCTCCGTGTTTTAAAGACCATTATTTTTTTCTAGTTGCTAAAGTTCAGCTGTCCGGTTGGTTGGCACAGATTATGTCAATTTCTGTCGCTCTCAATGGCTTTTCCAGCTTTATTTCGCCACTGCTAAAGATTTATAACACAGCCAGCCAATTCCCACAACCCGGCGCGAGGCCCTTTAATTGACGCAAAAGGTTCTTTCGGCTCCCCGTAGAACATTCTTTGCCTTCGTGGGAATCGTCTTGATGAGTTTAAAAGGCCCGCCTGCAAGAGGTGCGCGGGCGGGCCTTTGTGTTAAACTTGTTCAGAAGCTGGTTTCAGGAAAAAAGTGAGCGCAGGCGTTTGGCGCCCTGACCGATCAGTGAGGCGCCGCTTGACCAGAGGTCAGCGACTGCCTTGCCGGCTGAGCCTGCACTGCTGGCGATGTTGCCACCGACAATGGCCGCGCCGCCGCTGACACGATTCCAGAGGCCGCCCTGTTTCCAGCGTTCCTGGCCCCAGTTGCTCATGTTTCTGCCCGAATTTTTCGCGAAGTTTGAAGCGACGCCAACAATGGCGCCGGGCAGGCCAAGAACCAGTTTGGTGGCACCGCCGATAGTCTGAGTGACCGAGCGGTTGGTCCAGCCGTTTACGACGTCATTGATGCCCGATGCCATGTTGTCTTCGGTCGCGGTTTCAAAGGTGCCGGGGTATGGGGTAGAGGTCGGGCTGCAGGTGCCATTATTGTCGATAAGAACGTTTGAATAGCTCACCAGGCTGCCGAGAACGCTATTGCCGAATGGCTTGTTCCAGGAGGTCATGAATTTGTCGATCGGCATGGTGTGCGGGCCTTCGTCGCCCCAGTAAGAATCGCGCATGCGCAGCGAAACGACATTACCGCTGGCATCGGTATCATAACCGGTAATACATACCCAATGGGGCACGCCGCCGCTCGATTCGACCAGAACGATCACCGGCTTGCCTTCGTCTATTCTTTTTGTAATATCTTTAATGCCGGCGCGGTTTTTCATGCGTGCATCGATGCCGTTCGCACGCAGATATTCAGCAATCGTCGGGGGCGCAGTGAAAATACCTTTCGGGTTTGATTCCTGGTAAACCTTCTGCGGGTCGGCCTCGATGCCCATACCTTTCAGAAGAGTGCTCATTGCAAACTGGCCGCAGTAGTTGTCACCGTCAATATTGATATCCAGATTGTCGTAATTTTTAAGATGGTGTTCTTTGGCATTCTCTGGTCTGGCTTCATTGCGCTTGCCTTTCCAGGGGCCGAGGGTGCGGTAGATGCGGCTCAGATCTTTTATCAGCGACGGTTCGTCTGCTCCTGGCGTTGCAGTATCGCCTTCATCAGGGGCAGAGTCTGCGGCTGTTGCAACCGGCGTGCTCTCACTTTTAGCCGGAATGGTCACACTATCTACGTTAAATGGGTTCGCATCGGCGATTGACAAGGCGCAAAGAAACCAAGCGGTCATCAGCAGAAACGAAAATCTTCTGAACATACTGCTACCTCCGGCGTTTTCTACTATTATACTCAGAACTCACCAGAAAAGTTTTACTTTAGCCTGAGATTTAAAACAATAAACTAAGGGTCAGGCGTTTTCCGGGTGCGGGCTGAGATTCTGCAGGCATTTTTTTTGACTTTTTTCGAGCTGATTACAATGATCGTGCGAAAAAATGTTAAAAAGCATCTGAAAAAACATAATTCTGCAGGAAATTCATGCGATCATGTGAAAAATGATTGTTTTATGGCTGCCCCTGATTCTGACGCTGACCCTTTTTCTGGCTCATGAAAGCTTTTGCCGATTCTTTCTGGCTCTGAAAAAAGGCCTGCAGCTTTTCGTTCAGTGCCTGCCCCTCAAGATTTGAATCGGCGCCAACTTTGTCGAGAAAGTCCATGTTTTCCTGATGCTTCCCGGCAAAAAAGGCTTTGAATTCTTCGTAAGACCTTGTAAATCTGGCAAGGGCCTGTTCCCGCATTTCTGGTCTGGCACCAGGTCCCTCTGCAACTGCCTTTTCAAAGGCTGCAATGCGTTCCGCATGCATCTGCTGGCGAAATGCCGAATTCTTCTCATACTGGCGGGTCTTGAACTCCTTCAGAGCCTGTATCAGTTCAGACTTCGGCTTTCCCTGCATTGACGCCATGAATTGCTTACCCTCTGCAGCCTCTTCGGCAAGAAATTCCTGCAGTCTGGCCTGCTGCTCCGAAAAAAGCTTGCCCATCTGCATGCTGCCGCTCTTAGTTCCCATTTTTCCATTCTGAGCCTGCATATTCTGCGCCAATACGGGCTGGTTTAAAATGCTGCCGGCGAGAAGGCCGGCGACGGCGAGCGCTTTCATTGTCGAAAAAAACAGTCTGCTTCTGCTCATTTATTTTTTTCCTCCCGGAGTAACAGATTCGAGAAACCTGGCCAGCCAGGCATGGTTATGTCTGTCGCTGCCTGCTTATGATACTCCCGGTTCGGTTCGGGGCCAAAACAATATTATTAACGAACATGTCTGGTCGTTAATTTTCGCTTTTTCGATTAACATCGATTATCATCGATTATCATTAAGCGACTTGGATATTGTTAAAAAGTTAACACTCGGGTATAATTTGGCAACGCGGACGGTCGATATATTACTTCGGTCTGCACCACTATAGAAAACTGGAGATTGGAATGAGCAACTCAAAGAAAATCATGGAACTGGCTGAGAAGTATCGCGATTATACTGCCAAAAACCTTGGCAAGATGGTCAAAATTCCCTCTGAAAGCATGAAGGAAAAAGACGTTCAGGCAGAAGCCGCCCGTCAGATGAAAGAAGCCGGTTTCGATGAAGTTCGCATCGATGGACTCGGAAACGTTATCGGCCGCATCGGCAAGGGCAAAACTGTCATCGCCATTGATGGCCATGTTGATACAGTCGGGGTCGGCAACCGCGCCAACTGGGAATTTGATCCGTTCAGCGGCGATGTCAAAGACGGTTATGTCTGGGGCCGTGGAACCATCGACCAGGAAGGCGGCATCGCTTCAGCAATTACCGCCGGCCGCATTCTTAAAGACATGGGCTTTGACCGCGACGTTACTTTTTATGTAGTCAGCTCAGTCATGGAAGAAGATTGCGATGGTCTCTGCTGGAAATACCTCGTCGAAGAAGAAAAACTCAAACCAGACTTCGTCATCAGCACTGAACCGACTAACCTCAACATCTATCGCGGTCATCGCGGTCGTATGGAAATCGGCGTCGATTTCCGTGGTATTTCGTGCCATGGTTCAGCCCCTGAACGCGGCAAAAACGCTGTTTACATGGCAGCTAAATTTGCTCTCGAAGTCGAAAAACTTAACGAACGCCTGAAACACGATGATTTTCTTGGCAAAGGCACGGTGACCATTTCTGAATTCAAATCAGGCAGCCCGTCACTCTGTGCCGTAGCCGATTCGGTCCACATTCACCTTGATCGCCGCCTTACCTGGGGCGAAACCAAAGATTCAGCTGTCAAAGAAGTTGAAGATGTCATCAAGGCTATCGGCCTCAAACTGAACGATGAAGCCAAAGTCGAAGTTCTTCATTACGAAGAAGTCGCTTACACCGGCCTTAAATACGGCATGGAAAAGTATTTCCCCACCTGGAAAATCCCCGAAACCGAACACGTCGTTCAGACTGGCGTAAAATCATTCAAGGAACTGTTCAATAAAGACCCGAAGGTCGATAAATGGACATTCTCGACCAACGGCGTTACCATCAACGGCTATTACAAGATTCCGATGATCGGCTTTGGCCCGGGCAACGAAGTTTACGCGCACGCTCCGAACGAAAAGATTCCGGTTGATGATCTTGTGAAGGCTTCGGCTTTCTACGCCCAGTTCGCTTATAATATCTGAGGTTAAAGCCCGTTGGGCAGGTTTTAAAATGCCTGTTCAACGGTTCTCTTTTGTCTGTAGGGTTTTAAACAAATACAAAAAGGAAATATAAATGAAAGAATTAAATGCTCTGCTGAAAGAAATCAAGGGTTACAAAAGCAAAATGCACGGTAAAGATTTCCTCCTCACCTGGGAAAAATCCACCGACGAGCTGAAACAGATTCTTGCCATCGCCGACCTGCTCAAATTGATGCGCGAAAAGAACATTTCTGCAAAGGTGTTTGACAGCGGTATCGCCGTATCTTTGTTCCGCGACAATTCGACCCGCACCAGATTTTCTTTTGCTTCAGCATGTAATTTGCTTGGCCTCGCCGTCCAGGATCTCGACGAAGGCAAATCGCAGATCGCTCATGGCGAAACCGTTCGCGAAACTGCGAACATGATTTCTTTCCTGTCAGAAGTTATCGGCATTCGCGATGACATGTATCTCGGCGCCGGCAATACCTATATGCGTGAAGTCGGTGATGCTCTTGATGACGGTGTTAAGCAGGGTGTTCTGCCGCAGAGACCTGCGGTTGTTAACCTTCAGTGCGATATCGATCACCCGACCCAGGCAATGGCCGACCTCGGCTGGCTCAAAGAACATTTTGGCGGGCTCGATAAACTCAAAGGCAAGAAGATCGCGATGACCTGGGCGTATTCACCGAGTTACGGCAAGCCCCTTTCCGTACCCCAGGGTATTATCGGCCTGATGACCCGCTTTGGCATGGATGTCGCTCTTGCTCACCCCGAAGGCTACAACCTGATACCCGATGTAATGGAAGTCGCGAAGAAAAACGCCAAGGAAAGCGGCGGCAAATTCAGCGTCAGCAACAGCATGGAAGAAGCCTTCAAGGGTGCTGACATCGTTTACCCGAAGAGCTGGGCGCCTTATGCCGTTATGGGCAGGCGCACTGAACTGCTGCGCAAGAACGATCACGATGGTCTCAAGGCTCTCGAAAAAGAATGTCTGGCCAACAATGCCAAGTTCAAAAACTGGGAATGCACCGAAGAAATGATGAAGCACACTAAAAAAGGCAAGGCGCTCTACATGCACTGCCTGCCCGCCGACATCACTGACGTTTCGTGCAAGGCCGGTGAAGTTGCCGCCAGCGTTTTTGACCGCTATCGCATTGAAACTTACAAAGAAGCCGGTTACAAGCCCTATATGATCGCTGCCATGATTCTGACCACCCGCTTTAAAGAAGTGCCGGGCATGCTCGAAGCCCTGGTTGAAAAAGGCCGCAAAAGAATCAAGTTCTGATATTACCTCCGGTTATTTTAAAAGGCTTCAGGTGAACTGAAGCCTTTTTTTATGGCGATTTTTCGGTTCGCCGCGGGTCTGGTTAAAGCAACTTTGACCCGGGCGCATCAGAGGGGGATTTATAGAACCCTCAGAAGCTGGTCAGGGCCAGGCGGATTGCTTCTTGAAGGTTAACTGAATTGAAGGGTTTGCGCAGGAAGGCCTGCGGCAGATCGGTGTGAGAGCCTTTTAAGGCCATGGCATCATCGTAGCCGCTGGCCAGTATGAAGGGAAGTCGGGCTGATTTTTTGCGCAGCGCCGCCAGGGTTTGCCAGCCATCCATGCCGGGCATGATCAGATCGCAGATCACCAGTTTGATTCTGGGGTTAGTATCGAAAAGCTGCATGGCTTCAACCCCATCTTGTGCTTCGATGACTTCGAAATTAAAGTGTTGTAACATGCTGGTGGTAATAAAGCGCACCATCTGATCGTCTTCTACGACCAGAATATAGCCACCCTCAAGCTGTATTGGCAGGGTTTGTGAGTGGCTGGCGTTTTCTCTGGTCTTGTCTTCGGGGCTTTTGCCATGGGTTTCGCCAAGATAGGCCATGAGCATGGCACTAAGCTCAGCGGCTTTCATGGCCGCTTTCATGGCGTCGTCCTGCTTCTTTTTCTGGCGGTCTTCTTCATTGGCCTTCAGCAACTCAAGATTGCCGATGACGATCTGCAACTGGTTGTTGAATTGATGAGCAACTGCTTCGGCAAGTTTGGCAAGGCTGTCGGCTCTTTCGGTCTGCTGGCGGTGCGCTTCGATTAAAATGCTCTGGCGTTCACTTTCTTTGCGGGCCAGCGCATTAGCATAAATTTCACCAATGACCCGCAATAATGAAATCTCTTCGTCGGTCCAGGAATGGATCTTGTTTATGCAATCGTAACCGAAAAGACCAATCAACTTGTTGTTGTGCAGCAATGGCAAAACCAGGACTGCCGTTGTTTTATCTTCGCGAAGAACAATTTTGAATTCTTCGTGAGCATCGGGCATTTTTTCAACGGATTTAAAATAGTGGTAATCGACTTTCCGAGTCTGAAATTCAGTAACGAAGGTGAAATTACTGACGGGAAAATCCTGATACCGAGCTTTTATCGATTTGATATGAGCAGGGCGCCACTCGTGGGTGAACGAAAACCGGCTGGCATCTTCATTGAAGAGAACTATATAGCCGCGTTCAACAGCAAAAAAATCGCAAGTCAGTTGCAGGGCTTTTTCAAGAATCCGGTCAATTTCGCTGGTCGGGGAATTGGCAAAGCCTGTGGAGATATTGGTCACCAACCGTTCAAAACTATAATGATATTGAAGTTTGTCGGTGGCATTTTTGAACTCGCTGATATCCTCGATTATGCCAATTCCTGAGGTTACCTGGCCATTTGCGTCAAAAACCGGCGCAAATACCGCCTTGACAGGAGATGCGCTATTTGTTGAAACCAGGGGAAAGAAACCGTTGTAATACGCTGACTTGCCATTCAGGGCGTCTTTGATGCCTTGCATGGCTTTTTGATTTGGTTGTTCAAAAAGATTCAGGCCGATCAGGGTCTCTAGGTTATTTTGAGCGAGCTGTAAGAACTTTTTGTTGCATTGTTTGATAATTCCGTTCTCATCAAAAACAAAAATTGCGGCCGGCGCGTTATCAAAAATCTTTCTGAACTTTTCTTCAGACTCTTGCAGCGCATTGGTCAGGCGTCTGATCGGAAAACTCTCGGGTTCTCCGGGGTTTTCCTGGGGTACTGATAAGTGCAGATGGCAAATCTGCGGTTGTTCATCAGCCAGGCTTATGACGGCAGTAATTCTGACATGGGGCATGCAGAATTCACATTGCTCTTCGGCTTTGATGACCCCGGTTAACGCTACAGACGCCATCACCAGGCCAAGTTCATCGCTAAGTTTTTGCACCTCACAGGTGAGATGGTCTAATTTTATTGAATCGGGAATTTGCCTGATGTCGTCTTTGAAGCGTTTCAGGCATTCATTGCGGGTATTGGAAATCTCGTGAATTGCGGTGCCGATGCCGGTTAAACTGGCGGCAAGCATCGGTTTAAGAGATTCAAGGTCGCGTCTGGTGAACAAAACCTCAAGAAAATCAGAAAAAAAACTTCTGATTTTCTGCTCGTGAACCCATTTTGCAGATTTTTTAGAGGCCGTCTTTTTCAAAAATACCTATCCAACCTGATTACAACGTGTCTATATAAGAGAGCATCGAGTATTTTTCGCCGATGCGACGGCGCGGCCTATCAGCCGGGTTTGTTTTGTTTAGAGGCTGCCCCGCTCATGCGGTATCGCGGGGCAGCCTGCTTGATAACCGATTTAGAAGCGTTCCCAGAGAGAGTTGGCCAGTTCTCTTGATTTGGCCATCATTTCTTCTTCTTCGCCTTCTGCGAGGAAGGTAAGTTGACCGTCTTCCATGATGGTTTTGCCCTGGCAAATCGTAGTCTGAACCTTGCTGAACGGCAGGCCAAAGGTCAGGTGCCCGAAGGTGTTGCCAGCGGTGACCGGGGTGGGGGGCAGGTAATCCCAGACGATGATGTCGGGGGCGGCGCCTTCTTCAAGGCAGCCGATCTTGCGTTTAAACAGCTTGCTGGCCAGTTTGGGGCCGTTGACTGCGAACATTTTCCAGGCTTCGCCGTAGATTTTGCGGGGGTCGCCGGCCTGATGTTTGTGCAGAATATTGGCGACTGCCAGGTCTTCGAGTGGTGAAGCCGACATCCCATCGGTGCCGAAGCTGACGTTGATTTTTTCTTCCATCATTTTTTCGAGCGGTGAGCACCCGACCGCATTGTTCATGTTCGAACGCGGGTTATGGATAACGTTGGTTTTGGTCAGCGCCAGGGTCGAAATGTCGTGTGAGTCGCAGTTGACGCCGTGTACGAAAATATGCTCAGGGCCGGTCAGTTTATAGCGGTGCAGGCGATCGACAACCGAGCGAAAACCGCGTTTTACGGCGTCTTCGTTATCGGCCTTATCTTCGGCAACATGAATGTGAACCCCGGTTTGCAGTGCCTGTGAGAGTTCGGCGGCACGCTGCAGACTGGTATCGCTCAAGGTGAAGCTGGCATGCAGACCGATCATGGCAGTGATATCAGATTCGCTGTCGAGTTTTAGCCCCCTGATAAAGCTGGCGTTTTCTTCGAAGCCGGCGTCACAGCGCTCGATACCGTCGCGGTCAGTGATTTCGTAGCAGAGATTGCCGCGCAGGCCGCATTTTCTGAAGGCGTCACGCAGAATCGACAGCGAACCGGTAATGCAGTTCGGGCTGGCATGATGATCGATCATGGTGGTGACGCCATTGCGCACTGCATCGAGCATCGGAATCATCGCGGTCAGATAAAGATCTTCTTTGGTAAGCGCCTTGTCGAGGCGCCACCACAGGCGCTCAAGTATCTGGACAAAATTGGTCGGCGGAGCGTCTTTGAGGGAAATCCCGCGCGCAAAAGTCGAATAAAGGTGCATGTGGGTGTTGACAATGCCGGGCATAACCAGTCTGCCTTTGACATTTTTAACTTTTGCTTTGGGAAAACGTTGTTTAAGTTCTTCGGTGCTGCCAACGGCGTGAATCTTGTTTTCGTCATAAGCGACGGCGCCGTCGTTGATAACCTGATGATTTTCTCCAAGGGTGACTAGAGTAGCGTGACCGATTATTTTCATCAATCAACCTCATTTCGTGTATGTAATAAAACCTCTCCGGGTCTCAAAAAAATAGCATATTGTCGCCAGACTTGGCAACCACATTCATCAATTGTTCTGAATCACTGAACTGCTGATCATTGCAACCAGTTCGGCGGTTGAAACCCGACCGGCCATGTCGCTGCCCGAAAGCAGGCCATCGGCAAGGTCGCGTTTCCGGCCATGCAGTTGCAGAATCTTTTCTTCGATGGTGTTAGTGGTAATCAGACGGTAAATAGTTACGGGTCTTGTCTGGCCTATGCGATGCGCCCGGTCAGAAGCCTGATCTTCAACCGCCGGGTTCCACCAGGGGTCGAGGTGAATTACATAATCGGCCGCCGTCAGGTTAAGCCCCAGGCCACCGGCCTTCAAGCTGATTAGAAAAAAGTCGCCGTTTCCTTCCTGGAAGTTGTTGATCGCTTTGTTGCGGCCGCGAACCGGCGTTGAGCCATCGAGATACTGGTAGGCATAACCCTTGCGGTCGAAAAGCTCACGTACGAGCGCCAGATGATCGACAAACTGGCTGAAAATAAGAGCCTTGTGGCGGTTTTCGAGCAGTTCTTCAACAATACGTTCGAGCAACTGCAATTTTGAACTGGCAATGCCAGCTTCGGGTGCTACCAGCGAAGGGTTGCAACACAACCGGCGCAGGCGCATGATTTCGGCAAGCACCAGCATTGGTTTGCCGCTTTCCCCATTTTCGCCGGCCGAAATCTTTTCGATTGCATTGCGGCGCATGCTTTCATAGAGAGCGGTCTCGTCGCGACTTAGATCAACCTGCAGGGTGATTTCGGTGCGTGGGGGCAGATCTTGAAGAACCTGACTCTTGGTGCGTCTTAGTATGAAGGGTTGCACCAGCTTTTTCAGGCGCAGCTGGGCAAGTTTGTCGCCCTGGTTCTGAATCGGATTGGCGAAATTTTCGTTGAAGACCTCGACCGAACCAAGCAGCCCCGGGTTGAGAAAGCGGAACAGGTTCCAGAGTTCGCCGAGGTGGTTTTCGATTGGAGTGCCGGTCATCAGCATTTTAAAGCGGCCCTGCAGCATCATAACAGCCTGAGAGCGGTTGGTAGCCATATTTTTAATGGCCTGTGCCTCGTCAAGAACGATGGTTGTCCAGTTAATCGCTGCAATTGCCTCGATTTCATTCTGCAGGACACCGTAACTGCAGATAATCAGATCGTAGGGAGCCAGGTCTTTAATCGTCTGGCGGCGGTCGCTTTGCGCAAACAGAACTGGTCTGAGAGTCGGAGCAAACCGCAAAGTCTCGTTATACCAGTTCATGCAGACCGAGGTTGGCGCCAGAACGAATGCCGGGCCTTCGGCCGCTCGGCTTAGAATGAGCGCCAGGGCTTCGACAGTTTTGCCAAGCCCCATGTCATCGGCCAGACAGGCCCCCATGCCGAGGTAAGCCATGCGACTGAGCCAGTAAAAAGCTTCGCGCTGGTATTCGCGCAACTCGGCCGTCAGCGTTGATGGAATCTCAAAGGTTTTTTCTGTGGCAGTTTTGAGCCGCGTCAGAGCGGTTTTCCAGGTCTTGTCGAAAGTCAGCTCTTCAATTTCGTCGAGCAGGGTTTCGACGGCCGGGATGGCCGAAACATGAAAATTGCTGGTGTTGCCGCTCTGGTCGGTAAAGCCGCGCAGATCGTTGATGCGGCGCCTGAAGTCTTCGGTGATGGCAAGCACCTGATGTTCACCAATGGTGATAAAGCGACTGTGCCCGTCATAAAGTTTTAACAGCTGTTGCAGATCAAGAACCAGCCCATCTTCAACCGGCAATTCTCCGGAAATGGCAAACCAGTCATTCTTGCCTTCGATTCTGAAGCGGAACCGGTTGAAATTTGCCCGGGTCACCCTGGTTGGCCGATGATTCGCGGGCCATTCGATTGGCAGATTTTCAACCTGTTGCAGCTCAAGAAGCAGTTGCAGCGAGTCTTCAGCGGCGTCGAGTTCGCCCTGAAAGTCTGATTTCTCAATGCCTGCCAGTGATGG
>Ga0116170_10003966_pt1 | contig 13704 bp, 25 predicted proteins | sample AD_JPNHW1_MetaG_FD_89797 | JGI IMG/M metagenome (GOLD analysis project Ga0116170, IMG submission 89797) | Active sludge microbial communities of municipal wastewater-treating anaerobic digesters from Japan - AD_JPNHW1_MetaG | ecosystem: Engineered > Bioreactor > Anaerobic > Digestate | place...
GATTTTATAGAATGGTTGTGATATGATGGTAGAGTATTTCGACAAAGAACATGATGAATGGAAAGATGATGTTGGCGGAATACATAGTTTTGGTACAGGGTGGAATCCTCATGGCGTGTGGTGCGGAGAATGTTGCGAGATAAGTTGCGCAGGATGCGTAAATGAGAATTTATCTTTACCAAAAGAAAGGAAAATAAATAATGAAGATTGAAGAATTGATACAAATTATAGAAAATTTCTCCAACTTGTGTGAAACTTATGAAGCGAAAAATTCAATACTAAAATCTCAAATATCAGAGTATGACCGAAGTATACAAAAGATATTACATGAGATAGAATACACCAAACTAAACGCGTCACAGGGGTACAAGATTGCAAAAGAGTTGCAGGTACTATGCATTGACCGCAGGAAACTCAAAAAAGAAGCCGCCGCATTATGTTCGTTCCACTCCACATTCCTTAAAGACCATAAGAATATTGGTGTTCTCTTATATAAGACTATCAAGAATTTGCAGAAACCCGATTTGGGTGGAACAGATTACGAATTAGTGGAGGAATAAAATGAATTTTTTATTTTTGATATTTAATATTTTTCTTACTGTGGCTAATGGATATTTTTTGTATGATGGTATTGTGAATCATACCACTATACAAATCGTACTTAATGGTATGGCGACCCTATTTTGTCTTATAACTTCTTTTGCCCTTGGGTTTAAGGTATATGGGTGAATAAATGACAGCGATAGATTATATTATTAATAAAGTTTTTCTGCCAGATTTTATCGGTAGGTTTACAGAACTAAAACAACACAATACAGATGAGTGGCGTGGTGTATGTCCGATACATGACGGAGCAGAAAATAATATGTCTATCTCCGTTAGGTCAAATAGATACTATTGTCACTCATGTCATTCTGGTGGTTCTGTTATTAACTTCGTTGCTGATATGGAACATATTACTTACGACGAAGCAATTGAAAGAGTCTGCGAAGAATTTAATATTGATATCTCTAGTAATGAACAGTATAAGAAACAAAAATCAATTGTAGAAAAATTTACTCAAATTGCAGAAAGATATCAGAAAGATGTTGATAGCGTCAAAGATTATCTATCTACAGAGAGAGGATTTTCTTTAGATACAATTAACGCATATGGATTTGGGTACAATGGAGAAATGGGAGTTACGATTCCGTTGCGCGACCCAACCAGTAGAATTGTCGGAATAACAATTAGAAATCTTAACAAAAAACCGAAGTATCAAAATAGCAAGAATAACGAGATGTTTGATAAAAGTGCATTCTTGTATAACCTTGATAGAGCAAGACGAAAGATAGACAATTCGTTACTATTGGTTGAAGGATATTTCGACGCAGTAGCGGCAGACCAGATGGGAATACCATGTGTGGCTTATCTCGGTTCTGAAATTACTCGCGACCAGATTCTCACATTAAAGAAAACAGTTCCAATTGCTAATCTTACTATTATCTTATGTGCCGATAACGATGATGCGGGGCAAAAGTCAATTACCAAGGCGAGAGAAAGATTTGCCGCGGTTGCTCCACAATGGACAATTAAATCTATGTCTTTGCCAGAAGGTTGCAAAGATATGAATGATGTATTGGTACATGGATTAAAAGCAACTGACTGCGTAGTGGAGTCTATTGATATCTATGTATTGAAACAGAAGCTCGCCCAGTTTAAAGACCAAGATTCTCAATACACGATGGTAGGGGACTACATCAGAACAGTATCTAATCCAATGACAAAAGTAGATATCGCAAAATATCTTGCGGAGTTGTGGGGGAAAGATAAAGATTATATTCTTGAATGGTTTAAGGTGGCAGATGATAACAGAATTGATTCCATCCTCACCGAATTCATGTCACCTGCCGATTGTCTAGATGCTTATGAAAAAGTTATTGAGTCTGGAGAAATCACAACAGGATTCCCTTCCATTGACGAATCTTTAGGAGGGGCAAGGCGTGGAGACGTGTTCTTTATTGGAGGATATTCCGGTACAAAGAAAACATTCATCGCTTGCGAATTAGCATTACACGCTATTATCCGACAGAAACTACGCACACTATTCTTCTCTATGGAAATGTCCGCGGGTTCGTTGACCGAGCGTATGTATGCCAACGTGTGTGGTATATCTACTAGACAACTGCAAGAAGAGACTAAAGCAGGGAAACATTTAGAACAACGTTCTATTTTTGAACAGAAGTTAGCAAAATATTTTTACTGCATTGATAAACCAAGACTGACCCTTGATGATATTAATAAGCGAATCAAGATTGGGAACTCTATGGTGTTCGATGCCCCTGTTGATATTGTGATTATTGACTATTTACAATATATCTCTTACACAGGTGAAGGATTCACAGCATGGTCAAAGATGGTACAAGAGTTGAAGGCAGTAGCAAAAGAGAACAATGTACTACTGATTGTGCTATCACAACTTAATCGCGAAGGTTCTAACTGGGAAAAACCAAATATTAAATTCCTTAAAGGTGGTGGGGATATCGAAGCAACAGGAGATATTATTATTCTCTTATGGAACGAATCTGAAAATCCAAAATTGTTGATGCAACAAAGAGCGGAAAAAGAGAATCAGATTTCGTTGACAATAGCTAAAGATAGACGCGGCGCAAGCAATAGAGAATCAGTATTATATTTCAATCCAGATACCACAAGAATTAGAGAAGTCTTGACATAGACCACAATATATGGTATAATATATATATAGGGAGGAGACGGATAATGTTTATTTATGAAAATCATATGGGCGGACTATTTACTTCCGACGAATATCTAGAAGATACTTATTGTGAAACTTGCGGAGACTCTGATTCTTTAATTGGAGAAGTAAATAGCAAAGAAGATTTTCTTGAAATGTGGAAAGGATATGATTTTGCAGATTGTTATAGCCCAGATTATGTAGAAGAATTTATACAAGAAAATTGGGGAGAAGAATAATGTTAGTAACAAAATGGAATTCCGTGAGGGTAGATTTAAGTTGTGGTGGTTATCTTAAAAAGGATGGGCATTATATTAAGATAGCACTTCCCGCTATGTTCACAAAGAATGGACAGTCAATGATTAATGAGTGGAGCGAATTGACTATCGACGATTTGAAAGATTTACGTGATGGAATTAATGTATTGTTGGGAGAAGAATAATGCCGCAAATTGGATTTAAATGCCCCGATGGTGGATGTATTAATTTCGAAGATTGTTTCAAAGGTTGCCGTTTAGGAGAAAGATGTTTGTCAATTCGCACCTTGAAAGAAATGTCGCAGACTAGAGAATGGACAGGACTCCCGTCCACGACACAACTACTTAAAGGGACTAGAGAAATGTTCTTGCAAATTAAAGCCCCCTACTATATTGACCCACAGTCCCGCGTACCTTCTCTAATTGGTAACGGAGCGCACCATCTGCTTGAGCAATTTGGTGATGGTCGAAGTGAAGAAAGAATAACTGGAGAACTTTCAAGCGGAGCATATGATTATTACGAGGAAGGAGAACTATTTGATTTAAAGACCTATGGTTCATATCAAGCGGCGAAAGTTATGGGTATCGAATCAGAACAAGTTGAAGATGGTTATTACAAAACAGGAGACAAGAAAGGGCAGGTTAAATATAAAAAAGTTCTTAACTTTAACGGTAGAAAGAATCGTTTTGATTTAGCGGTTCAGCTTAATGACTACCGTATGAAATTGGAGTCTACCGGAAGAGAAGTTAAACGTATGTTCTGTGAGATTCTGGTTAGAGATTGTGGAACATATCTTGCAAGACAGCGTGGTATTCTGCGCAATGGGTATCTAATAGAAATTAATAAGATTAGCGATTCTTGGATTGTCAAATATATGACAGTTAAATCTTCTAGATTATTGAAAGCATTAGAAACTAATACTATGCCGAAACCATGCACAAAAAGAGAAACGTGGGGAGGGACAAAGTGTACGGCATATTGCGACGTGCGTGAGTTTTGTGAATATGGTAACAAGCAGAAAGGAGAAGAAGAATGACTAGAGAAGAAGTTGGTAAACACGTAGAAGAAATGTGCGCTCAAATTGTTTCTTGTTTTAAATACAAGAATGGAGATTATGGACATGGCGATGATGGATTTAATAACTTCAGACAAGCGGCTATTCGTGTCCTCGGTGATGATACTCCCCAAAATATGTTCAAGACTATTCTCATTTATGCTGACAAGCATAATATCGCTCTTGCTAATACAGGCATTGATGGACCGGAAGTTCCCGAACGACTCATAGATGTAGCTGTTTATTCTCTGCTTGCCCACGCTCTTTGGACAGAAACGCAAAGGAATAAAACTGGTGAGTTGTAATCTCCGGCAGAATTGTAAAGCCAGAGATGAATGTGTGTGGTGTAATAATTATGAGTATTATGTAGCGATAAATAAGAAAATTAAATCTCCACCACAAATAGAAAAAATCCTCGCCAAGAAAGCGGAAAAGAAAGCAAAGAAACAATCAGATAGTTCAAAACGAGGTAGGGCAAACAGACTTGCGGGAAAGAGGGCAGAGAAAGATAGACGTTCTGAGTGGGAAAATCATGGATATGTTGTATCGCAAGTTCCCATGAGCGGAGCATTAAAATCATCAGTTGTAGTTAAAGACCAAGTAATACATATGTCTTCTGATAATTGGGTAACAATCAGAGGCAAGATTTATTACGAAGAAGTAAAGCGCAGCGGTTCAATTAACAAACTATATACTCTAACTTGTTACGGTTGCGTACATATTGAGGGATTAGGATATCTTTTCCGCGATGATATCTGGTGGCAATTCCTCGATAGATTTAAACCAGACGAAATGTACGTGGTAGAAAATAAGGGATTCAAACAATTAGAGAAATGGTTTGCTCAAGATAAAGCCGATATAGTAAGTGCCAGAACTACACATCTTCCGTGGGTAACTTGTATAACGGAAGAGATGTATAAGGAGTTATCTTAATGGAACTACTTCTAATATTGTTTTGGTTATTGTGCTATATGTACTTATGTTCAAAAAATAATTAAAGGAGAAATAAAATTATGTGGATTATGAGTTCTAAAAAGAATGCCTTAGTAGATGCCGCCAGTTTGTTTATCAGTCCGAAGCGAGATAAGGATGATAACACCAAAATTCTTGGTTGGCGATTGATGGCTACTCTTAACACCGGACGCTCGATTCCTGTTGCTGTTTATGCAACTGAAAAGATTGCCGAAGAAGCGTTGTTCTCTTTAGCTAAAAACGCGCAGTATATTCAAGTCGTATGTTAGAAACATATAGTAAACTCAAACAAGAGTACGAAGAAACTTTTGACATGGACGACCCAGTAACAGCCTTTGGACTAATGAAAATGGCAAGTGCTGTTGCAGAGTTTCTTGAAGTACAAGAAAAAAAATATAATAGAATTGCTTCAGAGTTAGAAAAGAGAGCCGAATGTATAGAGTCAGAAGTGTCTGCCGCAAACGGCAAATCAGTAGCGGAAGGTAAAAGATTCGCCGCGACGGATAAAAAGGTTATAGATGCGTGGAATGAATTCTTTAAAGCCGTAGAAACGGCAGGAAAAATGAGTGCATATGCACGTCATTCCCTACGCATTTACTATGATTCAAAACGAGTATATGAAAACGGAGAAAAGAAGGAGAGATATAATGGATAACGAGCCGATTTTGCTACAAATTGCTAACGAGGTACAGGAATATAGTAAAGCATTGACAGAACTTCGACTGATGCTCCACGCCGCAGTTGCATCTATGCCAGATGGTCGAATTGAATTGTCTAAAGAAGTTATTGACAAAGTGCAAGCAGGAGAATATACATTTAGTGTTATGAATAAACCTAACGCTATTGTATTGACTGCTGACAAAAAACAATTGATTGAGGTAGTGAAATAATGAGAATTTGTCCTTTCGCTATGTCTGTTGGAATACCGCAAACTACATCTAACTTCAATCGAGTAACCCGATGTGTCGAAGACGTGTGTGCCATTTGGGATACAGAAAATTCTAGTTGCGTAATTTATTCCTCTCTCAAGGGGAAACCTAAAGAAGTAGAGAAAGATATTGAAACAGAATATCTTGAGAAAAAGGCAGGGCGTCCAAAGAAGGGGGAGTAATCTTTGCTAGACACTAGGAAAACAATTGATGATTATCTGCAACAAAGCAGTTGGCGTATACAAGAGAACGCTAATACAGCTTATAGTTATAGTGGAATGGTTGGATATGTGGCAAATTATGTCACTTCCGACTACGCTTTAGCAAATATCTATACTCCCGAAATTGAAGAAGCGCATAGGGATACAATGATACATCTCCACGATTTGTCTGGAGGAATGGCGTGTTATTGTTTTGGTATGGATTTAGAGCAACTACTTAATCGTGGTCTTGATGATATAGATGGACCACCTAAACACTTCAGTTCTGCTTTGTCACAAATGATGAATCTTATCTTTCTAGTTAGTCAAGAGATTGCGGGGGCGTGTGCATTCAATAGCGTGGATACGCTCCTTGCCCCTTATGCCTATAAAGATAAGTTAACTTATGCGCAGATTAAACAACACATCCAAGAATTTATATATTCTATCAACATCAAAGGTAGAATCGGTTATCAATCTCCATTTCATAATGCTCAATTTGATATCACTGTTCCTAAACGTAAACAAGGGGCTTATGCGGTAGTAGGTGGAGAAGCGTTAGATGTGAAGTATGACGACCTTCATTGGCAAATGGAGTCAATTACCAGAGCGTTCCTTGAAACGATGATGGAAAGTAAAAGAGTGTTGACATTTCCAATTATCAATATCGGAATCACAAAAGATTTTAATTGGGAGAATAAATTAGCAGAGACAATCTTTGAAAGTATTGGCAAGACAGGGCAACCAACCATTAATAATTATGTTAACTCTGATTATGACCCAGACGCTATTAAGTCTATGTGTTGCTTCGATGGGTCTCAGGAAGTACTTGTTAAACAGTATGGTTATAAGCCAGTCATATTACCATTTTCCGAAGTGTATGATAGGTTTCATAAAAATAATACATTGCCTGTATTCCATAATGGCGGATGGAACAAAGCGAGAGTTATAAAAATAAAAACGAATAGTAACAAGATGTATCGCGTGGTTACTATGAACAATAAACAATTATTAGTTACGGACAATCATTTGCACCCTACTCTCGACGGACTAAAACGAACAGACGAGTTAAATACATCGGACTTTTTATTATCTAGCACAATGGAATATGATAATCCATACGACAATAAATCATACGCTACCGGGGTTCTAATTGGAGCGTATCTTGGCGACGGGTGTCAGTCTAAAGATGGGGTAACATTTTCTTTAAACCATGAAAAAGCCGCAATATTACTCCCGTATCTAGAAGAAGCACTCCAAGTTAATAAGATAGAAAGACCAATTCACAAATACATCAAAGATAAACTAGTATCTGTTAGGATTTTTGGTACAGAATTGCCAAATTTAATTTCGCAATTTGTTGAGGGGGATTATTCTTATGAAAAAGGAATAATGCCAGACGTTTTTAGAGCCAATTCTATATTTAAACGTGGTATTTTATTTGGGTATTATAATACTGATGGAGGGAATTCTAATAGAATTTACTCTGTATCCGAAAGGTTGATTAGAGATATAGACGCCCTGTGCACTACTCTTGGGATAGTAACTTCGCTTAATGTAGATAATAGGACAGGGCAAACTGTCACGTTTTCTGATGGGCATAGTATGACCCATAACTATCCTTTACATTGTATCCGTATGTATGACCTACAAGGTAAGAGAGGTTATGATGGCATATTTAGAATTATTAATAATCAGTTTGGGATACGGGTTAAAGAAATTATAGAGATTCCTTGTCCAGAATACGTATATTGCTTTGAGATGGCAGACCAAACTGAACCATATTTTACATTACCGAATGGAATTATAACCCACAATTGCTCTTTAAAATTAGATGTAAAACAAATTATCAAACAGGTTGGAGGACAATTCGGAGCCGCCGACAACTCTGGTTCTATTGGTGTTGTATCTTTGAATCTTCCCTTGTACGGATATCTTTCTGGCGGAAACCCAGATATTCTATACGCTTATATTGATAAGTATATGGAATTAGCTTGGGAATCTCACAAACGTAAACGACGATTCGTCGAAGACAGGATGGCTAATGGGATGTATCCTATGTTGCATAGATTCGTGGATGATTTCCGTCACTTCTTTAATACTATTGGTGTTATCGGAATGAACGAGATGTTACTTAATATGGGGATGCCAAACATCGCAGACTCTAAATCAAAGGCATTTTGTATGGAAGTCATTAGTCACATGAACGAGGTTATTAGTGAGTTTCAAGTACGAGACAAAGATTTCTACGGAAAGAATCAAGGATTGATTGGCAATGTAGAATTAGTTCCCGGCGAAGGTTTGGTTCATAGATTTGCTAAACATCTTAAAACTAAATATCCAGATTCTATAGTAGCTAATGGTACTGATTCGATGTATATTACACGTGGATGTTGGCTTCCTGCTAACGAATCCTATCCACTCATGTTTGCCGCAAAACATCAAGAAGATTTACAAGATTTATTTTCTGGTGGGGCAAACTTCCAATATCATTTAGGAGAGCCAATCTTTGATTATCGTGCTACCAAATCTATCGTGCGTAAATTGGTAATAAATACCAAATTGCCATTCATATCTATTTCCCCAGTTATTGAAGTGTGCCCAGTATGTGGTAGAACACAAACAGTAGATGGATGGTGTGAACATGACTTGAATCCTTTCGAGGTTCAAGAATTAAAAAACAAAGGAATAGAGGTAAAAGAGCAGGGGGTGATGGCTAATGACGAAGGTTAAGACAGACCAATACGTAAGAGTAGTTGGATATTATTCCAAAACTACCGCGATGAATAAAGGCAAAGTACAAGAATTTAATGATAGAAAGATTTTAAAGGAGTCTACTAATGGTTGATGGCGTAAGAGTTGGTTCACTTGATTTTAAAATATCTTTGCAGAAACCCGGTTCTAAATATTTGGTATTAGATGAAGGAGACTGCGCGGGTGTAGTTAAATATGCTACTCAAGAAATATTCTTACTTAACAATATGGCAGAACAATATTCTTTTAAGGTTCTATTGCACGAAATGGTCCATGCGATGTTGGAGCAAGCTACTCACGACCAAGAAATCTTCGACGACGAACATACAGTAGAAGTTATTTCTGGTTTTATGCTCCAGATAATTCGTGATAACCCTACTCTAATTAAAGATATTTGGAAAGCGTGTAAAGTCAATGAATATAGCGGGGATTAATCCTAATGCAACTGGTCCGTATGATGGAGTAGCATACGAGATTTATGTAAGTGGATGCTCTTTGCATTGTAAGAATTGTCATAATCCAGAACTACAATGGTTTGACTATGGAACTGATTGGAAAGAAATGAGAGACCAAGTTGCCGCCGACCTACTCGATATGAAAGGATGGTATGATTGTATCGCTATTCTTGGGGGAGATTTACTCTCTCAAGATAGAGTAATAGCGAAGAAATTTATCGAAGATTTAAAAATAATGACTCCAGTTCCATTCTGGCTATTTACTGGATATGATGTAGACAAGATTCCTAAATGGGTGTGGCAATATTTTGATGTAGTTAAATATGGTCCATATGTAGAAGAACTAAAACAAGAAGGCTTCCCCGCATCGTCAAATCAAAGATTATGGAGGAAAACAGATGCTTGGCGTAAACGTAGAATTATTAGATTCAGAGGCGCGCATCCCAACTTATTCTCACCAAGGTGACGCGTGTTTTGATTTATATGCTTTAGAAGATACAATTATTTCGACCATGATGGTCACTCCTGTTCGTACTGGACTTGCCTTTGAAGTACCGGATGGGATGGTTATGAAAGTCTATCCTCGTTCTGGTCTTGCTACAAAATTTGGAGTAACTCTTGCTAACTGTACTGGTATTATTGATAGCGGATACCGCGGAGAAGTAAAGGTCCCTATGTACGCATTATTCAAACCTTACCAAGTGTATAAAGGTGATAGGATTGCACAAGCAGAGATTACCTCCACGCGAGAATGTATGTTTTTGGTCAAAGGAAAATTGTCTGTTACAGACCGCGGGGAAGGTGGATTTGGGAGTAGTGGCAAATGAAGTATAAACTAAAGGTGATGGACAGATATAAATATTATTGGAATCTTATTTGCGAATCCCCAAGTCCAGAGGATATAGTCACTTCTCTTTCTCCATACATGATTCGCATTGGTATCATCTACGAAACCGAATTAGATAAAAGTAGATTAGGTAGAGCAATTGGTAATATTAGAATTATTGATTGTCATTACGCAGGAGATGTTATCCGTGGACGTTTTGCGTAGTATACTACAAGATATTTCAGAAGATATGTTGGATGAAGAACAAATTATAGACGAATATACTTATATGTATGGCAGGAGTCCAGAGGAAATCTTATGTGAAAAAGAAACGCGGCAGGAAGTATCTCATTTGATACCTCTCGCCGCGGAGTTTCTTGATTATGAAGATAGAAATATTCTTATTGGTTTTATAGTACAAGGAAAGACAATGACACAGATTGCCAGCGATTTAAAGATTACTCAACAAGCTGTATCAGATAGGCTAAAAAAGATTCCTTCAAGTTAAAAAAATACTATCATAGATTCGCTGATAAAATCCCTTATTTCAATTATGCCTATGGCGGAGTAACTTGTGGAGACTCCTTATCTTTAAACTTTATTTCGGAATATCATCCGCAAAATCATACGAGCATGAAACCATCATTTATATTTGAGTATTACGAGAATCGCGGAGTTGGCGGATATTGGGGAACCATGAATGAAAAACCTTCCTATAAAACAAAAGTAGTTTGCGATATGAATAGATACATACCAAAAGATGTGGTATGTTCTTTATGTAAAGAATGTAAAAGAGAGGTAAGTTAATGGAACTATTTGACACGCCATATATAGATAGTCCGATTGTCAGATTATATATGCCCGGAGACCAACATCATGGTTGTCAATATTGGGCAAAAACGCAGTTTGACGCCGATATGGAAGCTATTATGAATGACCCATATGGATTAGTAGTAATCCCCGGTGATACAATGCAGAAAGATTTAAGAACTTCAGTTGGTAATGTTTATGCTCAAACTATTCCGCCCGGTAGACAAAAGTATGTCGCCGCGGATAGGTTGTATCCCATTGCAAAAAAAATTATTGGTATCAGCGGAGGGAATCACGACGAAGGTTCTCGTATTAAAGAGGATTCTACTGACGTAGAAGATTTATGTAAGTTTTTAGGCGTACATTATTTCGAAGACGAACTTTCATTTTCTATTTCTCATGGCAGGGACAAATATGGAAATCCTAAAGTGTGGACATTTTACGGAATACATGGTTGCACCAATAGCGCAACTATTGGCGGAGTAGCTAATGGATTACGTAGATTGAATCAAATTTGCGATGCAGATGTATATTTTATGGGACACACACATCAATGTTTGCAATTTTCTGATGTTTATTTTCGCAGAGATATATCACATCGTAGGATGGTTCCTGCCGTAAGATATTATGTATGTTCGGCAAGTTACCAAGGCAAAGATAGATTTCCAATTATCAATGCCATGCCCGGAAAAACAGTAGGTTGTCCAGTATTGACGCTTGATTCTCTCCGTAATAGAATTTCTATTGACCTCCCAACTGGAATTTGTGCATAAAGAAAAGCCGAAGGCGTAATGCCCTCGGCTCTTTTTTTATTTACTCTTCAAATGCAAACCTATCCCTCACATTCAAAATGAATAATTGTTATTATTTCGTCACCCGGCAACTCTCCATAAATGCTCCACATAACTCCTCTCCATTCAGCCAAACTATCATATCCATCATTGATTGCATCTTCCTCTGTCATATTCACCATGCGAACATATTCAACCCTTGAAACCATTTTAACAACAGGCTCAACCGTTCCATCTGTCGCAACAATCCGCATCAAATCAAGATTTATTTCTCGCTTGCCTTTGCGAGTTGTTGTTTTCTTTTTGCCACTTAATAACAATGGAAATATTTCATCACGCAATTTAATTTCTTGCATACTCATCTCTATCTCCCCTCCTTTTGTTCCCAAATTAAGTCAACAGGATTTCCGCAATGGTAGCATAAAATTCATAGTACATTTCCTGCTAATCCAGTTGTTGAATTTATCGTTTTGCAATGCGGACATTGCCAAGATAATTTATATACCGTTATTGGAGTTTTCTCGACAAGTACCTTTTAGGTTTTTTCATCCCTTTATTTCTCCTTTTGCTCTAACTTCTCCCCGCAATATGGGCAATAGTTAATTTCAGCGTGTTGTAATATGCCGCGAAAGTATGTCCAATATGCCGGTTTGGGGATATACGGTTTTGTCTTTTCAATTAATGCACCTTCTGGCATCTGTTTGCATTTGTGCCACTCCATCCCTCTATCTCCCCTCCTGCCACTTCTTTAAAGCGGCGCAAATTTGTTGTTTTTCGCATCCAAGATGCACCCATCCGCACCTTTCGCATCTACCCTTTCCCTTATACGTCAAACCGCAATCAGAGTTCATTTTTTCTGCCGCCCTGCACACCCTCTCCGCCCTCTCCAGCTCGTCCAGCAGTTGCAATATGGCGGCGGGGGAGGCGGCGGCGATGTAGGCGGCATCCGTGTCATTGTGTACTGGAATATATGAGCCTTTTTCGTCCGAGTATTCAACTTGAGGGAAACCTATCAAGCGCCATGATTCTTTTCCTACCGATTTCCACGGGCTTGGAAACATTGCTTCGCATTTTTCCGCCAGCCGCCGCAGTTCTTGCTTGTCAATCATTTTGTTTCCTCCCATTCCGAATTTCTTTTATCAACTCATTAAAGCCAACAATCACCACTATCGACAACCAAATAACGGCAAGGGCAGTCATTTGCACTCATTCTCCAACCATCGCCGCCAAACAACATTGCATGGTAAATCTGCACAACAAGCGTCTTCAGCGACGCAATTTCTGCACATACTTTCCTCACCAAGTTGATAACACGCCTTCTCAATCATCCGCTCCTTGCGCTCGATTAGCTCAACCGCATCGTTAATCAGCTTTAAGTCAATTACGCCATAGCACTCACGCAGGTTTTCTGTGATTGGCATATTGTTTTCGTCTAGAAGTTCTGATTTTAGTTCGTGTAATATACGCTCCGATTCTGTCATTTTACTCTACCCTCCTTTTTTTGTTAAATGCTATACCAAAACTCATCAGATTCACTTATCATTGCTCTAACTAAATCGCCAATACAGTCTCTAAAACTTTCACTAGTTACAGTGATGGTAAAATATCTTCTTTCGTATCCCATTGGGGCTACGTCAAAATGTTTCTCTGAAAATTGACTAAAAGTTGCCCCTTTAATATAATCTTTCCAACAAGGACTAAAACTCTCTTTTGTTAAGATAAGCACTTTAAAGCCAGTTTTGTCGGCACGAGCAAAGACCGTATAATAAGTATGGTCAAAAGTCTTACGATATTTAGTACCACTTTTATGTGTGTACACATTGCCGACTATTTGTTCTTTGCTTTGTTCCATAATTTCTACCTCCGATTTTTTTTGTATAGGTGTATCTATAGAACTAATGTTAACTCCTTTAGCGTCA
>Ga0116170_10003968_pt1 | contig 13702 bp, 8 predicted proteins | sample AD_JPNHW1_MetaG_FD_89797 | JGI IMG/M metagenome (GOLD analysis project Ga0116170, IMG submission 89797) | Active sludge microbial communities of municipal wastewater-treating anaerobic digesters from Japan - AD_JPNHW1_MetaG | ecosystem: Engineered > Bioreactor > Anaerobic > Digestate | place...
ATTTTGAGCTGTTTTCGATAAGCCATTAAGCACACCACATTCGCGGATAAGGTTACCAAACATCAGGAAGCCGATAAGAGCCAACGATGAAGGTGCAATAAGACCTGCAAGTACGGTTACAAGTATCGGGAATAAAATTAATACAGTTCTTGATACTTTTTTGTTGGCATCGGTATGCATTCGCATCTTTCTTTCATGCTTTGAGGTTAAAAGTTTTACCACCGGTGGCTGAATGATAGGCACCAACGCCATGTACGAATAAGCTGCAACTGAAATTGGTCCTAACAGGTTTGGTGCAAGAATTGTGGAAACTATGATGGATGTGGGTCCGTCGGCAGCTCCGATAATACCGATTGAAGCTGCTTCTTTGATATTAAATCCGAAAATGGTAGCTAAAACCATGGTAACAAAGATACCAAACTGAGCTGCAGCCCCGAAAAGCAACAACGAAGGTCGCTGGAACAGCGGCGAAAAATCAATCATCGCTCCAATGGCCACAAAAATAAGCAACGGAAAGACTTCGGTTGCGATACCTGCATTGAAAAACACATCCAACGCACCTTCAACAACCGCTCCGGTTGCCGGATCAATCTGTGTAAGCGCTGCTGTAAACGGGATATTTACCAGAATGGCACCAAATCCCATAGGCAACAGCAGCGTTGGTTCATACTGCTTTTTAATGGCTAAAAAAATCAAAGTAAACCCGACAATAATCATCACCAGATTTTGCCAGGTCATTCCTGCAATGGCAGGAAATAGTTGTTCTACTCCCATAATAAATAATGTTTTTTATTTTTTGTATTAAATTCAATAAATTAATTATCAAGATTATATGCAAAATAATTAAACGAAAATCAAAAAAAGGACTTCGGATAATCATATACTTGCTTAAGTTCTCCAATGTGCTAAAAAATATCTTCTCTTGGATATCTTTCTTCAACTTTGCTGAAAAAATAGGACGCAACCGCACCGATCAGTAAAAGAATGACACAGAAAACGGCAGCACCTACAAAACTCAATCCCGCGATAGCTAACTGGTCTGCCCTAAATGCCGGGAAAACAATGACCGGAAAGATTGCCAGTGACGAGCCTACAACCATTCCGAGAATAAAGTGATACATACCCGAATAGTGCTTCCTGAATAAATAGGAAGCTAATTTTGCAAAGAGAAGCACACATGCTATTACTCCGATGGTAAGCGGTATTACCACCGCCATATCCAGGTTTTTTATTCCGGTAGCCATCTTGTCGTAAAGCCCGAAATAAATCAGGAAATTCGAAGGACTCATACCCGGCACAATCATTCCAAGACCAATCAATGCGCCGGAGCCAAACCAAACCGGTATGCTCGGGGTTACATTTACAAGCTCCTGTTCACCGATCAGCATCAGGGAGAAAATGATTAACGCTGAAATGATAAGGATGATAATATCCTTTTTATTACGACCAGATTTTCCGGCCGTTCTGTAAAGTGATGGAAAAGTGCCGATTACAAAGCCTATAAACAGACAAGTAAACTCAGCGGCATATTTTCCGAATGCTTTTTCGACCACGATGGCAAAAAGAAAAATACCCAACGCCACTCCTATTCCAACAGGAATAAAGAAAAGCACATTTTTTACAAAATTCTTTCTTAGATCGGCCAGAAACCGGAGTAAGGGATCATAAAGGTTAAATATCACCGCCAATACTCCTCCCGACAATCCCGGAAGAATTGCTCCAATACCTACAATTGTGCCTTTAACAAGACGAACTATCCAGTCAACGACAGGACTCAGGCTCTTGGTTGTTTTTTCGCCGGAATCCGTTTTTAATCCACTTTTTGTCATCAGTTTTTTATTATTTCATTTCATTATTAAATCTCATCATGTCTTTCTTCTTTCAGCTTCTCAACTTTCAGTTCTACTTTCAGTTCTTCGTTTTCCTTGTTTTCCGAAATGAGCATGGAGAGAACAATAGAAAATGCCAGTGTAAAAATTATTACTGCCAGAGATACCCATGAATGCGCAGAGAAAAATGCGGCAACAGCCGGAATGGCACCAAGCAACATTTTACAGCCGATGAAAAACAGGATAAAACTTACACCTACTTTCAGGAAACGGAACATTCCCATAATCCCTCTCAGTGCAAAGAACAAGGAAATCAAACCCATAACTGCAAATACATTAGAACTGATTGCCAGAAAGTTTTCTTCACTTGCTGTAAGTATATTGGTTGCCCCTTCCTTAATTACCCCTATAATAGCCGGAATTGAGTCTATTGCAAATAAAATATCGGTAGAACCTATTACCAGTAAACAAAGAAAACTGTTTGTGATAAACCTTTTACCATCAATACGGGCAAAGAACTTTGGATTATGCGCATCCGGATCAACAGGGAAAAGCTTCGATGCACCTTTGTACAAAAAGTTTGATTTTGGATCAACATTATCTTCATCTTTCGAAAATACCATTTTATAAGCTGTATAGAGCAGAATGGCTCCGAATATATAAATAATCCATTCGAATCTTTCGACCAACTCCATGCCGACAAGGATAAACAGAATACGCAAAACGATAGAAATCATAATCCCGATCATCAGCAGTTTTGGTTGATTTTTATCATTGATACCCATCATGGAGAAAATCATGATAAACACAAAAAGGTTGTCGACAGAGAGTGAATACTCTGTCAGATACCCTGATAGAAATTTTGTACCCATAACATGGGCTGTATTCATCTTACTGTCCGGATTTTGTGTAAAAAAGAAATAAATTGCAACCGCAAAAAGCAACGCGATGCTGATCCAGACTCCGGTCCATTTTAAAGCCGTTGAAATACTTTCAGTTTCTTTGCGTCGTGCAGTCACGGCCAAATCAATAGCATAAACAATGATGAAGATTACTATAAATGCAACCCACCACATAGTAAGTGTTCCCATAAAATTAAATTTGTTATTTGATTAATTCAATATATTTCATCTGAAAAATATCCGTAAAGTTATTGTTATCAATTCCACAGAACAAATCATTGCACTGATAAGCAAATACTTACACACTGATACCTGTTTTCAAAAATCTGAATGCTAAGATATTGAATATTTTTATCATTTTAATGATATTGTTTATGATTCTTTTCAAAAAGAACAAATCATAAAACTACTGTAAAAACTGTTTTATAATTAAAAAGAAGTCTGCAGGCCATTCGTTGATTTTTATAAAATTACGTACCTTTGCAAATTGCATTTTTCTCAAAATTCATAAACCGAAGCATGTCAAAACAAGGAAATATACTGGTAAAAGGTGCCCGGGTTCACAACCTGAAGAATATTGATGTTGAAATTCCCCGTAACAAACTGGTGGTTATCACCGGATTATCCGGATCGGGAAAATCCTCTCTGGCTTTTGACACGCTTTATGCCGAAGGTCAACGCCGGTATGTGGAAAGTTTGTCGGCTTATGCACGTCAGTTTCTGGGGCGGATGTCAAAACCCGAGGTGGATTATATTAAAGGCATTCCACCGGCCATTGCCATCGAGCAAAAGGTCAACACCCGTAATCCCCGCTCAACGGTGGGAACTTCCACGGAAATCTATGAATATATCAAGTTGCTTTATGCCCGTATTGGCAAAACCTATTCACCGATATCAGGCGAACTCGTCAAAAAACATGAAGCGGATGATGTTGTTGAGGTTGCAATGGAATACCCCGACGGCACAAAACTGATGGTGCTGGCTACTGTCACACCCAAAGAAGGCATTAGTCGTGAAGAACGGCTGAACCTGTTTCTGCAAAATGGTTTCAGCAGGATTGTCATCGACGGGGAGACAGTTCGTATTGATGAACTTTTATCAAAAAAAACAATACCGGACACATATCGGGAAATTTTCCTGCTCATTGACCGCCTCGTAGTGGACCACAGCCCTTCAGGTATCAGCAGGTTGACAGATTCGATCGAAACAGCTTTTCTTGAAGGAAAAGATGCCTGTACGCTGGAGATCATAACTGATACCGAAACAAAGAGAGTAAATTTCTCGAAGGCATTCGAAGCCGACGGCATTCAGTTTGAACTGCCTTCCGAACACATGTTCAGCTTCAACAATCCGCTGGGCGCATGCCCTGTATGCGAAGGTTTCGGTAAAGTAATCGGCATTGACGAAGACCTGGTAATTCCCAACAAATCACTCTCGGTGTATGAAGATGCGATAGTTTGCTGGCGTGGCGAGGTAATGAGCGAATATAAAAAACAACTTATCCGCTGTGCCGACAAGTTTGATTTTCCCATTCACAAACCTTATATTGAACTGAGCAACGAACAGCGTGAACTTATCTGGACCGGCAACAAATACTTCGAAGGATTGAATTCTTTCTTCCAGATGCTGGAAGCAAACCAGTACAAAATACAATACCGGGTGATGCTGGCACGTTATCGTGGAAAAACCATTTGTCCGGCCTGCAAGGGTACGAGACTGAAACAGGAAGCTGCCTATGTCAAAATCAATCAGGTTCCCATCACAGAACTTGTTCTGATGCCTGTAACCCGACTGAATGATTTCTTTGAAAATCTCGAACTGGACGAACATGACGCTTCGGTGTCGAAACGATTGCTGATTGAAATCAGAAACCGCATCCATTTCCTGCTTGACGTGGGACTGGGTTATCTCACTCTCAACCGCTTATCCAACACCCTTTCGGGTGGTGAAAGTCAGCGTATAAACCTCGTCACATCACTCGGCAGTAGCTTGGTCGGTTCACTTTACATACTCGATGAACCTTCCATTGGACTGCATTCCAGAGATACACACCTGCTCATCAAAGTACTGCATCAGTTGAGGGACATTGGAAATACAGTGGTTGTCGTTGAGCACGATGAAGAAATCATGCGTGCTGCCGATTACATTATTGATATCGGTCCGGGCGCCGGAAGAGCTGGTGGAAATGTGGTGTGGCAGGGGAAGCCGCCAATTCAGCCCCCTAAATCCCCCAAAAGCCCCATTCCCCTTCGGGACTTCCCCCTCAAGGGGAAGGATGCGCACATAGACCTTTCAGCATTAAATAAGAATTTACAGGAACAAGATGAGTCGGATAATAAAGTTTATAAAACAGCCAATCCGTTGAATTATGAATTATTAAAGGAAAATGCTGATCAGAGAAAGAAAAATCCCACCGATGCTGAAAATTTTCTTTGGAATAATCTAAGAGGAAAAAATTTAGAGAATTTCAAATTTAGAAGAGAGTATGTAATCGGTGATTATATCGTTGATTTCGTAAATCTTTCCAGTCAACTGGTAATCGAAGTTGACGGAGGATATCATAAGGATGAAAAAGTAAGACAACAGGACGAAATACGTACGGCTTATCTCAATGAAAAAGGTTTCAGCGTCTTAAGATTTACAAACGAAGAGGTTCTGAACAACATAGAAAAAACGCTCGAAACTATCCTCATTGCACTGCGGCAAAGCCCTCCCTTGAAAGGAGGGTTGGGGAGGGGCTCTGACTTAGGGCTTTCCTACACTCTCGAGTATCTCCTCGGTCTGGAAACCATTCCGCTTCCTCTTCACCGTCGTATATGGAACAATTACATCGAGGTGCTGGGAGCGCGCGAAAACAACCTGAAAGGTATTAATGTAAAGTTCCCGCTGAACGTCATGACGGTAGTGACGGGTGTGAGCGGTTCGGGGAAATCGTCGCTGGTAAAGAGTGTATTTTATACCGCCCTGAAAAAATATTACGGCGGAGTAGCCGAGAAAACCGGACAGTTCGGTTCGCTCAGGGGCAGCATGCACCTCGCGAAGGATATCGAATTTGTGGATCAGAATCCGATAGGACGCTCCACCCGTTCAAATCCGGTTACCTACATCAAAGCCTATGACGAAATCCGGAAACTCTTTGCCGACCAGCAACTGTCCAAACAAATGGGATATCAGGCATCACATTTCTCATTCAACACACCCGGCGGGCGCTGCGAGGAATGTCAGGGCGAAGGTACTGTTACCGTAGAAATGCAGTTTATGGCCGATTTGGTACTGGAATGTGAACATTGCCACGGCAAACGGTTTAATCAGGACATTCTGGACGTTACCTACAGGGGAAAAAACATCTACGAAGTACTGGATATGACCGTCAACCAGGCTATTGAATTTTTCTCAGAACATACCGGAAACACTGAAAAACGTATCGTGAAAAGGTTGCAACCATTACAAAACGTGGGCATTGGGTACGTTAAACTGGGACAATCGTCGAGTACCCTGTCGGGCGGTGAAAGCCAGCGGGTGAAACTTGCCTCGTTTCTGGCCAATGAGAAATCAGAACCAACTATTTTCGTATTCGACGAGCCTACCACAGGTCTCCATTTTCACGATATTAAGACACTGCTGAAAGCATTTGACGCGCTGATAACAAAGGGGCACACAGTCATTATCATCGAGCACAACATGGAGGTAATTAAATGTGCCGATCACGTCATCGACATCGGACCTGAAGGAGGTGAAAAAGGAGGCAATATTGTTTTTGAAGGTACACCCGAAGATCTGGTAAATTGCGAATGTTCCTATACCGGAAAATTTTTGAAAGATAAATTATAATCATTCAACCTGTTTGGAAAAATAAATTTTTCATTACTTTTGTAAAAACACAAAATTATATGAAACGATTTTTTCTGAGTCTTGGAGCTTTATGTCTTATTCTTGTTGTAAATGCTCAGGACATAGCCAAGACAATTAATGATTACGAAGAAACCAAATCTACAACCATTTCAAAAGGGCGGAAATTACTGCTCGATCAGTTTGTAAGCGACCGCATCGACAAGGTCGAAGAAGTTTATGTTTATCTGAACGACAAAATTGCCGATGCCGATTATGCAGCTTTCAGCGCGTTCGAACAAATAAACCTGTCGTGCTGGACACGCCGCTATGAATATGCTCTAAAAGAAATATTGTATCTTGATTCAATAAATACAGCACGCAAAGAAGGAAAAACCGCAACCGTAACCCGAATCTATCCTGCAAATGACATGTTGGGTACACGGATTTACGAAAAAACAGCGCCCGTTCTGCCTTCTGTCCTTCAGAACATCTAAACGTCCAACCTCAGCCGCGAGGAAAAAGATGCGCTGCAGCTGATTATGAGGGATATTTATCTTACCGGTGACGATCACCGCAGGTCTTTGTATCAGGATTCCATCAATGCGTTAAGCACCAAATTCCTTTCCGATTACCCGGCATCCCCTTATTCCAGTTACATCCGTAACGCGGTTCGGTTTGTTTATCACCGGAATGACTGGGGCTTTGGATATGATTTTGGTCTGGGATACACACAGGTTTTTGGTTCAATGGTTGATATATATAAAAACGGATTTAATGCCAACGGCGGATTTGATATCTTCTATAAACAAACTGTGGCATATATTCGCTTTCTGATCAGTACGTCGGGCACAAAACACGCCGTTGTGGCAAACCATGGCAACGTAATCCCAGCTGAAACATTTATGAACTTCAATCACTTTGAATTCAGTCTTGGATATGCACTGCCTGAGTTGAAGCGACTGACTGTTACCCCGTTTGCCGGTATAGGCGCTTTCGGAGTTGCTTACGGAGCAGAACAAGACCGCAACGATAACACGATATTAAAGAATGCCGGAAAAACAGTGCTTTGTTATCAGGGTGGATTAAATATGGACTTTGATTTGTTTAATAAAAATGTTTCAGGCGGCAAAATGCCAGTCAGACTGCGTTGCACTTACATACGACCCTCAAACTCCGCTTACTCCTACTACCCTCCGGTATCTTTACCGTTTCTCTGGGTTTTGCCATTCAGGGCTGGAGTACCAAAAGAGAATTATAGTAGCATGACGGCCCCCCAGCCCCCTAAAGGGGTAGTAAGAGAAAGAATGATTACGTCACAACAAGTGACGCCCTCGCTAATTTAAAAATAAGGTACAGATCCTATACTAATTCTAATGCTATTAAGGTTGAAATATACAAAATAAGGTCTTTAATTGCATCTAAGGACCTTATCTCCTTGAATTAAACTTCGTAGTAATTTGGATAACCGGAATTAAAACCTTATTACCTTATTAATTTAACGTGAGTTCGACATAAGAAATAGTCCGTTAGGACTTAAATATCAATAGAAAGCGTGTTTTTGTATTGGTTCATTTCCCGTAGGGAATTGATATATTTATCCCCTAACGGGGAATTTAATTTATTTAATAACCTATTTCTATGGATATTAATTCCCTACGGGAATACAGACAATTTAATTGTTTTGGTTAAATGAAATCGAACTCACGTTAACTAAAACAAATCCTCAGGGAAATTAAAAAACAACAGGGAAAATTCAGTTTGAATTTTCCCTGTTGTTTTTTATATCCGGATAATGTTATTCCGCGGCAGGTTTCATCACAATTTCAATCACATTTTGCTGATCAACAATTGATTTCAGGGTTTTCTGAATGGACTCTGAAGTCAAAGCATCAACAGCAGCTTTGTAATCAGTACGGTAATTCAGTCCATCCTGATAGTAAGCTTTCAGTTTACCTCTCCACCAGTTGTTTTGTTCTATGTCCTGTTTGTACTGTTTCATCAGATTTTCCTTTACCTTGTCGAGGTCGTCTTTGAGCGGACCATTGTCGATTATCTGTTTGATCTCATCGTGAATGATGCCCATCAGTTTCGCCTGTTTTTCGGGATCGGTATCGAACTGCATCAGGATGGAAGCCTGATCTTTTGGTACATTAGCCATACCACCATATACTCCTACTCCGTACGATCCGCCTTCTTTCTCGCGGATGCTCTCCAAATAGCGGATATCAAGAATATCGCCGATAGCTGAAACCGCAACCTGATTGTTGATACTGAAAGGAATATCGGCCGTATAATAGATACGGTTCGAAGCCTTTTTGGTTTTCATCTTGAAAGTGAAATAGTTATTTACCTTTCCTTTGGGAAATTCGCGATAAACCTTATCGAATTTTTCAGTATTCTTCTTATCTGTTTTCAGACCGCCAAGATAAGTTGCCAGCAGCTGCTGAGTTTCTTTGTTGTTGGGGTCGATGTTTCCCACAAAAATAAAGGTAAAATCAGCCGGATTGGCAAAACGTTGCTTGTATATTTCCAACGCCTTATCCTGATCTACTTTTTCGAGAGTTTGCAGGTTTTGCAGCACGGTTCTCGGATCTTTGGCCGAAGTGGTTACCTGTATACTATCGGAGAAAGCCTTGTTGGGATTACTGGCCACATTAGCCAACTGTGTACGATACATGTTCATGATGGCCTTGAAGGAGTTGTCGTCCTTGCGGGGTTGCGTAAAGTACAGATAAAGCAGTTGGAGCATTGTTTCGAAGTCCTTCACCGATGAATTTCCGTTCATTCCCTCTTCGTACTGGTCGATATATGGCGATACCGACGCTATTTTTCCGGTAAGCACCTTGCTGAGCTCGACAGCGGAGAAATTACCGATACCGTTCGACTGAACAATTCCGTCAGCCATGGATGCCGAAGGCAAATCAGCTACGTTGTGAACTTTGGATATACCACCATCGCTGAAAGCGGTGAAAGAAATTTCATCCTTTTTGAACGTGGTAGGTTTGAAGATAAGTTTCACACCGTTGCTAAGTATCATCTCAGTGGTTTCCATCGCCGGGTTTTGTTTGATTTTCTTTACTTTTCCGGCTTTGGGAGCTTTATCCAATAGCGGTTTATTCAGCACCTCTTCGGCTTTGGCTGTCAGTTCGGCTTTGCGGGTATCATCGAGGGCTGTAAGTATCTGCTCCTTTGTCGGAACTTTTACTCCAGCCTTTTCAGGGGCTGTTACCGACACCACCAGGTTGGTATCCGAAACGTACGATTTGGCCAGCTGATTGATCATTTCTGTTTTCAGTTGTGGCAGCAGCATCTGAGCAGTCTGATATTCGAATTCTATTCCCGGTATGGGTTCGTCGGCCAGGAAATTACGGATGTATTCCTCTGCCAACGCCATGCTCTTCTGATTATCGCGTTCGTTATACGATTTCTCGAAGTTCTTCAGCATGTTGGTTTTTGCTCTTTCCATTTCGGCATTGGTGAAACCGAAGCGTTTCATCTTTTCGGCTTCGAGCAACAATGCTTTCAAGCCCTCCAGTTCTTTTCCTTCCTTGGGAACAACAGCCATCTGGAACGCGTCTTTCGATTTTACCAGTTCACCATAAGCGCCGTAAGCCCCGGCAAAAGGAGCATCGGCCTGCATGGCTATTTCCTCGAAACGTTCGCTGAGAACAGATGAGATCAATGAATTAACAAGTCCCATCGCATAACCCGGCATTGCCAGTTTCACTTCGCGTGGCAGTTTGTCTTTTTTATATTCGAGTTCTATCTGCGTTTTGGAAGCTTCGGGATCTGTTACAATTGAGATTATCGGTTCCTTGTTGTTTGTAATTTCATAAACGGGACGCTCTCCGAAGTTATCCTTTTTCGAAATATCGGAGAACATCTGTTTGATTTTGGCTTCCATCTTATCCACATCAATATCACCAACAACAACAATAGCCTGCTGATCGGGACGATACCACCTTTTGTAATATTCGCGCAGTGTTTTATAGGTGAAGTTGTTGATAACAGCCGTATCGCCGATAATATCTCTTTTTGCATACTGCGACCCGGGATATTTTTTTGCGTTGGATTGTTTCCACATTCTTCTGAACGCATTGTTACCGGTACGCCATTCTTCACGGATTACGCCACGTTCGCTGTCAATTTCATCATCCTGAAGCAAAATGAAATTCGACCAATCGTGCATCACGAGTAACGCACTGTCCAGCAGACCTTCGCGCATGGTGGGAACGTTGGACAAGCGGTACACCGTTTCGTCGAGCGAGGTGTAAGCGTTGATGTCATAACCGAACTTTACTCCGTTTTTTTCAAAATAATTTATTATGCCTTTTCCCGGAAAATTCTTTGTTCCGTTGAAAGCCATGTGTTCCAGGAAGTGAGCAAGTCCGTTCTGATCGTCATTCTCCAGAATAGCGCCTACGTTTTGAGCAATGTGAAATTCGGCCCTTTCTTTGGGTTCTTTATTGGCACGAATGTAATAGGTCAGACCGTTATCCAGTTTCCCGTAACGAATTTTCGGGTCCATTGGCAGCGGTTGCAGTTGCGACTGTTGCGCAAACAGGATTGCCGACATAACAGTCAGCAAAGCAGACAAGATAAATTTAAACGAATTGATTTTCATGTTGAGTAAAATATTATATAAATTGATTGGACTAATAATGCTGTAGATTACAGGCATTTCAACTACCGACAGACAGTTGGAGAGTTGAATAAATACAAAGGAAACAGAATTTTACTTAATCACCAATTATTAATCAACTTTTAATTGTTAAATTAACAAAATGAGTTAGTTTGATGCTTGAGTTTGCAAGTTAGAAATTTCTCTGTTTCTTTTTAATAGTTCTCCAGTCCCCTTAGGGAGAATCTGGTTTCGGTACTGAACTGTGTTGTCATGAAATAGGTTTACGATAAAGTAAACACATTTCATGATTAAAGATGCTAAGGTAACTCTGAGGGGGAATTTAGAGAAGGTTAAATAACAGATAGTAATCAATCAAACAATTACACGTTTAAATTTTCATCCTGACTTTCTGATATGTTCATATTTTGTTCACTCACAACCCGTAATATTATCCGCTCAAACAAAGAACAACCGGGATAAATTCCGGTAAAATATTTACCTTTGTATATGTAAAACAAACAAATACCTATGGCTGAAGAACTGAAAATAAATGGTGCTGCCGGTAAAGAAGCACGTTACCGTGAACTTATTCCCCAACTACAGGCACTGACGGAAGGTGAAAGTAATCTGACGGCAAACCTGGCAAACATCGCGGCTGCCCTGAAAGAAGTATTCGGATGGTGGTGGGTTGGTTTTTATCTAGTGAAAGAAAATGAACTGGTGCTCGGTCCGTTTCAGGGCCCGGTTGCCTGCACCCGGATCGCGTTAGGGAGAGGTGTTTGCGGCACAGCCTGGAAAGAAAGACGCTCCATTCTCGTACCCGATGTCAATAAGTTTACGGGGCATATCGCGTGCAGCAGCGCATCAGTATCCGAAATTGTTGTTCCGATATTCAATCAGCAGCAGGAAGTAACGGGAGTTCTGGATGTGGACAGCGAACTATACGATGTGCTGGACGAAACAGATGTGAAATTTCTGGAAGAAATTGCAGGAATAATAAATATTTAAAGAGGCCCCCTAATTATCTCCCTTAGGTCGCTGACCGTTGGTTCCCCCTTGGGGGACTTTGGCTGCATCGGTTTTATTAGAATATGTAAATTTATTTCAGGACAAGGCAAATCATTCTTTCTCTTACTCTCCCTTCAGGGGGCTTGTTCCTCTGCCCTTTCTGTCAGTCCTTCTGTTTAACTACCGTTTAAATGTAATTTCTCAAATAATGAGGTTTGCTGCCCCAAGCCCCTAAAGGGGATGTGAAGACCATTCGGGTAAATAAAAGCACATTAGATATGATGACCAGACTTTCATTAAACGCTCAATAACTCCCCCTTTTGGGGGGCTGGGGGGCTTTCTTTCTATTTACAAATCACGCAACCTTCACATTTGCTGAGTTCTCCGCGCAATCGTTTTTCCACCAGCAGTTTTATTCTGTCCTGCAGGGCGTCGATCCGGATATTATCAATAACATCGGCTGTGAAGGCATACATCAGCAACAAGCGGGCTTCCTTTTCGGTAATTCCCCGCTGACGCAAGTAGAACATGGCTTTATCGTCAAGCTGTCCGATGGTAGCTCCGTGCGAACATTTCACATCGTCGGCATAGATCTCGAGCTGAGGTTTGGTGCGCATTTTAGCTGTACCTTTCAACAGGATATTTTTATTTGTCTGATATGCCTGTGTTTTCTGCGCGTCTTTTGCTACATAAAGTTTACCGGTAAATCCGCCTTTAGCAGAATCATCCAGTACATATTTAAAGAGTTCAGAGCTATGACTATTGGGTTTGTTGTGAATGACCGAGGTAAAATTATCTATCTGCTGATTTTTGTCTGACAGCGCCATTCCACACATTAGTGTTTCGCAATGCTCTCCATCCAGATCAATTTCCACCGTATTGCGGGTTAAACCGTTATGAAGTGTAATTACATTTCCCAGAAAAGAGGAGGAGGTGTCCTGATCAACAAGCAGGGTGCACAGATTGGTGGTTTTGTTATGTACATTCTCCAGTTTGTAATGTTCATACTGAGCATTTTCGCCAACAAAAACCTCCGTTACCCTGTTCGAAAAAAAGCGCACATCATCTACGGTATGGTCACATACCAGAAGTTTAGCCTTTGCACCTTTTTCAAGAATGACGAGGTTGTGACTATTGGCCATAAAATCAGCATTGGAACGCAGGATATTGATTAACTGTACCGGTTTGTCGATCGTAACATTTTCGGGTACATACATAAAGAAACCATCCTGAGCAAAAGCTCCATTGAAAGCAACCAACCCATCATTTTGCTTAACGGACAGTTTACCAAAATACTTCTTAACGAGTTCCGGATGCTCTTCGGCTGCCGTTTTCAGGCTTCCGATGATAACGCCTTGGGGTAAGGTCTCATTGCGGGGTGTACTGACCGGATAAAACCCTTCGTTGACCACGAAATACAAATACGACGAAATACCCGGTACATCACATTTGAACACATCGTATGGATTGACTGCAAACCTGACACGGTTGATATTCAGCCCGTAATC
>Ga0116170_10003971_pt1 | contig 13691 bp, 8 predicted proteins | sample AD_JPNHW1_MetaG_FD_89797 | JGI IMG/M metagenome (GOLD analysis project Ga0116170, IMG submission 89797) | Active sludge microbial communities of municipal wastewater-treating anaerobic digesters from Japan - AD_JPNHW1_MetaG | ecosystem: Engineered > Bioreactor > Anaerobic > Digestate | place...
ACCCGGGGTGCCCGGTCTGGAGATGCTGGTCCGTGACGATGTCACCGGCGACTGGGTCCGTGCGGACGGGGGAGTGCAGATCGCTCCGGACGGCACGTTGACGGGCAGCAACCCTCCCAAGAACGATCCGAGCCGGACGATGGATGTGTACATCAAGCTCAACCGTCCTGTGGATGGAGTGATCTTCGTGTACGACAACCTGGGCGTTGCTGTGTACCGGAAGGATCTGACGGAACTGACCGCTCTGTGGCCGGAAGGCAACGAAGATGTCCAGCGTGAGATCAAGATTTCCTGGAATGGTACGGATACGCACAACAAGTTCGTGGTCAGTGGCGTGTATTTGCTGCGCGCGGTGGTGAAGTACCGCAACCGGGACGGAAAGCAGAACGTTCACAACCTCCTGTGGAAGTACGGTTGGGTCCGCGAGGACGCCGCGAAGTAGGGCGGGCGACAAAAAGCGTTGCCTAGGATGGGAAGGCAGGCCTTGCGAACGGCTCGCCTTTCTTTTTTGTGGCACCCGGGAAGGAAATCCCCCCAAGAGTTCCAGCAATTGAAACGAGATTCGATCTCGGGAGACAGAAAACAAGCCATATTCGTATCTCGAGGAGGACCGGTCACATGTCCATTCACATCGAGAGATCCCGACTGCGGTCCGCGCTGTTGATCATCCTGCTGTCCACGGGGTGCGTCTCGGCGAAGACCATCATGTGGTTGGGGAATTTCTTCCAGCAGGGAGCCTTCGGGAACAACGCCAGCCCCAGTTCCGTCGATTCCGTCTGGGTGCAGCGGACGGACAGCTCCGGGAACCAGGGGTACGCCTACTCCGCCCGCAATTTCCAGCTGACCAAGACCACCGCCTACGTGGACCAGGCCGTTTCGCTGTCGCCCTTGATTTCCTGGTGGTCCATTCCCACCTGGAGTCCCAACCAGTTCCGCAACGGAACCATCCGCTTGACGCTTTCCTACAAGATGGTCTACGGAGGCGGGGCGCCGCAGGTGGTCCGCAACGAGACCCAGGAAATGAACGGACGCTATTCCGCCATGCCCGACCTCGTGGACAGTTGCACCAGCGCCTTTCCCGGAGACACCGTCTGGATGTATTTCGACCTGGGGCAGTGGGGGAATTCCCAATCGCGTCCACGTTGCAGCGACCACAATCCCTACCTGAAACTCTTCGGGACCGTCCACTTGCTCAATCCCTGGCCTGGACGGATGGCATACGTCACCTGGAACGGGAAATGGCAGCCCCTCTACGCCGAATCCGGTCGCCCGGGATGGGTTTCCACCAGCTTCTACGGTCTGCCCTCCCTGAATCCCGTGCAGAGTCTCCTGTTCGCGAGCTCCGATCCGACCTCCGGCGCGGCCGGGATCCAATACATGGACATGACGGGGATCGGTGCGGGCAACTCCCTCGCCCCATGGGACTTCTCCGCTCTGGCCTCCCCCTGGGAGAGGTGGATCGCCCCTCCGGTGGATGGAACCAACATTCCCAAACTCCTGACCTCCAAGCCCGCCTTGGCCACCACCCTGATGATCCGGCGGCCCACCTGGAGCGCCAGTGCCCTGAGGGTCACATGGAAAGGAGTACCAGGTCGGTTCATCGCCCAATCGACCTCGTTTTGCGAATGGTTTTCCATCACGTTCTACGCGGGACTGATGCCCTCCAACATCGTGCTGAGCCATCCCTTCCAGGACACGGTCTTCGGTGCCAACGGGCTTGAACCCGCGCCCCTGGATTATTCAAGCTACTCCGGGTGGATTTCCGTTCCGGCGACCACCACGGCCGACACCTTGTGGCTGAACACCCTGGGCACCCAGAAATCGCCGACCACCACACGTCCCGCCGGGAGCGAAATCACCGTCTGTGGAGACAAGATCCTTGCCTTCCAGGTCTACGATTACAAGCTTCCGGGCACCTATTTCCCCTTCTCCGAGCGTACCAATTCCGACATGATCAAAGGGTTGGTGGGACCCGTGCTGGGTGCGGATGGTCTTCCCACCTACACGGGCAAATCCATGTGCGGGAACGGCGACCCCAGATCCACCGAATGCACGAGCGTCGCGAACGGTCCCGACAACTGGTTCAAGAAGAACCAGTACAACACCACCGGATGCCTGCTCCAACCGCTGAAGCTCAACGCCACCACCGGCAAGTACGAGTATTCCAGCAGCGACTACTTCCCGTTGGATACGCTCATCAAGGACGCGGCGTTCAACGAGATGCTGCCTCCCTCCCAGACCCAGTCGCACGATTTCGGCTTCTGCATGCACGCGAAGTCCACTTTCGAATACGTTCCGGGACTGAGCTTCTCCTTCCGCGGCGACGACGACGTGTGGGTGTACATCGACAAGAAGCTCGCCTTGGACCTGGGTGGGCAGCACGGACCCATCGCCGGCAACATCAACCTCGACAAGCTGGGACTGCTGGAAGGTCGGGCCTACCAGTTCGACATGTTCTACTGCGAGCGCCACACCCCGGGCTCGAACATCCTGGTCCAGACCACGATGAACCTGGTGCCCAGCTACGATTTCCGTTTCGATTCCACCGTGGTCTCGGGGACCAACGTCCTGAAGATCGACCTCAGCTACATCAAGACGGAAATCGACGGATCGAAGTGCCAGGACGACACCAAGCAGACTCCCATCCAGGGCAAGGGTCTGTTCTTCCTGCAGTATCCGGACGGCCGATCCGTTCCCATCCCCGAGCCCCCCTCGCCATCGGGGTTGGCCGGTGTGGCCATCTCGACGGATCTCAGCAGCATCCAGGTGGATCTGGCCGCCATCAAGAAGGATCCCAATCTCACCCAGCGGGGCTGGTACAAGATCGTGATCCGCTTCCAGAACGATCCATCCCAGGCCAACGTCAAGGAGATCCCTTTCCTGGTCGATCGCGGCCCCGTGGATCTCTCCGCCGACCTCTTCGACATCGATGGAGACGGGAAGGCGGATTCCCTGGTCGTCCATGCCGTGGACACGGTCTTCAAGTCCTCGGACCTGAAGAACATCCGTGCGGTTTGGGCCAAGGCAAGCGGCGCCCGCGATTCCATCGTGGTCGGTCCAGGGGCGATCCGCCTGCTTCCCGGAGACACCGTGGCGGTGGTCGGTTGGGGTGCCTCCACGCCGTTCCAGAAGCGTTCCGGCTGCCCTCTGGGCGGATGCGTCTCGATGGGGATGGCCACCACGCTTCCCTATCTGCCAGATTCCGTCCGCAATCCCGTCAAGGTGTTCCGCGAGCACGTCGCCCCCTTCGCGGATTCGGCGTTCCTCTCCTTCGGCGCCGGCAGCGCTCCGGACACCCTCAAGGTGTGGACCGGCGAGGGAGGCATCCAGGATCCGGCACGCCCGACATCGCCATGGGTGGTGGTGGGCGACAGGAGGACACCGCGGAACCTGATGGTCCCGGACGCGGCCAACCCGGCTCCGATCCAGGGACAAGGCAGGCTGCTGGTCCTGGTGCTCCCGGTGGGGCACGGGATCGGCGGAGGGGACTCCGTGCGCCTTGCGGGCCGGTTCGCCGATTCCCTCGGCAATTCCTCGGTGGGCTCCAGCGTCTGGGTGCCCATCCGGTTCGGAGCCCAACCCGTGCGCGTGATCGCGCGCGACCAGGACGGCGACGGGCAGGTGGACGACATCGAGATCCGGCTCACCAAGTCCAGCGCCGGAGTCCCGACACCCACGGGATTCGGCATGATCTGGAACGGAACGCCCAAGACCATCGCCGCTTTGACCCGCAGCCAGGATCTGCTTTCCTGGCGGGGGAGCATCGGTCCCTACGCGCTTTCGACGGCACCGCTTCCCGGGGATGCCGGATGGCTCGCCATGGGAGCCGACGCCAGCACCTTCCGATCCGCCGTGGAGGATTCGGTCGCTCCGGTGGCGCTTTCCGCGCGGCTGATCTACGGCTTCGATGCGGGATCCTGGGACACGCTGGAGATCACCGGATCCGAACCGCTGGCCATCCAGGCATCGTCCCAGGCGATGGTCGCCTCCGATCCCGCCGGGGTCTCGAGGATCGTTTCGTCGGCCAAGGCCTCCGTGGTGGGGGGCAATGTGCTCCGGATCGCTGTTCCCGCGGGAAGCATCCCCGACGATGTCCTCTGGGCGCGGTTGGGGACCGGGGTTTCGGACGGACACGCCTCGGTCGGAGCCGTTTCGCGCTGGGTTCCCTTGGTGGTGGTTCCCTCCGGGCGTGCCACCCTGTTCGATTCCGACGGAGACGGGCGGGCGGACTCCATCCACCTGGCGATGCGAGGGAGCATGCCGCTTGCCTGGATGTCGGTATCGTGGTGTGGTACGACGGGGGAACCGGACGTGCGCAAATGGCCCGTCGCTGCACATGCGGGGGCTTCGGGGATCCGACCGAGCGACCCCACGGCCTGGTTCGCCAAGGGTGCCACCAGTTGCCTACAGGATCCATCCGTGACGTTCCTCGATCCGGGAACCGGAGCGGTGCTCGCCCGCTGGCCGTTGCTGGACGGGGTGGCTCCGATGGTGGTCCAGGCACGCTACGCCTTCGGGGATCCGGCCGACACCCTCGTTGTCCGCTTCAGCGAGCCAGTGGGCGTCTCGCACGCCACGCCTCCGTGGGTCGAGTGGAAGGGGAGCGAACCGACTCCCGTGATGCACGATCCGGCATCGATGCTGGGTGGTGACGGGACGACGGCCATGCTGGTCCTCCGCTCCGGCTCGCAGGCCACGGATTTGACGGATTCCGTCCGGATCGCATCCGGATCCTTCGCCGGGAACCTTGCGGATCAGGCCGGTGTTTTCGCGGGGGCAAGAAGCCCCATGGCTCCACTGGAGTGGGGATTGCCTCCGCTTTCGGTTGCCGTTTCCGATCCCCAGGGGCTGGGACGCGGAACGACCGTGTCCGTCCGGGCCCTTCGCGATGTTCCTCGTGGAGCCATCGCGGGTGTCTGGAAAGTATCCATCCGCTGGAACGGTGAGGGGAGGGATGTGCCCATGGCGGATCTCCTTCCTGCCGCCTCGGGAGGTTGGCTCGGGCCTCTTGCCTCGCCGCTTGCCCTGGGATCCACCCATTGTGGCGAGGATTGCGGAGCTTCGTCGGTTTCGGCGCTGGGAACAAGCGCCCCGGCGATCCTGGTGGACAGCGTTCCCCCAAGCCTGGTGGCGGCTTCCTTCAGGTACAGCAAGAGGGATGTGGCTCGCGACACCCTGTTCTTCCAGGTCTCCGAGCCATGGACCCATCTCCTTCCGGCGAACACCCTTCTGCCTCTCGTGACGGCGGGACGCTCGACCGCACCCCTGGAAGTGGACAGCGTCCTGAACTGGTTCGCAACCCCCGACGGCGGTTTCGCCCTGGTGGTCGACACCTCGTGGGAAGAGGCATTGCATCGTGGCGATTCCGCGCGTTTCTCCTGGAACGGAGGAATCCCCTTGGCCGCGGATATTCCGGGAAACCGGGTGGGATTCCTCTCGCGCTGGGTACCCATCGAGTTCGGCCAGAGGCCTTTGGAGCTGATCATCCGACAGGAAAACCAGATCCTCGCCAACGGTATGAATGGCGCTCCGGCATGGACCGAACCGCCTCCCGGGGTTCCCGGTCTGGAAATCCTGGTGCGGTCGGACAAGGGATGGGTGCGGGTGGACCAGGATCTGGTCCGGGATCCGGCCACGGGCATGGTGATGGGCGGCAATCCTCCGAAGAACGATCCAGCCCGCACCATGGGCGTCTACATCAAGCTCAACCGCCCTCTGGAGGGCACGCTGTTCGTCTACGACAACATCGGGACCGCGGTGCTCCAGGAAGACCTTTCCAAGCTGCGCGAGCTTTGGCCGGAAAACGGCGACGACCTCCAGCAGGAAATCAAACTCACCTGGAACGGAACCGGGCCCACGGGAAAGTTCGCAGCTGGAGGGATCTACCTGTTGCGGACCTTCGTGAAGTTCCAGGACAAGTCCGGTCGCAAGGAATTCCACAATCTTCTGTGGAAATACGCCTGGGCCAGGCCCACGCGGTAGGCTTGCCGGAAAGTGACTCCCGTGGGAGGCGGAACGCAAATCGCCGGCAGCGACTGTTGGCGGTGGAAACCGCTTGTCTGGAGGATGTTTGCGGAGTATTGTCCAGACACATCCTTGGTGCATGGGAGGCGAAGGTGAATCCGCAACATCAGGTGGTCGAAGACAACCAGTTCGGGGGGCGAATCCGCGTCAAGGATTCCTGCGTGGAAGTCTTCTCCATCCCTGGTGGTCAGGTGCACCTGCGCGACGGTTCCGGGAAGGTCCTCGCGAAGTTCGGGGTCTCGCCCTACCAGACCCGCGTCCTGTCTCTGAAGGGGATGGGGCGTGGCCGCTACACCGTCGATCTTTCCAGCCTCACCGGAGGCATTTCGGCGACGGTCGACGCCTAGGAACTCCGGCTGGCGAGGGGAGGAGAATCACCTCCCGTCCGCGACGACCTCCTGGCAGGACGGGAGGGTATCGATGGAAACCAGGTGTCTACCGGACTCGAAAGTTCCCTCGAATCGACAGATTTTGGTCTTCCCTGGGCCCGACTTGCATTTCGCGTGCACGGGAAGACCGGGAAGATGCGACATCCTCATGTCCCAACGCATGTTCCGATCGAACCCGAACCGTACCGTCCATGCCGGAGGGATCCAGGTGGAGTCCACGCCTTCCAGGCAGCGGGGCAGGGGGAGCACCACCGCATCCGGACGCTCCTTCAGGGAACGGAAGGCCTTGGAGAACGGCGTCCAAAGCCCCTGCCGCAGGATTTTGGCGGACCACGTGCCATTTGGCAGGTGCGACCGGATGGAATCCCGGATGGCGCCGTCGACCTGTTCCTTCCAGCGTTTCCGATCGGACTCCCTGGCCAATTGGCTGGAGTCCTGACGGCAGGAGGAAGCGAGCGGGCGAGGATTCAAGGGAAGGCATCCCAGATTGGACGCGTAGGCGAAATCTCCCAGTCCGGAATCCAGAAGCGGTAGCTCCTGGGATTTGATCCATTCCTGGATGGAACCGGTGGGAGCGGATCGATCCAGGATGCCTGCCACCTTCCACGTGGAATCCTCCGAGCACCAACGGAGCACGGGGGCTCCCGAATTGCCTTTCCAGGCGGGGCACTCCACCAGCGGGACGCGTCGAGACCGGGGATCCAGGAAACTCGCCTTGGATTCCTTGTCGTGGAACACCGAAGTGCGCCTGCTGACCAGGCATTCCTGCAAGCGGATCTGGGCGGATGCGTTCTTGTGGACCAGCACCGAACCCCAATCGGGAGCCGCGACCCAGATCCTGACCGTATCGAGGTCGAGAAAACCGTCGTAGGAAAGGGGCAACGGACGCCGTTGCACCGGACGTGCCAGCCGGACCAGGGCCCAGTCCGGTTCGTCGATGCGGTCCTCGAATGGAGACAGGGCTTCGATCGTTTGGCAATCGACGGAATCCGCGTCTTTCCCGGGAAGGGGCGGAAAATACAGGCGGACCTTGTCGCGGCAGCCAGCTTTCGCGGACTTCGCCGATGGAGGCAGGCAGTGATGGTTGGTCACGACCCGGTCGGGCGAGATCAGAAAGGCCGTGCATTGCGAGGGAACGCCCTTGGGCTCCCGGGTTACCCAGAGCCCGACGCCTTCCGGGCATCCTGCATTCAGGCACTGGACGGGGAATGGCGGCCTGGATGCCGACTTGGCCCAGATGCCTGAGGCCAGGAACAGGATGGCAAGGGTTGTCCGGAAGGGCATCGAGGAAGCCTACACAGAGAAGAACGATTTCGCCGCCGGATTGATCTCCGAAAGCGTTCGATCGTTTGGGAGATAGGTGTCGGAGGGGTTGTCGAAGCTTTGGACGGATTCTAGATCCCTGTCCGTTCCCGTCTCCGGTCGTCGGCGGCGGAGTTTCAAGGAGAATCATCCCGTGAAGCGCATCGCTCTTCTGGCACTCGCAGGATCCGCCATCGCGCAGGTTCCTGCCCCCGTCGCTGCTCCAGTTCCCGCTCCGGTTCCCACCGAAGCGCCGGTCGTCAATGTCGCACCGCTCGCCCCCATCCACGACATCCTGATCCAGGGGAACCCCGCAGTGGGAGGATCGTTCGCCAGCGTGGTGGTGACGCCCCACGACTACTTCGGAAAGCGCGCCGCCACCTTCCAGTGGAATGGCGGCACCCCCGACTTCCAGGGCAACGCCATCGCCGTGTGCGACAAGGTGTTCGCCGCGTTCGATGTCACGCAAGGCTCCGGAAACCTCACCGGCGGTTACATGACTCCGGTCTGGGGCGCGGGTGCCCGAGTGGCCCTCAATCGCTATGGTGCGAGCACGTCCGATTCCCTTGCGCAGATCACGCCAGTGGAAGTGGACTCCAGCCTCGCTCCGACTGGCTTCGGAATCTTCGGCTCCATGGCTTTGGCGGGCAAGAAGGAAGCCTATGCTCGCCTGGACTGGTTCACTCCCTCCAACTACAGCTCGCTGAAGTTGGATACCTACACTCCCCTGGGCAAGGTGACCACCGAGAATTCCAGCCGTGCCGATGGCATCCACCTGGGTGCCGGCGTGCGCACGGAAGCCAAGGGTCCTCGCGGCTACTCCTGGAACGTCGCCCTGGATTACGCGAACGTGAGCTCCCGCAATTCCGGTCAGTCCTCCGATTCCACCCATGCCATTCATACCTTCCACGAGTTGGGTCAGTTGGGCAAGACCGTCGAGGCCGACGGCAACATCCTGGCCATGGGCGTCGACCAGCGGTTCATCGTGGCCAACGGCCGCGGGGGAGCCGCCGACACTTCCTACATCGTGTACAACGGCGCCTATGTGGCACCGGACTGGCGCTACTGGGTGACCATCGAACCCACTCTCGCGGTCATCATCCCGATCTTCGAGAACTGGACTCTCAAGGGAGGTGCGCGCACTGGTCTGGTGTACACCTCCTGGGACGCGGTCACCGGCGAGAAGGCCTATTCCGAGGGGCGTCTGACCACCACCGCTCCCACCGGCAGCCTGGGTGTGCGTTACGCTCGCAACGGTCGTTGGGCTGCCGAAGCTCTCGTGAACAACGCGTTCCTGAGCTACGGCCCCTACTTCGTTTCGGGCGAGCAGACGAGCCCGTTGATGGCCGCCTTCGCGATCACGGTCGCTCTGCGCTGATTTGAAAACAGGCTGAAGCGCTTCCTTGTTGGGGCGCCAGGCAATCCATCCCTCGACCCGACGGTGTCTCCACCGGCGGGTTTTTTGTTTCCGGTTTCTACATTGGCTCTCCCGGTCGATGTGGTCGGTACCGTGGAGGAGCCCTTCAAGATGAGTCGTCGCATTCCTGCTGATCTGCGTGGCGTGGAACTTCTGCGCAATCCCCTTTGGAACAAGGGCACCGCCTTCACCGAACGGGAGAGAGACCAGCTTGGCCTTCGCGGGTTGCTCCCCGCCCCCGTGCGCACCATGGAACAGCAGGCATTGCGGGTTCTGTCCAACCTGCGCAGCAAGTCCGACGACCTGGAGCGCTACCTGTACCTGATCGGATTGCAGGATCGCAACGAAACCCTCTTCTACCGGGTCCTGGTGGACAACCTGGAAGAGCTGATGCCCTTCGTGTACACTCCCACGGTGGGACGCGGATGCCAGGTCTTCGGACGGGTGTTCCGCCGTCCTCGAGGCCTGTACATCTCGGCCGACGATCGCGGGCGGGTTCGCGACGTGATGCTCAATTGGCACCAGAAGGACGTCCAGGTGATCCTGCCCACCGATGGCGAGCGCATCCTGGGATTGGGTGATCTGGGGGCCAGCGGGATGGGAATCCCCATCGGGAAGCTGTCGTTGTACACGGCCTGCGCCGGCATCGATCCGGCCGCCTGCATGCCGGTGATGATCGACGTGGGAACCGAGAACGAGGATTTCTTGAACGATCCTCTGTACCTGGGACTGAAGCGCCACCGCGTGAAGGGGAAGGAATACGACGACCTGCTGGAGGAGTTCATGCAGGCGTGCAAGGAACTGCATCCCCACGCCCTGGTGCAGTTCGAGGATTTCGCCAACCACAACGCGTTCCGTCTGCTGGAGAAGTACCGCCACAGCCACTGCACCTTCAACGACGACATCCAGGGGACGGGATCCGTCGCCCTGGCGGGAGTGCTCAGTTCGCTGCGGGTGACGGGTCGCAAGATCACCGAGGAACGCGTCCTGTTCCTGGGAGCGGGCGAAGCCGCCACCGGCATCGGCGAAATGATCGCCGCGACCATGATGGACGAAGGGCTCTCCGAGGCGGAAGCCCGCTCGCGTTGCTGGTTCGTGGACTCCAAGGGCCTGGTGGTCGCTTCCCGCAAGGATCTGACCCACCACAAGCAGCCTTGGGCACACCAGGCGGAATTCCTGCCCACCCTCGCCGAGGCCATCGACAGGATCCGTCCCACCATCCTGATCGGGGCTTCCGGGATGACCGGAGCCTTCACGCCGGGAATCCTGCAGGCCATGGCACGCCACAACGAACGCCCCGTGGTGTTCGCCTTGTCCAACCCCACCTCCAAGGCCGAATGCACCGCGGAGGCGGCCTACGTCCACACGGACGGACGGGCCCTGTTCGCATCCGGCAGTCCTTTCCCCAGCGTGCACCACAAGGGCGTCACCCACGTGCCGGGCCAGGGCAACAACGTCTACATCTTCCCGGGAGTCGGCCTGGGTGCCATCGCGACGCGTTCCCGCGAGGTGACCGATCGCATGTTCCTGATCGCCGCCAGGACCCTGGCCTCGCTGGTGCGTCCCGAGGAGCTCGCCACCGGCAATCTGTACCCATCCCTGACCCGGATCCGCGAAGTCAGCGGAGCCATCGCCGTGGAAGTGGCCCGCGAGGTGTTCCGCGCCGAGTTGACCGACATGGCCGAACCCTCCGACCTCCATGCGCTGGTGGATTCCTGCCGGTACAACCCAGAATACCAGGATTACGTCTGATCGTCCCTCGTTCCATCCGCTCCGGGGAAGGGTGAGGGAATGTACGACCTCGAGGGAAAACTCGTGGTGGCCGTGGCCTCGTCGGCCCTGTTCGATCTGACGGAATCCGACAAGGTCTTCCGGGAGCAGGGCGAGGAAGCCTACCGCGCACACCAGCGGGAACGCGAGGATGTCCAGCTGCCCGAGGGGGTCGCCTTCGGCTTCATCAGAAGGCTGCTCTCCTTGAACGTGTCGGAATCCGACCATCCGGTGGAGGTCGTGCTCCTGTCCAGGAACGACCCCGACACCGGTGCCCGGGTCTTCCGGTCCATCGCCGCCCGGGGGCTGGGGATCGAACGCGCCGTGTTCACCAAGGGGCGCCCGCCGTGGCGCTACGTGGAGTCCTTCGGTGCCAGCTTGTTCCTTTCCGCGCATCCGAAGGACGTGCGCGAGGCGGTGGATCTGGGTGTGCCCGCCGGACAGGTCCTGGCCGGGGGCGGATATCCCGACGACCCGGACGACCGGGGATTGCGGGTGGCCTTCGACTTCGATGGCGTCCTGGCGGACGATTCCGCGGAAAAGGTCTACAAGGAGGGCGGATTGGATGCCTTCCGCCGGTCGGAACGGGCCATGGAAGGGACTCCATTGAATCCGGGGCCGCTGTTGCGCTTGTTCCGCGAATTGGGCCGCATCCAGGCCATCGAAACCGCGCGACGCCAGATCGACCCTTCCTACGAGCCCCTTCTTCGCATCGCCATCGCCACCGCACGGGGCGCTCCGGCCCACCAACGGGTGGTGGAGTCGCTGCGTTCCTGGGGTCTGGGCGTCGACGAGGCGTTCTTCATGGGAGGCGTGGACAAGGGCCGCGTGCTGGGAACATTCCGCCCCCACCTGTTCTTCGACGACCAGCTCGCCCACGCCCAGCCGACGTCGCAGCTTCTGCCTTCGGTCCACGTTCCCTTCGGGATCGCCAACCGAGTCTGACGGAATTCGTTAGGCTTGGGGCTTGCGGGAGAGGGAATGGGCCACTTCGTGCGGATCCGGCCAGAATGTGTCCGCATGGACGGAGACAGGAAAGGGCTGTTCTTCGCTGGGCATCTCCATCGCGGCGGCCGCGGCCCTGCCGCGCACCAGCCGTTCCACGGTGGGGAAATACTCGGCGGGCATGGGGCGGGGCAGCCGTGTCAGGTCGAAGGAATGGGGCAATAGGCAGCCGATCCCGATGTTGCCTTTTCCCGTCCGTGGGCCGTCGGGGAACGGCAGGAGGATTTCCTCCAGCCGCTGGGCCATCAATTCGGCGAAGCGCGCCGCTCCCTCGGGATCGGTGCGGGACAGGAAGATCACGATCTCGTCCTGGTCGCCACGTCCGCACAGGTCGGTCCCGCGCACGGAGTTGCGGATCAGCCTGCCCATGGACTCCAGGATCGCGTCCGCCTGGCGTGGCCGGAGCATCCTGACCCGGTCCAGACCTTCCAGCCTGGCCACCACCACGCACGCCGGGTCTCCGAAACGGAAGGCCTGGCGCAGATCCCGCAAGACCACCTGCGTCCAGAAACGCTTGGATTGGAGGCCGGTGATCGGGTCGATGGTGGCTCCCTGCCGGACCAGGCATCGGTTGGCGATCTGGGCGGCGAAGAAGTTCAGGATCTCCCACTGGGGAGATTCCACGGCAGGGGATTTTTCCACCCAGAAGGCGCCCAGCCAGCGTCCATCGGAACGCAAGGGCATGACGGCCGACCCGTCCGGACAGAGGTCTCACTCCAGGCGAGGGGCGTCCAGGATGGTCTTCGCCAATTCCGGTCCCAATTGGCTCTCGACGGATTCCCCGACCTGGCAGGGGCCGATCCCTGCGATCACCCGCAGTTCCTGCGCCTGCTCCGCTCCGGCGAAGGAGCTTTCCTCGAGCTGGGATGGGGGGAGGTAGTCCGATTGCGGGGGTGCCAGGGCCACGATGGCGCGTTCGATGCCAAGCACTTCCGCGGCTTCATCCAGGATGGAATCGATCTCGGACTGGAAGGAAAGCCGCTCCTCCTGTCGCAGACAGCTGGACAGGACCTGTCGAAGGCCGCGACTGGATGCCTCGAGCTGGCGCAGGACGGTGGAATGGCGAAGCGAGAGTTCCACCCAAACGAGGAGTTCGTCCGGACCACGGGATTTGTCGCAGTACCCCTGGATGTCCAGACGCTGCATCATCTCCCGCGGCGGTTTCTCGGAGGAGTAGCCGGTCAGGAGGACCACCTGGAGGGTGGGATCCCGCACCTCCACCAGCACCTCCTCCGCGCCCATTTCCGGCATGAAGTAATCCAGGAGGAGGAGATCCACCTTTTCCCGTTCCAGGATCGCCACTGCGTCCTGTCCCGAGGTGGAGGTCAGGACGCGATGTCCTTCCCGTTCCAGGATCAATCGCGTGGCATCCAGGAATTCCTGCTGGTCGTCCACGCAGAGGATGGTCTTTCCGGAAGCGGCCTTGTTGGCCTGGTTGGATCGACGCGCCATCAGGGTTCCTCCTGGACCAGGATGCTGGTTTGGAAAACGGCGTCGGGAAGGTTCGCGGACAGACGCGGATCGGGCCAGTCCGTTTCTTCGTCGATGCTGAATCGTTGCCCCCCGGCCTTCTTCGAAGCGTAGACCTGCCGGTCCGCCCTGCAGAACCCCGTCTTCAGCACGTGTTGGAAGAAGCCGTTGGGGATGGGGCGGGGGATGGAATTCATTGTTCCTGTCCTAGGTTGAAACCCCCGTCTTTAGACGGGCAGCTTTCAGCCAGCCGGCTTGGCAGTAGATTCAGTAGATGGAGTACCGCCACGGGGATCATACGACAACAGCTCTTC
>Ga0116170_10003974_pt1 | contig 13682 bp, 13 predicted proteins | sample AD_JPNHW1_MetaG_FD_89797 | JGI IMG/M metagenome (GOLD analysis project Ga0116170, IMG submission 89797) | Active sludge microbial communities of municipal wastewater-treating anaerobic digesters from Japan - AD_JPNHW1_MetaG | ecosystem: Engineered > Bioreactor > Anaerobic > Digestate | place...
ACCTCCACCAACCTGACGACGCCGTCCAGTGTCGTTGCCATCGCGTGACCCTCCACAAAAAAAAGCGGGCTCCGTTCTTCGGGGAACGGAGCCGCATCGGGAACGTTGTTCATCGGCCCGAAACGCGCATCAGATGCCCAGCACGCGGACCACGTCGTCGGCCAGAGCCGCCGAGTACGCCTCGATCCGCTTGTCGCAGCCGCTGAAGTCCTGGTGCTCGGTCAGCGGGTTCACTTTGGCCATGATGCCCATGCCCGAGGTCAGCGCGCCCTTCACCGAGAATCCGCTGCCCACCACCGCCACGCACAGCCGCTCGTGCAGATCGTTCTTGCGCGCCGCGCGGCGCCAGCCGTCCCAGCTGGTGAAGCCGAAGCTGTTGGCCGCCTCGTGCAGCACGACCAGTTTCTCCGTCGCCGCGGGAAACAGCGCTTTGACCGACTCGACGTCGACGCGCGAGACCAGCACGACCTTCAGCCCCTTCGACAGCAGAGCCGAAACGAACTCGACGAAGCCGGCGGGCACGCTTGCGAGCTCGCCCTTGAGCGCGGTCGCGAACGCTTCGTTGCACTCGGCGATCACGGTCGGCACATCGACGGTTTTCTCCTGACGGTTGCACAGCGCGTTCAGGCCCACCGAAAACGACTTGCCACCCATGCAGCGGGCCATCAGCGTCGCGTCCAGCTTGACGCCCTCTTTGGCCAGCCGAGCGGAACAGGTGTCCAACAGCGGACGGTGCCCCGAAAGAACCGCAAAATCGAACTCCACGATCACGCCGCGCTGCAACTGAGCGCCACTCGAATTACTCATCTCATACTCCTCGATGTTCGGAAACTATTCTATCTCCTGAAAGCAGGCCATACTTTAACCTGCCTCATTCCCGCGGTCAAGCGTGCGTATTTTCCGCCCCTTCGGCCTCCGCCTCAGAGCGCGCCCGCCTCGAACCGATACGCGCCAGAGCCCACGGCGAAAACGGCCGCCCCGCCTTCCATGCGCAGGAATTTCACGCCTTCCGCCTGCGACGCCGGCTTGCCGCTCTCGCTCACCGCCGCCGCGTCTTTCGCCGGCACGTACACCGTGGCCGAGGCGTTGGGCGGAATGCTCGCGTCGAGAACGAACGCGCCGTTTTCAACCTTCCACGCCGTGGCGATGCGCCCGCCGATCGACTCGTACGCGGCCTTGGTCCACGCGATGCCGCCGGTCCCCGGCGGAGGCGGCGTCGGGCGGATGACCAGCTTCCTGTAGCCGGGACCCTCGGTGTCAATACCGGCCAGCGAAGCGAACATCCACTCGCCGCAGGAGCCGAGCGAGTAGTGGTTGAAGGAGTTCATGCCCGGATCCTGGAAGCCCTTGTCCGGCGTCCACCCGTCCCAGCGCTCCCAAATGGTGGTGGCGCCGTGCTTCACGGAGAAGAGCCAGGACGGGAAGGTGTCCTGCAGAAACAGCTTGTACACGGCGTCCAGCTTGCCCGCCTGCGTCAGCACCGGCAGCAGATAGCTCACGCCCACGAAGCCGGTCGACAGGTGGTCCTTCTTCGCGGCGATGTCCGCGACGAGGTGCTCCGCGGCCTTGGCGCGCAGCTCGTCGGACAGCAGATCGAACTTCAGCGCCATCACGTAGCAGCACTGGGTGTTGCCCGCGATGCGCCCGTCGGCGGAGACGTACTTCTTGTTGAAGGCCGCCTTGATCTCCTGGAACAGCTGCTCGTACTTGGCCGCATCGTCGGCCTTGCCGAGCGCCTTCGCGGCCCGCGCCACCAGGTGCGTGGAGTAAGCGAAATAGGCCGTGCCGATCAAATCCTTGGGCGTGTCCGCGCCGATCGACAGCCAGTCGCCGTAGTCCGAGCCGCGCTCTTTCTCGCGCAGCAGGTTGGTGCTGTGGACGCGGCAGTACTCGACCCACTTCACCATCGACGGATAGTGGAGCGCCAGCAGGCGGGCGTCGCCGTAGACCCAGTAGACGGTCCACGGGCAGATCACGCCGGCGTCCGCCCACGCGGGCGTGCCGTCGCCGCTGCCGGCCCGCGGGCTGACGTCGGTGAAGGCGCCCTCGGGCGTCTGGGCGTCGTCCACGTCCACCAGCCACTTGGTGAAGAAGGCGCCGACGTCGGCGTTGTAGGTCGCGGTGCGGACGAACACCTGCGCGTCGCCCATCCAGCCGAGGCGCTCGTCGCGCTGCTGGCAGTCCGTCGGGATGCTGAGGTAGTTGCCGCGCTGGCCCCAGCAGATGTTCGAGTAGAGCTGGTTGATGCGTGCGTCGGAGCAGGAGAACTCGCTGGCCCTCGGCGTGTCGGAGCTGATCACCAGCCCGGTGACGGCGTCGTTGCCGGGCTTGCCGGGAAGCCCCGTCAGCTCCACGTAGCGGAAGCCGTGGAACGTGAAGTGCGGCTGGAAGAGCTCTTCGCCGCCGCCCTTGCACACGTAGGTGTCGACCGACGGCGCGCCGCGCAGGTTCGTCGTGTAGATCGTGCCGTCGGGGTTGAGCATCTCCGCGTGCCGGATCGTCACCTTCGTGCCGGCCGGCGCCGCGACCTTGAGGCGCACGTAGCCGACCATGTTCTGCCCCAGATCGAACGTCCAGCAGCCGGGCTTCGGCTCCGTCAGCTTCTTCGGCTGGATCTCGCCGACCTGGCGGGGCGGCTGCGTCACGGAGCCCTCGAAAGGAACCGCCGCTTCCCTGCGGACCACCGCGGGCTTCCAGGCCGCGTCGTCGAGGCCCGGCGCATCCCAGCCCTTGACCTCCGCGCGCGCGTCGTAGTTTTCGCCGAGCATGAAGTCCGAAGACCGGATCGGGCTGTCTGCGGACTTCCACGATTCGTCCGTCACCACCGCTTCGCGCGACCCGTCGGCATAGGTCACCTCCAGCTGGGCGAACAGCGCCGGCACCCGCCCGTAGAGGCGGTAGTTGCCGTTGCCGATGTGCCCGCTGTACCAGCCGTGGCCAATCAGTCCGGCGATCGCGTTGTCGCCTTTTTTCACGAGCGTCGTCACGTCGTAGACGTTGTAGCGGATGCGCTTGCGGTAGTCGGTCCACTCCGGCGCAAAAAGAATGTCGCCCACGCGGTGGCCGTTGATGTTCATCTGGTAAAGACCCAGCGCCGTGGCATAGAGCCGGGCGCGTGCGATGGGCTTGTCCCCGAGCTTGACGGCCTTGCGCAGGATGGGAACCGGACGCTGCGCCGAAGACGACTCGAAGTCGCCCCAAATCCCTTTGCCGAAGGGGGCGATCTCGGCCGCGGCCTTCCACGCGCCGTCGGCGAAGCCTGCCGCATTCCAGCCGTTGGCCGACTGCTCGGCCACCTTCCACTGCTTGTCGGAAACGACGGTCTGCGGCTCTTTGCCCGCGAACTGGAGCGTCAGCTTTGCGCACACGCCCGCGGCGTGGCCGCGGTTCTTCGCCGCCAGCGCAACGACGTTGTCGCCCGCGGCCAGCAGCGGCGCAAGGTCGTAGCGCTTCGGGCGGCGCCAACCGTCGGTCTCGTCGAACGCGCCGACCTCCTTGCCGTTGACGAAGAGCGTGTAGGCGTCGTCCACCGAAACCTGCAGCGAAGCGGACGCCGGCTTGGCACCGGCGGGCACGGTCACGACGCGGCGGAAGAAGCGCTCGCCCGAAGGCGCGCTCTGGTTCAGATCGGTGTTGGGCTCGGGGAACCAGATCCACGTGGCGCCGGCGAGCGAGTCGGTGGCCGCCGCCGGGTCGGCCGCGCCCTCGATCCACTTCGCCTGCCAGTCGTCGGCTTTGAGCAGCCCCATCTCCCACTTGGCGACCGCGCTCCACCCGCAGTCCTTGCCCGCCTGATCGAAAATCTTCACTTTCCAAAAACACGTCTGGCGGCTCTGCAGCGGCTGGCCGGCGTAGGCCACGAACGCCGTGCTGTCCGAAGTCACCTTGCCGCTGTCCCACAGGTCGCCGGTGTTTTTGGCGAGCAGCTCGGCCGAAGAGGCCACCAGCACCTGATAGGCGCTCTGCCCCAGCCCGCGGGAAACTTTCGCCTTCGCATCGGCGTCCGGCGCACGACCGTCGTCCAGAACCCAGCTCAGCTGGGGCTTCGCCGCGTCGACGCCGAGCGGATCGACCAGATACTCGCACCGGAGTTTTTTCGCCGTCACCGACCCGGCCCAAGCAGACAAGGTTGAACAGACCATCACGGCGAGCAGCGCCGCACAGCTCGTTTGCTTCAGCATGTTTGTTTCCCTTCGCGTAAACGTTATGAGCTTGAACACATCCATTATGGGCGGAAGGCGCGAGCCGAGTCAACCGGGTTTATTTTCCCGGGATCGGCGCGTTGGACGGCAGAAGCACGGCCATGACAACGACGTGCTCCGGCGCATGGGCAGGCTGGTTAAGGGTCATCGCTGAAACATCTCGCCTAAGACATCAAGAACACGCAGGGATTCTGTCGATGAAAGGCAGCCTAGCTTCTTGGCGAGTCTGGTTTTGTCCACCGTTCGGATCTGATCCAAGACGATCTGTCTCTCGACGCCCTGAAACTTACACGACACCCGCGTTGGGTAGCTTCGCCCCTTGCTTGTCATGGGAGCGATGATAACAGTTCCGATATGGCGGTTCATGTGTATTTACTTTGTGATCACATGTCAACGGTTCGTTTCGTTGTCAGCAACACCTCTTTTCTGCCCCACCGTCGGCGAACGTTACGGCTGTGGCGCGGGTTTCCCGTCGCCACCAGCCGATGGCTGGGTCGCTTTTTCCTTCAGGAAGATATCCCCGTCACACGGACCAACGGTGTGTACGCGTGCGCGACTGCCGGTCGCGCGGCTGACTCTCGATTCGCCGAAGGCGATGGTCACAGGAGGATTCCCCATTGGATTGTAGACGGCCGTTCCGTTGGCGAATTCTCTGGTCATGGCTCCATCGGGGCGCGCAACACCGGAAGCGAGTGCTGTGCCGAGACGGCGCTCCCAGAAGGAATACCAGTTGTGCAGGTGATCGGGCGTCGGCAAAGGGTTCGGGTCCGAGAAAAGGCAGTAACCGTCCGAGAGCACCAGGGAGAGCGCCGTGGTGGCACGCATGAGGGCCTCGTCGGCGCGCGACGTGTGGCACCACGTCTCCAGACAGTTGATGCGCGGTTGCCGCAAGTTCTTCTCGGCCCATGTCAAGGCATCGGCAATACGTTTCCAGTCGTCCGCAGTCTGGCTGCGGTAGCATTCCATGAAGTAGCCGTTGATCAAAGGCGCCGTCTGTGGCGTAGAGACGTCATTCGCATTTGCCAGAATGAGGGCGTTGTCTCCCATGCGCAGCCGAATCGCCTTCACCAGCGCCAGACGATCCGGATCGTCCCGCCACCAGTCCAGCATGACGCCGTCCACAACACCGGACGAGACCGCCGCCTGCGCCTGCTTTGCCACGTGTTCGCGGTATTCAGGATTGGAGAAGTCGAGCTGCAGATAGCCGCCCTCTTCCCACCCCGACACGATCTTTCCCCGTTCATCGCGCCGCCACCACTTGTGGCCATCAGGGAGAAATGACCGATGGGCGTCGCGATAGCGGACTTCCACCAGCAGGACGAGGTTCGGGTTCCGCTGCAACAAGTCGCGCCGACGTTGGAGTCCAGCTTGAACACTGGCCGCCGTGAAGTTGGTCGCCAGTCCAGGATACGCATGGTCCCACTGCAGGCCAAAGAAACTCTCCCCATGGAAAATCAAGTCATGCCGCGCCTCCGTCACGGCCCGATCTTCCTTCAGGTTGTCCGCCGGATTCCACGCCTGAAATATGGAGGGGAACGCTCGGCTGGCTATGCGCCTGGCTGCAGGCTCTTCGGGCACGCCTTCCTGCGCCTCACAGACAGCGATGAGGCCTCCCACCATCAGAATTGCACACCCTGCAATGTTAGACACGGACCCCTTCCTCACAGGCTCTGACACAACACCGGAAACACCCCTGTTCGATGTCCAATCGGCTTTCGGGCGGGAGAACCCAACAAATGGAGGCGCTTGAACACTCGCGTATGAGAGAGAGGGGAAAAAGTTCAGCGTTGAGTTGCGCGTCGAGCGCTCAAACACATTTTGTCGCGCGGCACGGCGCTCGGACGCGGAGAACTTAATCCCACGAACAGACGCTTGCTAAACTTTCTGTTGCTGCTTCCTGCGCCACATCAACCAGATGGCGATGCTTTTGCCGTCGATCAGCGCACCGGTGTCGATGGCGGCGTCGATTTCCTGCGCCGTCAGGGTCACGGGCTCGAGATTCTCGTCGAAGTCCGGCCGCTGGGCGTTCGGCGTCTGCGAGAGCCGGGCGAAAAAGAGGTGCAGCCGCTCCTCCGAATAGCCGGGGCAAGGGACGATCACGCCGATCTTCTCCAGCGACTGGACGGCATACCCGCTCTCCTCCTCCATCTCGCGGCGGGCCCCGACTTCGGCGTCCTCCCCCTCCTCGAGTCCGCCGGCCACCACCTCCAGCAGCGTCTCCTCGATCGCCCGGCGGTACTGGCGCACCAGCACGAACGCCCCGTCCGGACGCTGTCCGAGCACCACGACCGCGCCGCGGTGCCGCACGATTTCCCGCGTGGAACGGCGCCCGTCGGGCAACTCGATGTCCACGATATCGATGGTCAGCGCCCGCCCGTCGAAGACACGTTTCACGCCCAGCGTTTTCTCGGTCAAATCCATGGTCGGCCCCCTCTTTTTGACGAATGCGGAGTATTCTATCTCACCCCCCGGGCCGGGCGAAGCCGAAAAACATTATTTTTTTGAAAATCCGTTTGACTTTTTGATCAATAAGGTGTTGAGTATTGGAGACTACATGGAAGTCATAGTTTCCGACGGACCGACGTGTGAATTTAATTCTAAAAATCATCACTCAGACGACCCTGATTACCGCACTCGCATGTGTGGTGATAGCGGGTCTTTTCATCGTTCCTCCCAAAATCTCCCAGATGCACCACATGGAGCAGCAGCGGAACGAACTGATGCGCAAAATCGAGCACAAAACGCGCGAAATTGAGGCATTGAAAACCAAGCAGCACCGCTTCGCCAGCGATCCCGAGTTCGTGGAATACGTTGCGCGTCAAAACAAGCGCGTGCGGCCCAACGAGCTGGTCTTCGTTTTCGACACGGACGACAACAAGTAGCGTCCTCGCGTGCGGCGAATCAAAGCCCCGCCTGCCCGGTTTTTCCATGTGTTTGGGCCGTCCTCTTGCAGCCGCGGCCTAAAGACATTCCTGTCGTTTCATTCATCTCGCCCTTCCAGAGCTGGCATCCTTTCACAGAATATGATATAAAAATGCATTCTCTTTGAGAAGGCTCGCGTGCCGGTCGGGGCAGCGCGGGCGAGCGCTTCCTGTTGAAGGGATTCGTGCTGCATGCTACGACTGTTACGATTTCTTACAGGCGCCTTTCTAATACCGCTGTGTGTGGCGGTCACGCTGGCCTTGCTCGACGTGGTGCGCCACATTCCCAGCTCAGGCAACTCCCTGCTTTCGCCCGAAAGCACGTGGCTGCTCACCGGCTACTTCCTTTGGCTGGGCATGTGGTTCTTCCTTCCGCAGCCGGTGCGCGCCTACGTGGCGGCCCACGAGCTCACGCACGCCCTGTGGGGTTTGCTCTGCGGCGCGCGCGTCAGCAACGTGCGCGTCTCGTCCAAAGGCGGCAGCGTCCGGCTCTCCAAGTCCAACATGATCATCACGCTGGCCCCGTACTTCTTTCCCCTCTACACCCTCCTCGTGATTCTGCTGCGCCTGCTGATCGGCTGCTTCGTCTCCCCTGTGCCGTACCCGCTCGCCTGGCTTTTCTTCGTCGGCCTCACCTGGGGGTTCCACGTCACGTTCACCGTCCAGAGTCTGATCATCACCCAGCCGGACATCCAAGAGTACGGGCGGCTCTTTTCCTACACCATCATCTATCTTTTCAACCTGACCGGCGTCGGCCTCTGGATCGTCTGCACCACGTCGGTCGGGATCGACTGCTTCGTTTCCGCCCTTGTCACGCACATCCTCGCCGTGTACGCCTCCGTCTACGACGAGCTCTGCACCCGCGCCCACTTTCTGATGACGACGGTGAAGCCGACGATCGTCAAGCTCCTCTACTATCGCAGCTCGTAACGCCGGGCGGCACTTGCAGGCCGCAAACTATTCGCGTGCGCGCGGCGGCGTGGACCCGCCCCCCAAGACCAGTTCGCCAAAGCAGGGCGGCAGGTGAAAGTTCAGGGCCGAGACCGGTGACCAGGAAAGCCAGTGGGGATGCGACGTCTTGTCCCCGCACTTGTAGAAGTTGGCGCGCCATACGGTCCCGCCGCCGGAATCGATGGGCCCCACATAGTTTTCGAACAGCGCCAACGGCACTCGGTACGTCACGCTCCAAGTCTGCGGCCCTGCGATCTCCGGCTCCACCACGGCGGGCATCGACGAGCGGACCGTCACCTGCCTGCCCCACGACTCCGGCACCTGGGTGAATTTCTTAAAGCCGGTCTCGGTCCGCGTCGGGTCCTCCACGTAGAAGAGCAGCAGCGTGCCTCCCGCGTTTACCTCGAAGTTGAAATAGCCGGCGCCGGCCTTGGGCTGCACGAAAAACTCCACGCAGCTGTCGGTGCTCACCGGCGCCTGATAGGCCGTCTGAACCGACCGCACGTAGCGGTCCTTCACGTCGAAGCGAACCAACAGGCTCTCGCCGTCGCACAGCACGCGGAACGTGGTCTCCGGGCGGTGGTCCGAGGACTCGGGCCGAACCTGCTCGATTCGCCCCACCTCTGCCAAAGAAAAATCCGCCCGTTCCAGCGACGCCGCCGGAATGCGCTTCACGGTATACCGCATCATTTCGTTCGCCCCCCCTTGCGCGGCGACGCACGCCCAGCATGCCGCCACGCCCACTTTTACGATCCTGAACATGTCGACAGTGTACACGCCCCCGCACTTTTCGGCAACGGCGGCCACGCGGCCTTGTTGATTCCACCGCCCCAAAGGAGGTTTTCGGGGGAAGCCGGGGTGCCTGTGCGCCCGGCAAAGGCCCCGTTGCCGATGCATTCGACGGCGCCGCCCCAATTGTTATTGCGCCTCACATTCAGGCCTTGTATCATATTCTCCGATGTTAAACCTGCGGTTCAGATTGCGTCGTGCTGGGAACGCCAAGTCCGGCCAGGCCGCGCTCGAATACGTGATTGTGTTCGTGGCGATGCTGGCGGTGGTGACGGTTCTTGCGCTGTTTCTGTACGCCGTCAGGCAACAATCGAATCGGACACTGGACTTAGTCGCCTCGGAGTACCCCTAGGCCGCCGGTTCCGGTGGGATGAGAAAACAGGACACACGCATGAAAAAACGCCTGCTCAAACGCCGTGGCCAGACCATGGTCGAATACATCATTATCGTCGTGCTCATCGCGATCACGCTGCTTGTGCTCTTCTCCCGGCTCAGCAAGGCCACAGGCAAGAAGATCGCAGGAGCCACCTCGGCTCTCGACTCGGACGTCGGTTCCGAAGCGGCGACCCTAGCCAACGAGATCGACGAGAACAAGGTCAAGAACCTCGACACGGACGGGTCGTTCAAATAGCCCGAAACCTGTGTGAACGCACATATCCGCCAGCACAGGGCACCGGTGGCGCCGCCGCCGGATGCCCGCCGGTGTGGTCAGGCCATGATTGAATCCGTTCTCGTGATCATCGTGGCCTGTTTCTGTTTTCTTGCCGTCTTCCAGTACGCCAACCTTTTCTCAGCCAAAGTCGTCTTGGCTCACGCGGCCGCCCGGGGGGCGCGTGCGCGCGCCGTGGGTTTCAATCACTGGATGGTGAACAAGAGCGTCCGCGTGGCCGCCATCCCCGCGTGCGGCAAGCGCCTCACGCCCGCCAACGCCGGCATTGACCCCGCGATCACCGCCGCGCTCTCCCTCAACCGCGTGGGCGACATCTGGGACTTGGCGCTGCACTCGTCCACCCGGTCGCCGGGCACGCAGCTGGAGCTCGCGCGCCTCGCCGATTACATGGACAGCGTCAACGACCCGACGGCCTCGAACATCCTCGACTACGAGCTCTGGGACCGGCTCGACGTCGACCTTGACGAGCCGATCGACCTCGACGGCAACACGCCCGGCAAGATCCGCGTCACCGTGCGGCAGCGCCACCCCCTGCTCATGTCCTTCGACCGCATGGCCGAGGGGGAGCTGCGGGACGCCGAAGAGGGCGAAGCGCTCGCGATTGCGGGCTTCTACACCATCGAGAGCCACTACCCCCTCTACCTGGAGGACGCCAACTGGTGAGCACGACCGCCAGAGATCGGCGATCCGCGGTCGGGAGTCAACCCAAGACGCCCCTTGCTTCGCTCTTTCACTTGCGACCGCCGGTCGCCGGTCGCCGCTCCCCCGCCTCCGGACAAGTCGTCGTCTTTCTGCTGTTCGCCTTCACCGCGCTGATTTTCGTGCTGCTGTTCAACGTCGATCTGCACCGCATCATCCAGCGCAAAGACCAAACCCAGAACGCCGGCGACGCGGCGGCCTTGGCCGCAGCCCGCTGGCAGGGCGCGACCCTCAACCTTGTCGGAGAGCTCAATCTCCTCCACGTGCTGGCCCTGTGCGCCCAGAACCCCACCGCCGTGGACGCCATCACCAACATGCAGGCGCGCCTCTGCTTCACGGGCCCCATGACCGGCCTCTTCGCCGCCCAAATCGCGGCCAAAGACAACCACATGTACAACGACGCCGACATGACCGCCCTCCTGAGCGAACACGCCGCCACCGTCCGCACGGAGTATGCCGCCCGATACGGCAACGATACCCACTTCACCGAGCCGTGGACCGACGCCTGGCACGACTACGCCGACATGATCGACCGCATCGCCTCCGAAGGCATCGCCGCGGGCCCGGACAACAGCGAATTTTTCTTCGACCCGACCAGCGGGCACATCCTTTACTCCAAAGCCTTCTACGAAGCCGTGGCGGGAAAAAACTGGTGCTGGTTCTACCTCTACGAGCGGGAGCTCCTGCAGGCCTACAACTCCTACCGCGACTGGCCTCCGCTGCCCCAGCCGAACGCCACGGACTACGCCGACAGCGAAATCTTCGGCGTGGGCCTGCACGCAGCCGTCGTTCCGCTGAAATTCGTTTTCTCGCCGACGGCCCTCGCGACGGCCATCTCCGACGCGCAGCTGGACACTGTCTCGGCGTCCGCGCTGGCGGTCACCAACGTCATGGAACCCGCGGAGGCCTGGTATTTCTACAACGACGACAAATGGACCGAGTGGGACCGCATCCGCCCCGACGGCGAGAACGCCTTTCCCATCACCGGCCCCGTGCGCCCGGAGTACGACTACGCCGGCGCGGACGCCGTGGTGCGCGTGTATGCCAGCGTGGACCGCATGACGCCGGGGCTCAGCGGCAGCGCGAGCAGCGACAAAATCGTCTGGACCGCCGCCGCCAAACCGTTCGGCTACCTCGAAGCCAGCAGCGAGAAGGTGCGCCCAGACTCGGCCGCTCGCTTCGTGCTGCCCGCGTTCCGCAACGTGCGCCTCATTCCGATCGACGCGGCCTCCGGTTCCGAGAACGGCTCGTCGGACGCCGAGTGGGTCCGACACATCAAAAGCCACCTGAAAACGTATCTCGACCACGGCCCCGCTTCCGACGCCGCCTCCTGCCGCTACTGCAGCGCGCTCGCCACCTGGGAGAGCGCCGCGTTCCGCCAAGAGGGCATCGACTGGCTCGACCTCTTCTGCAGCGACTGTCACGTGCCGTCGGGCGGCGGCGGATTCCGGGGCGGCGGCAGCCGCCGAGGACACTGATGAACAGACCGATCCACAGAACTCCCCGTTCGGCGAAGGCCCCGCGAAGCGGCGGACACCCTTGCGCTCCGTCCGTCACCGGCGTGTCCCTCGCGCGCTTCCGCTGCCGCGGCCAAGCCGCCATCGAGCTGATCGCCAGCCTGCTGCTGCTCATGATCCTGATCACCGGCATCATCCACGTGAACCGCATGGCGCGCACGTCGCTCTTCCTGCACTCCGTGCTGCGCGGCACGGCCGGCGTGGAGGCCATGGAGAGCACCACCACCTTCGGGGCCCCCGACTACATCTCGGACTGGCAGCCCGGCGCGGACGCGCAGCGCTACACCGCCGACGACCAGCCCGTCCGGAACGGCGCCCGGCTGGCCGGCATTCTCAGCTCCCTCACGGGCCATTCGGTGCGGCGCGAGGACGACTGGAGCCAAGTGGTGGACTCGACGCGTCTGCCGGTCTCCGAAATCCAGCTCTACAAGGCGCCGATCCCCGCCGTGATCCTCGGGTCTGCGCACGAAACCGAAACCCTGCATGTGCCCGTCGATCCCGTCATTCGCCAGCTGATCTACGACAAGGACGACGTGGCCATCAAAGAGGAAGTGTGGATGCCGCTCATGGGAGGGCTCTACTGATGCGGCCGCCCCGGGCAGACCTTGTGAACCTCGGAGGTCGCGGCGACGTGCCGCGGCGGCCGATCTGGATCTTGCTGGCCGCCGTGTGGCTGCTCGCGCCGCCGGTGCTCCGCGCGGACGTCTTCTGGCACATCGCCAAGCGGGCCGACAGCGTTCTTCAGCAGCTCGGGGGCCTCTGCGTCTACACCACAGACGCCCAGCTCAACGGCGCGGCGGGAACGCTTTCGGCTTACTCGTTTAACGACAGCGCCTCTCAGGTGCGAGGCGGCCTGGCGCGCGCGCTGGGCCTGCCGTCCGAGGCGGCCTTGGGCGGCGCCTTGATGACCCACGTGGAAAAAGACCGGATGCGGCGCCTCTTGGTCCTCCCGGCCTCGGCCAGCGAAGCCGCCTGCGTTGTGCTGCTGTTCGACCAGTCGCTGAAGGATGCCGCGCGGGCGAAGCAGAATCCGCCGCCGTGGCCCAGCAGCCTGCCCGCCGTGGCAGGGACGCCCCTGTTCTCGGCCGTCTGCGCAGCCACCGGAACGTCTTTCGGGGTGGCGGAAACCGATGCGGAGCCCCAGGCGGCCGCGCAAGAGGCCGCCGAGGCGCTGTCGCGCGCCGGCTGGCTTGAAGTCCCGCCCTCCGCGGCAACGTCAGCCGTCAGAGTCTTCAGCTCCGGAAAAAAGATCAGCGTCCTCTTCGCCGGCCGCCGCGCGCCGGGCGAGAGAACCACAATTAGCGTGTTGCAAAGAGAGGGCGCCACCCCTTAAACTAACGGGGTTCAGCATTAGAAAAGGAATCCGATCCCTATGAAGCAAAAAGTGCTTTTAATCGTCTCGGTCGTCATCGGCCTGATGGCCGCCGTGCTGACGCGTTCATACCTGAACGCCAAAGACCGGGAAGTGGACAAGCTGAAGGCGGATTTCGACCGCAAGCACAAGAAGATCGAGGTCATCGCCGTCAAGAAGGCGCTTCCGTCCGGAACCACGCTCACCAAAGAGGACATCGGCACGCTCTCCGTCGTCGAGTCCTCCGTTAAGGGCCACGTGATCAAGGCCGACGACTACCTTGCGATCATCAACCGCAAAACCATCCGCTCCCTGCAGGAGGGTTCGCCGATCTTCTGGTCCGACATTGAGGGCGGCGAGCCCGGGACGAGAGGTCTGGCCGGCGACATCAAGCAGCGCATGAGGGCCATTTCGGTCAACGTCAGCGGCGCCGCGTCGGTCAGCGGCATGGTCAAGCCGAACGACCATGTGGACGTGCTGGGGACGTTCTCCTTTCCTTCCAAGAGCGGAAAGGACGATATGGAACTGGTGACCATGACCATTCTTCAGGACGTGCTCGTGCTCGCCACCGGCAAAGAGACC
>Ga0116170_10003978_pt1 | contig 13674 bp, 10 predicted proteins | sample AD_JPNHW1_MetaG_FD_89797 | JGI IMG/M metagenome (GOLD analysis project Ga0116170, IMG submission 89797) | Active sludge microbial communities of municipal wastewater-treating anaerobic digesters from Japan - AD_JPNHW1_MetaG | ecosystem: Engineered > Bioreactor > Anaerobic > Digestate | place...
ATATATTTTATTACTCTCGAAAAATCTGTTACGGACCTCAATTTCCATTTCCACAGGGATATTATGTTTCAGTATCCTTTCCATTCTTCCGTGAGCTTCAACCGGAAGATTTATTTCGGTTATAGGTTCAGGATTGCCGGCGGTATATGCGGCTCCGGTCGATCGAGGAACATTGAATGTACCTGAGCTGTTCAGAATGGCAGATACACCTTCCGATCTGACAAACTCGGCTATTTTGGTCCTTAATGCCCTTTGAGCGGCATAAGCGGCAAAATCACCCATTGGCCTCCGGCCCTGCTGCTGGGCTGCCATCGAAAGCTGCTTAAGTTCTTCGTCGGTATACCTGCTTGCAAGAGGTTCGAAACTAACCTCATAGGTGGTTGTTGATGGCATTAGGACTATTTTGCCGTTCAGTTTGCCCCTGTATTTTTCCAGATCGGTTTCAGCTTTTACATCCATCAAAACAACCTCTCCCTTTATCAGGCCGTTTGTACTGCCTGTCCAGGCAACCGGATTACATGCAAAATTGCAGTAATATGGAGCAGTCATTGCGGCGTATGTCTTAAGGTTATCCCATCCTCCCCTTGTGAAATCCCTTGCTTCTTCGATACGTACATTCTGGAACCCCATTTCCTCCATCTTTTTTTTCGCCCATTCATAGCCCCGTGTGCTTCCGGTTGAACCAGTAAGCCTTGGTCCGGTAAGGTCGGTCATGCCGAAGGCAAGTTCCTCTATTGCTGAATTCTTTAATCCTTCCTGTTTTATTTTGTATATCATATTCAGGTCGGTCTTTTCAGTCTGCGACGACAGAATAGCCGGAATGAACAGGAATAACCATACCCCGGCAATAATTCTCTTGATTTTCATTTGTTTAATGTTAGTTTATTGAAGATAATCAAAATTAGAAAAAATTGGATTCCCGCATATGAGAATTATTCTCTTTTAACATTTATTATTAAATAGCCAGTTCCTTTTATCTTTTTACTTTTGTCTTTTTAATTTTATCTTTTAACCTTTAACCTTTAACTGTTAACAGTTAACATTAAACAATAAACATTTTTAATGATCTACCCTCAGAATTTTGAGACTAAAACCGGATTCGATACTATCAGGGCTTTCCTTTCAGATCTTTGCCTTAGCCCGATGGGACGTAACAGTGTCGGGAATATTACTGTCTTTAATGATCCGAAAGAGATAAACCTCAACCTTTCAGTTACATACGAATTTCAACAGATATTGAGGTTTGAAGACTCGTTTCCTTCTGACCATTATTACGATATTTCTGTCTCTCTTAATAAAATAAGGATCTCCGGCGCTTTCCCCGAAGTTCATGAGGTATTTGACCTCAAACGTTCCCTTGAGACAGTTAAAGCCGTTATCAACTTTTTCAGGAAAAAGGAGGAAAAAGAATATCCTGTCCTCAAATCGTTCTGTGCACATGTTAAACAATATCCCTATGTTACCGACGCGGCCGACAGGATAATCGACAAGGACGGGAGAATAAAGGACGGGGCCTCGCCACGACTTCGGGAGATAAGGGCAGAAATACAGCAAAAGGGCATAATGGTATCGAGACGACTGAATTCCATCCTGAAGCAGGCCCAGAGCGAAGGGATAGTCGATGCCGACACGGCAGCATCAGTCCGTAACGGGAGAGGTGTTATCCCTGTAAGCGCCTCCGATAAAAGAAAAATAAAAGGGCTCATTCATGACCAGTCGGCATCAGGAAAGACAGTTTTCATCGAACCGGCTGAGATAGTGGAGATAAATAATGAAATTGTCGAGCTTGAATATGAGGAGAGACGCGAAATAGTAAGGATACTGACAGCTTTTGCAGATGATATCCGGCCATATATAGACGATCTTCTGCATGCAAATGAGTTTCTTGGTGAGATCGATTTCATAAGGGCAAAAGCCATTTTCGGCAACCAGCTCGGCTCAGTGAAGCCTGCCATTTCACCAACACCCGGTTTACGGTGGAGAAAAGCTGTTCATCCGCTTCTGTTCCTTACCTTCAGAAAGCTTAAAGACAGAAAAGTTGTTCCGCTCGATATTGTCCTCGAGGAAAAGAACAGGATACTTCTTATCTCCGGACCCAACGCAGGCGGAAAATCAGTCTGCCTTAAGACTGTAGGTCTCCTTCAGTATATGCTCCAGTGCGGACTTACAATACCTGTTGGGGAAGGATCGGAATCGGGAATATTCAGCAATATATTCATTGATATAGGCGATGAGCAAAGTATCGAAAATGATCTGAGCACCTACAGCTCCCATCTTATTAACATGAAGTACTTCGTCAGGAATGCATCAGCATCAACACTTGTCCTCATCGATGAATTCGGGACTGGCACCGAACCCATGATAGGAGGCGCAATTGCAGAGGCAATTCTTGGAGATCTGAACAATGCAGGCTGCTACGGCGTGATTACCACACATTATACAAATCTGAAGCATTTTGCATCGCTCACCGAAGGGATAATAAATGGTGCAATGCTTTTTGACCACCATCTCATGCAACCGCTTTTCCAGCTTACAATCGGGAAACCCGGTAGCTCATTTGCCTTTGAAATTGCAAGGAAAATTGGCCTGCCCGAAGACTTACTGAAACGTGCCGGAGAAAAAGCCGGAGTGAAAAATGTAAATTATGACCGTAACCTTAAGGATATCGCCAGGGACAAAAGATACTGGGAGACGAAGAGGCAGCTTATCCGTCAGGACGAAAAGCGGCTAGAGGAGCTTATTGAACAGTATGAGAAAGAGTTATCAGGCGTAAAAAGCCTTAGAAAAGAAATAATATCCAAAGCAAAGACCGAAGCAGAAACCTTATTGAATGAGACAAACCGTAAGATTGAGAATACAATCCGTCAGATAAGGGAATCGCAGGCCGAAAAGGAACGTACAAAAGAAGCCCGTCAGGAACTTGACGAGCTTAAACAGTCGCTTACTGAAGAAACCAAACCTGAAGCCACTCCCTCTGAAGAGAAGATACAAAGGCTAAATGAAAAAGTAAGGAAGCTGAAGCCGCAAATCGCCATTCCTGTGGAAAAGGTATCTGAAAAATCAGATAAACCCCTTGTTCCCGGAGATGCTGTGAGAGTCACCGATACCATGGCCCTTGGAGAAATAATAAAGATCGAAGGTGCAATGGCACAGGTAGAAACGGGAAACCTCAGATTCTTTGTCCCTGTCGGCAGACTCGAGAGGATAAGCAGGGCTGAACTCAGGAAAAGTCTGAGGTCCGAAAGCATGGTTCCTGAAAGCGATCCCATGATCAGTGACAGGAAACTGAATTTCAAACCTGAAATTGATATCAGAGGTTACAGGGGAGAAGAAGCCTTAAACCTTGTCCGCGACTTCATTGACAACGCCCTTATGGTTCAGCACCGGAATATCAGGATACTCCACGGCAAAGGTAACGGGATCCTTCGTCAGCTTGTAAGGGAATATCTGGCAACAATGAATGTTGTGAGGTCGTACCACGACGAAAGCGTTGATCTTGGAGGATCAGGAATCACGGTAGTGGAAATGGATATATAGAAAAATCCCGCAGATATCAGGGATCAGTGCAATATTGCCTGAATGAGCCTCTGATATCTGCGGGATTCTTTTTGAATCTAATACAGTTTTACCGTTCCGTATGATGACGTCAGTCTTACTCTTGACGCAGGTGAGGTATCTTTGCCGACAACTCCGGATATCTCAGTTGAGTTGTTCTCGACTATCCTTCTTTCGTTCCGGAAGTTATCCTCATCATATTTGAGATCGCCGTAAGAAAGTTTTGCGTCGAGGTTGTAACTTGCATCCGGATCTATTCCAAGCTTAACCCCGATATACTTTGTTTGCGACTCTATCGACTCAAATCCCTTTTCTATCCTGTCGACAGTAAGAGAACCATATCCTCCGTCAAATTTGAGTTTTTTGGAAATTTCACCGATGTTTACATCGGCATAACCTGCATCAAGGACAAGGTTATTTATCTTTTCGATACGGATGTTATCGTATTTGCATTCTCCCACGACAGAGCTTATATCCCTTACCTGGATCTTTGAGTATTTGCTGTCGAGAAGAAGTGCCTGGGCCTTGTCGATGGAAAAGTTGCCTGAGTATCTCAGAACGACATCGAGCCATCCTGCCGATTCTATTTCAGCTTTACCATAGGCGAGGCTCATATAGTTTATTGGTTTGGTATTGCCTCTTGAAAGATTATCGGCTTTCAGGTTGCCATATTTAATGTCGATTTTCACAAGACCTTTAATCTCTTCAAGCTCTGAATCGCCGTATTTGTTTGCAAGCGTAAAATTGATATTTTCAGGCATCTTAATATTATAGTCGATGCTGAAGCGTCTTGATCCGCCTCCCCAGCCCGAGAAATTGAATTTGTCGTCGATCATTGTTTTGGCGCTTACAACATCGCCCGATTCTGAAAACTGAACTTCAATATAGCTTAAGAGTTTTTCAGCACGTTCCCTGCTTGGAACATCAACAGTTACCTTTACATCAATCTGGATCTGGTCGGTAGCTGATGTTTCAACAATTACATGTCCGTATCTGTTGTTTATGTCAAGGGTTGTGCCGGCCGATGCTTTATACTGTTTGTGGAACTCTTTTGTAACCTCCTCTGCATTAAGTGTTACTGCCGAAAGAAAAACGGCAGCCAGAAGAAGTAATCCTGGTTTATAAATTCGTCTGTCCATTGTCTGTTTTATTTTGGTTATCATTCCTGATGGCTCTAAGCTGGTCGAGGATATAGTTCATTACGTCGACCTTGGTCTGGTAATGTTCTATCATTGCATTAATGATCCTTTCGTCGTTGGGATTTGCCTTAAGCTCTTTCTGAAGCTGGACGTATACTGAATCCATGCTTCTCATTTCCTTTTTCAGGATCTCTTTCTGCTCGGGGCGGCTTGTGACATCGAGGTTCACTATTTCATTTTCCATAAGGTTTACCTGATGGACATAATAGTTTTCGACCTCCCTGTATTCAGGTGATATATCGCCAAGAGCCATCCTGTTCCTGTCGGACCTGATGAAATGGTCCCATGTCCAGAGTGATGACAATGTTACAAGCAGGGTTACAACTGCGGCTTTAAGCAGATAGGGGACAATGCTTCGCCTTATTACTTTTTCCCCGCATCTTATTTCAAGCTTTCTTGTGAACCGCTCAAAGTGTCCTTCCGATGGCTCCTCCCCATCGAAAAACTGCTTGTTGCTGCTTATGAAATCCTCTATGTTTTTCATCTCCGTAAGTTTTTCATTTCTTTTTTAACTCTGAAATCAGTTTCTGTTTGGCCCTTGAAAGCTGCGATCTTGAGGTGCTGCTCGAAATATTCAGGATGTCAGCTATTTCATCGTGGTCGTATCCTTCAAGAAGATAGAGTGAGAGAATTATCCTGTAACCGTCGGGAAGCCTGTTAATGGCATCCTTTACCTCTTCAACCCTCAGATCAACCTCTTCCTTCCTCAACTGGTCCTCGGGACCGTCGTCCCTTATACCAATGTGAGGTTCAATATCTTCAAAGATCGCTTTCTTTTTACCCAGAGCGTCGAGCGAACGGTTTATGACTATTTTCTTCAGCCATGCACCAAAACTGACGGTACCTGAGTAAGTGTCAATCTTTTCAAAGGCCGACAGGAACGATTCCTGCATAATATCTTCGGCTTCCATCGTGTCATTAACAATCCTCAGACTTGTATTGTACATTGCTTTGTAGTACAACTTATAGATCTGAAACTGAGCTCTCTGGTCACCTGATTTACACCCGTCCAAAAGGTCCTGGTGTAAGTTTTTGAATGCCGCTTCCACATTTGCCATCTTTACATAAAGGCTGGTTCTTATCTGAGATGCTGCACCCACTGTCTTTTTACTTTTTCACTTAAAAGACGGGAGTTAACAAAAATTGCTGCACTCAATTTAAGAATTTTTAAAAATTTTATAAGCAGAAATGAGAATTAAGCCCTGGGTCACCTCCCCCGATGCATAATCAAGTTCTGAACCCAGAACACTATGGGGTATCGAGAAGACCAGAAGCAATACTACAGATGCGAGAAGTACATATGCCGGACGTTCTTTTTTCCGGTTCATGACTACGGCTATGATCCAGAAAATTAATGCGATAAGAGTTTTGTTGTCGGTGAGGTCCCATCCGAAGGGTACTCCCGTCCACAATTCACCGAATGCATATTTCTGAACCAGCGGACCAAGTATCATTCCACCAATAAACAGGGTAACAAGGGTCCATAGCGAATATCTTCCGAACTTGGGATTCCTGAAAACACACATGAGTCCGGCAAGCGTTGAGAAGAACATCGCAAGGAACATTAACAGTATATGAGGTGTAAGAATTGATGATGGTACTGCACCTTTGAAGCGGATAACCACAGGACTATCCTGCATGTAGGTCCTGGCGCCGGAGGAATCGGTTATTGTGAAATAATACTGGATCTTGCCGGCGGGAGGCTGAGCCGGGATCTGTGCATAAAAGCCTTTTTCCTCGGTGATTTTGAAAATCCTGTTCATTATGAATGAGTTAACAGGATAGGTCGTGTAAATGAACTCCGATGACTTGTATTCATCAGCAGTTTTGAACCTCTTGTAATACAGCGTAGCCTTCATGGCCGTGTCGTAGATCTTAAGCCTTACTTCGGGGCGTTCATCCAGCCCCAGGCTTCTGACCAGCCCGACTTCATAGGAGGAATCATTAACCTCAACTAAACAGCTCTTTGGATAAGTTGGTCCGGTCTTTCGCTGGTAATATGCTGCTGCAATTGTTATTATAAAAGCAAAGAACCAAAGTAAGAATTTTTTCATGCAGGGTCGTTTTTCAGTATTAGACGAATAAATCCTACAATTGTATCAAAAGAACTTCTTTTTTCCCGTTTCTTAAGACCTCCACGCTGATGGTTTCCCCATGCTTAAGCTGGCCCATTCTGAACATATAGTCCTGTATGTTATTGATAGTCTTTCCGTTAATAGATGTAATTATATCTCCTTTTTTCATTCCTCCAAGAGCGGCAGGTTTACCTGGAGTTACAAGATCAGCCCTCAGGCCATTTTTTACATTCCCAGCAAAATCGGGCATAATACCCAGGGAAACGCCTCTCCTTCTTATCGCCCTGTTGATTTCTATCTTTGGTCCCGCTTCCCTGAATTTAAGCCTCCCGGGAGTATTGGCAAGATCACCGGTTATCCTGAAAATGAGATCCGTCACTTCCTTCATCCCGTCATAGTTTATCTTATCCCATGTATCGTCAGGCGTATGGTAATCGAGATGAGCACCAGTAGAAAAGAACAGGACAGGAATGTTTTTACCATAGAAGGAAGAGTGGTCAGATGGTCCGTATCCTTCCTCCGAAAATGAAAGTTTAACAGTGTTTGTGTCGACCAGGTTATTTACCTTATCCCTTAATCCTTCTGCAGTACCAATACCGCCGATCTGAAGAGTGCTTGAATCGCTAAGCCTCCCCACCATATCGAGATTGATCATTGCATTAACACCTGATAGGTCCATAAGCGGGTTATCGGCAAAATACTTTGAGCCGAGAAGACCCTCTTCCTCACCTGAAAATGCAGCGAAAACCAGGCTGCGTTTATGACTTCCGGGAGTCAGGGAAAACCTCTCAGCCAGCTCTATCATGCTGCTTATCCCTGAGGCATTGTCGTCAGCGCCCGGATGTACAGCTATTGTATCCCTTACTCTGCTCGACGATCCTCCCATGCCCAGATGATCAAAATGGGCGCCAATAATAACATATTCATTTTTAAGCGAATCATCTTCTCCGGGAAGGACCATGACGATGTTTCTTGTCATCGATGCCTGTTTTATGACTTCGGATCCTGCCTTTACTGTTGTCTTTGTGTCAAAAGCCGTGGTTTCCTTTGTGGTATTTATCTTTTTTTCAAGACCCTCAAGGGTGTTGTTTGTTTTTTTAAGGATGAGATCGGCAACCCTTCGCTTAATCCTGAGGACGGGTATCTCAACTGAATATTCACCCCGGGACAGACCGTCAAATGTGTCCTCTGCATCTCCTGCAGGACCTGACACCAACAGAACCCCTTTAGCTCCCATGTCTTTGGCTGTCATTGCCTTATCCCTGTCGCTGTTAAAGGGAATAAACCCGCTTACCGATTTTTCAGGTTCAGGATCTCCCCTGAGTACAAGCACCCATTTGCCTTTTACATCATAATTTCCGTAATCGTTCCATTTAAGAGAGTCGTTGTTGATGACGAATCCGTATCCTGCAAATACGACAGGCGCTTCAAGGGATGAATTCCCGCTGAAGCCGAATGGCATAAAATCGTCCGTGGGCCTGAAATCCCTGCCTTCAACGGAAAGGAAATTCCTTTCACCTGCAACAACTTTGTCGGTGACTGAAAATTTCTGGAATCCGTCGCCTGTGAGAGGTACAAGACCAGCCTTTTCGAGTTGTCTCCTGATATATACCGCAGCCAGGCTGTCGCCCCTGCTTCCGGTCATCCTGCCTTTAAGGGAGTCGGACGACAGGTATTTTACATGATCTTTCAGCTCGCCCTGTGTAATTTCCCTTGTAACCTGGCCGGTACATGAAATAGGGATATATAATAACAGGAGAATAACGGGTAATGCTAATCTCATAAGTTTGTGGTTAATTGTATGAATATTGCTCAAATCCCAAGAGGGGATTGTTACAATATTAACAATCTGCTATTCAAAAAGTTTAAATGCCTTTTTTATCAATCCTATTGCTTCCAGCAACTGTGGTTCCGAAATAACAAGAGGCGGAGCAAACCTGATAATATGTTCATGGGTCGGCTTGGCTATAAGACCCATATCTTTCATTGCCAGACATACATCCCATGCTGTCTTGCCGTTTTTAGGCCTTACCACGACGGCATTTAAAAGGCCTTTCCCCCTGACAAGCTCTATCATATCCGATCTGACGCTTTTCAATTCATTCCTGAATACCTCTCCGAGACGGGAAGCATTCTCGGCAAGTTTTTCATCTTTAATAACCTGTAGAGCCTCTATCGCCACCTTGCAGGCAAGAGGGTTTCCTCCGAAAGTCGATCCGTGTTCACCCGGCTTGATCGTAAGCATGATATCGTCATCGGCCAGAACGGCTGAAACGGGAAGAACACCTCCCGATAATGCTTTACCAAGGATCAGGATATCAGGACGAACACCTTCATGATCGCATGCGAGGAGTTTCCCTGTACGGGCAATACCTGTCTGAACCTCATCGGCAATGAAAAGAACATTGTGTTTTTTGCAGAGGTCGTACGACTTTTTCAGATATCCTTCATCAGGAACATATACTCCTGCTTCCCCCTGTATTGGCTCCACAAGAAAGCCGGCAACGTCTGGATCCTGAAGTGCATTCTCGAGAGCCGCAAGATCGTTGTATGGTATTACAATGAATCCCGGTGTGAAGGGTCCATAATGGTTGCGTGCATCGGGATCGGTCGACATCGAGATTATCGTGATAGTCCTTCCATGGAAGTTACCTTCACAACAGATTATTTTGGCGTTGTTTTCCTTGATGCCCTTTTTCTTGTATCCCCATTTGCGGCAAAGCTTAAGAGCCGTTTCATCACCCTCAGCGCCCGAGTTCATGGGCAATACCTTGTCGTAACCGAAATATTTCGTTACATACTCTTCATATTCACCAAGAACAGAATTATAAAATGCCCTTGATGTAAGAGTAAGCTTCGGAGCCTGATCTGTCAGCGCCTTTACTATCCTGGGATGGCAGTGACCTTGATTTACAGCCGAATAGGCTGAAAGGAAGTCGAAATACCTTTTCCCCTCAACATCCCAGACAAACGGACCCTCACCTCTTTCAAGAACTACTGGAAGAGGATGGTAATTATGTGCGCCATACCGATCTTCACGAGTAATATAATCCTGTGTATTCATTTTGTTGAAAATTAAATAGTTAGTTATAACATAAAAAATAAGTTACAATTTTACGAAAGCTTTTCGTCTTTTCCAAAACAATGAAGCCATATCGGAGTTATTATGTCTGCTGGTCTGCTGGTGATTGTTTTGCGGTTATGCGGTTATGCAGTTATGCGGTTATGCGGTTATGCAGTTATGCGGTTATGCGGTTATGCAGTTATGCGGTTATGCTGTTTTGCAGTTATGCAGTTAAATGTTTTTTTTGACTCACTACTCACTACTCACTACTTTCTTGCCAACTGCCAACTGCCTTTTTGCCAACTTCTTTTTGCCAACTGCCAACTGCCTTTTTGCCAACTTCTTTTTGCAACTGCTTCCCATCAATCTTTTAAAAGATCGGGCCTGAGCTTCATGGTCCTTTCGACCGATTGCTCGTGCCTCCATTTGTCGATTTCTGCTGCATTCCCCGAAAGGAGGACATCCGGGACTTTCAATCCCATAAAATCGGCCGGTCTGGTATAAACAGGAGGGGCAAGGAGATCGTCCTGGAACGAGTCGGAAAGGGCCGACTGCTCATCCGACATGGCACCCGGGATCAGCCTTACTATTGCATCCGTAATTACTGCGGCAGGGATCTCTCCACCTGAAAGGACATAATCGCCTATCGATATTTCCCTTGTAATGAGGTTTTCCCTTATCCTCTGGTCAATCCCTTTATAATGGCCTGCAAGAATGATAATGTTTTCTTTCAGCGAAAGTTCATTTGCCATTTTCTGGGTGAACCTTGCGCCATCGGGGGATGTATAAATTATCTCATCATAATTCCTTTCACTTTTAAGCTTTTCGAGAGCCTTGTAAACAGGTTCAATCATCATCACCATTCCTGCCCCGCCTCCAAAAGCATAGTCATCGACACTTTTGTATTTATCCTTTGCATAATCGTGGAGATTGACAATGTTTATCTCCACGAGCCCTTTGTCGCAGGCACGTTTTACTATCGAATAGTTCAAAGGGCTGACGAGAAGTTCAGGCTGTACAGTCAATATATCAATCCTCATTGTCGTTATTTTGCCCAAAATTAAATAAAAAGCCCTGAAAAGGACAGCTATTCTATTCTGAGGGCATTTGACGGATTGTAATTTGCTGCCTTGATTGTCTGATAACTTATTGATAACCATCCGATAAACATGGCAATCAGGGTGGCCAGAATAAATATTACCGGACTGATCGGAATTTTGCTTGCAAATCCCTCAAGCCAGTATTGTGAACCGAAATAAGCTATAGGATAGGCGAGGAGCGATGATATCAGGATTATATATATCATCTCCTTTGAAAGCAGTCCAAGGATAACTGGTATTGAGGCTCCGTAGCTTTTACGTATTCCTATTTCCCTTGTCCGTCTGTTTGTAATGTATGTGATGAGCCCTATCAGGCCCATGCAGGCAATGAATATGGCAAGGAATGAAAATATGAGGAATATTTTCCCTGTTTTCATTTCTGAGGAATAGAGTTCATTCCACCTGTCGGTGAAGAAGTCATACTGGAAGGGCATATCGGGCGTGAAATTCTGCCATAGCTTTTCAACTTCGGCTATTGTGGCATTTACATTCTTCCCTGATAACCTGATTGTCGCAAACTGATCGCCTCCTCCTCCTCCCTCAACTGTGAAACATACCGGAGGAATGGCCTTGTGCATCGACTCGATATTGAAGTCCTTCATGATGCCGACGATTTTGTATCTCCTCCATTCCTGGGGCCCTGAGGGTTGCTTAATATAGCTGTTGAGAGGATCAACAAGACCAAGTGATTTTACAGCTGCCTCATTTATAAGAATTGCAAGGGAGTCAGTCCCGAATTCCCGCGAAAAATATCTTCCGTCAGCAAGCTGAACACCAAGGGCTTCAGGATAATCGAGGCTTACGGCAGCCTGGTTTATCAGATAGGTGTTCTTTTCGGGATCATCATCTTTAAAGAAGGCATTGTTATTGAAATCTGTACCCGGAACCGACCTTGAAAAACCAACTTTCTCAACACCCGGAATTTCAAGAAGTTGTGTCCTGAACGCCTCAGCCTGCTGCCAGAATGCATCAACCCTTCTTACCACTATCATATTCTCCTTGTCGAATCCCAGATCCTTTCTTGTAAGAAGGTTAAGCTGGTTATAGACAATAATTGATCCGATTATTATGATTATTGAAACAGTAAACTGGAAGACCACCAGGATCCATCTTAGCCTTTTCGACATTGATCCCGGATTCATCGTACCCTTGAGAACCTCAACAGGATTATAGGATGCCAGTACGAAAGCGGGATAAAATCCTGATGCTATTCCTATGAAAACAACAAGAAATATTACTGAAGCAATACCGGGAAGATTGTTAATCTGCCCGAAAGAAAGGCTTTTATTTATCATCTGATTGAATGACGGCATCAGCAGAAATACTATCAGAAGCGCAATACCCATTGAAATGGCCGCAATTATCAGGGATTCAGTAAGGAAATGTGTTATCAGCCCCGATTTGTTTGCCCCCGATACCTTTCTGACCCCTACTTCTTTGGCCCTTGATGCTGATTTTGCGGTGGCAAGGTTTACATAGTTTATAATGGCGACAACAAGTATTAGGATGGCAATAACTGCAAATATATAAACTGTTGAAAGAGAACCCGGAGGTTCTAGATTGTATTGAACGGCTCCTTTCAGATGAATATCTTTAAGAGGCTCAAGAACGTATCCAAAGTAATTCCCTGCGTTTCTGAAATCCTCTATGGTCTGGCCAAGTATCTCCTTTAATTGCGGACCGACATAGGTTACAACCATATCCTGGAACTTTTTTTCAAGGTCGTCCTTGTTGGTTCCTTCCTTTGCAACAAAATATGTGTAAAAACTATGGCTTATCCAGAACTGATCGTTTGCTATCCTGGGATAGGTGCTCAATGATGCCAGTATATCAAATTTGATGTGCGAGTTGTCGGGGACATTCTGCACGACGGCAGTAACCGTATAAAGAATTGTGTCGGATTCAACTCTCAGCTTTTGTCCTATAGGGTCGAGGTTCCCGAAATACTTGAATGCAAATTCCTCGGTAAGCACCATTGAATTGGGCCGGTTTAATGCTGTAAGCGGATCCCCTTTGAGAATTTTAAAATCAAAGACATCAAAAAAAGTGGAATCTGCAAATAACACACCATCTTCATTGAATCTCTTATCCCCGAACCTGATGAGCCAGTCGCCCATTGGGCGTACCCTTGCAACCTTGGTTACTTCAGGATAATCCTTAAGGATCGCCTGCGCCATCGGCGCTGCCGTTACTGCCTGGTTCAGTTCGCCTCCCGCCATCCGGCCGGTGACCTTTATCCTGTAGATGTTTTCATAATTCTCATGAAACCTGTCATAACTCAATTCGTTAATGACATACAGAGCAATGAAAATGAAACTAATAAGGCCAATGGCCAGTCCCCCGATGTTCAGAAGGTAATACCCTCCGCGCTTCCGCATGATCCGGGCAGCATTGATGAAGAAGTTTTTTAGCATCGTAAGCTTTTTCAGATTGTTTGCCTAATCAGTAAAAAGACCGGATAAAAATTGTTTTGCTGCACATCATTCGGTTCTTATTGCATTTGCCGGATTCATAACGGAAGCCTGGTATGCCTTGTAACCCACTGTAATGAATGTTATAACTAAAGTAAGTCCCGCTGCAAGCAGAAGCAGTGGAACACCAACCGATGTCCGGTAAACATAATTCTCAAGCCAGTTCGACATAACAAGATATGCAGTTGGGACAGCAATAATTATTGAAAT
>Ga0116170_10003979_pt1 | contig 13673 bp, 20 predicted proteins | sample AD_JPNHW1_MetaG_FD_89797 | JGI IMG/M metagenome (GOLD analysis project Ga0116170, IMG submission 89797) | Active sludge microbial communities of municipal wastewater-treating anaerobic digesters from Japan - AD_JPNHW1_MetaG | ecosystem: Engineered > Bioreactor > Anaerobic > Digestate | place...
CCGACTACTGTTACTGCCCCGACTACTGTTACTGCCCCGACTACTGTTACTGCCCCGACTACTGTTACTGCCCCGACTACTGTCACGCCCGTAACAATTGCGCAGCCTAAAAGTCAGCTGCAACGCGAAAACGAAGAGTACGAAGCCGCGGCTAACGACGTGTTACGCGCCAGAAAAATTCCAGGCGGTCTCGACTGGCTTGGTATTGTGACCGACATCCAGGCAGCAACAAAGGCCAACAGAAATTTCAAGCTCGACAAATTCGGGAGTTTCTTCCGCGCCGGAGCTGTGTGCGAGTTCAAGGCAGATCCGGCAAACCTAAGAACCATCTGGGTCATGCTGCAGAAATATATCGAGCATATCACCGATGTAAGAATTAAAAAGCTCGAGGATGCTGGCGCCATAGACAAGGTCCGGGATGGGCTTAACGAAATTATGAAGGCCACAGGACAGACACTCGACTTGGAGAGGCGGATAGAGCGCACAGTCGAAGCAGCCTTGAAATAATTCAAATCACGGCAGGGTCTCGCATAACAGCGGGGCCCTGCTTTATCTTCTTTCAAAATAATTTAGCTAAAAGGATTATGTGTATGTTGGAAGATATGACTGGTAAACGATTTGGCACCAAGGTATTGACTGGGGTTCATAAGCAACACGTGCACTGTTCCGGAAAAACTAGTCTTAAATGGGAGTATATATGCTCGGATTGTGGCACTAGAGGGTGGGCTTATATAGGTAACTTACAAAAGTCACGGCCATGTAAGTGCGCTATCAGCAGACAATCCGCTGATAAGTATACTGGGTTAAGGATTGGGAGTAGAACTGTGAGTGGGAAGTCTAAAATTAAGACATATCCTAATGGGGGTAAGTGTAGAATATGGGAGGTCGTATGTGATTGTGGCAAAATTGATTGGATGTCTATAGGGAATATAAAGACGGCCAAGATGTGCCGTACCTGCAACAATAAACTTACATACGTTACTCACGGCCATAGTAAGGCACCATCCGGTTCTGCTGAGCATAGCACCTACGGGATATGGACGGGAATGAGGGCCAGATGTAACAACCCAAAAAGTAAGACATATCGCAACTACGGGGGAAGGGGTATTAAAGTCTGCGCTAGGTGGAATGACTCGTATGAACATTTTCTGGAAGATATGGGCTTGCGTCCTGACGGAATGCAGATTGACAGGATTGATAACAACAAGGGATACGAGCCAGGTAACTGTAGATGGGTCACTAATATCACTAATAGTCGTAATACCAGAAAGAATGTGCATATAACACTGGATGGGGAGACTATGTGTGTGGCTGAGTGGGCAGAAAGACTTGGAATATCAAGAAACACCTTGTGCCACAGGCTGAGTAAATGTACTACGAGTCCGTCAGTGAAAGATGCATTAACACGGCCCCCGAGATGTGATGTCACATACCTTTATGATGGACTGTCTTTAACTATGCGAGAATGGTCTGACAAAACTGGGATAGGGCGGAGCACACTATATAGTAGAATCGTTTTACGTGGATGGCCCATAGAAAAAGCCCTAACAACCCCAGTTAAAAGTCATAATGAAAAGGATAAAATCTGATGGAAATTAATTTTACACGGCTATTGGCTCCGGAAAAAGAGACTGACAAACCGAGGCTCCTTACTGATTTCAAGCCCGGCATCTGCGCCGGATTTACGCTGGCCGGATATAAAGTCGCCGACGGCTATCGCTTGGGTGACGAAGACGGCGAATTTGTCTCCGAGCTGCCAGAACGGATCGAACTCAACGACATGATATATTCACTCGAAGAAATCAAAGTCGAAGACAATGGCTTCTTCAATGCCGAGTATATGTAGGTCGTATATTACCAAGCGCCGTTCCTGGCGCTTTTTTAGCGCTAAAATACCCCTAAAATCTTGCTATAAGTATGGTAAGAGTACCCGATTAGGGGAAGACATTTGACCCCTAAAATTTGTTACATAACATGTCATAAGTATAATAAGTTCAAATCAAATAGGAGGTTCGATATGAATATCATCACAAGTGCTATTGCTTTTTTCAAAGGGCAGAGCTCTGAAGCTGACAAGGTTCTGAAAGCCAAAACTGACAAGGAAGAAAAACGGGTCAAAACCCTCGATGACGTTGCAACAAACGCAAAGAGTACCAACGATCTTATTTCTGCCCTCGCTCAGCTGGCGAAGAATGAAAAGAAGGCAGACGAGCAGAAAGCCAATGAAAACAAGATACGCGCCGTGTTTGGAATTCCCGCCGAATACTAACATCGGTCTGAACAAAAAACGACCAATGGAGGTTGGTCGTTTTTTTAGCCATAAATGTACCCGTTTATCTAGCCATAAATGTACTCATTTATCTAACATAAAAACGTTATAAGAGAAATATTAATCTTAGGAGGTTTAGCGGCATGCTTAATATGAGAGTGCAATTTAAAATGTCTGTTTTAAAAGTCGGAGATAAAGTCTGCTATCAACCAGAGCATTATGGGCCTGGCGAATTCGAAAATGGTATTATAAAAGAAATTCCAAGCTTTGCCTCTGAGCCGGAGCACACGCACCATCATAATTGCGTCCGTGTCGTTTTTAACTGCGCCGGGGATTGGGAAAATTACGCTAATTACACCAGCGCGTTAACTAATCTGCGCGACTTGAAATTAGGCTGGAGATAATAAATAGCCTTAAAGTGCCGGTGTTATCAGGTATAAGTTTAGTGGCATGCCGGATTTAAATATCTGGCACATCCGTTGCCGCCAGTCGACGGATTTAAAGCCAGGCACTGGCATTTTATTTTAGCTAAAGCTGGCATTTTATTTTAGCTAAAGCTGGCATTTTATTTTAACGAACTATTTAATCTTTTTTTATGCCTACCTCTTTAGGAGGGAAAGTTTTTGTCGCGGGTGTTTGGGGCTTTGCGGCAATTTCCTGTGGTTGTTTAGACTTTTTAATCGGTGCAGGCTTATAATTTTTTCCAAAAAAATCTTTAGTGTAGCTGCCCTGGCTTTCTCCGACTGTATCCCACAAATCTTTCCTAAACATGGATGTGGGTCTTTGCATTACTGTATTCTTTAATGAGTCTATATTTGCTAAAGTCTCCTCCTTTAATCTATACGCATTGGTGCCGAATACGTTGGACAACATGATCTGCTTAGGATCTAAATCTCTAGAAGCGTGAGATAGCTCATGGTACAGTGTTGGAACAGTACCGAATCTTCCAGGGACTGAGATATCAGAGGCATCCGCTGTCAACCCTTTATTTGCGGCCCTAGCTAGCATAGATAGCCACGACTTTGGCACAGGTGTCACGCCCACGTTGGTTCCGGTTCCAAAAATATCAGCAGTAGCATATGCGTTATCGCCGTTAATGAGTGCCCCTAGCGCCATGGCCGGAGTCGGAGTATCCATTCGTATTTTTTTAGGGTCCATTCCGGCAAAGCTGGCCTGCTCTTGCAAGCCCTTCTCCAAGTCTTCGTAATTCCCATATCTTATGCCATCTCTCTCACCAATCTTAGTCATGATGGCCTCCGTTATTGCTTTTTCTAGCGCCTGCTTAATCATACTCCATTCCTTTGTCAAAACATGCATAGTGTAATTACAAGAACATACCTAAATAATAGCAAGAGAAATCCTAAAAGTAAATATGGTCATAAAATGTTATAAGTCTTGTACTTATCTTATCAAAAGGAGTGTATTTACATATGGCAAAACGAGAAGCTTAAGATAGCAATCAAAAATTGTGGCAAAGATTGCCTGCACCCTATTGACGTGCAGAGTATTGTTTACAAAGGAGACAAAAAATAATATGCCAAAGCAAAGCATAGAAAGCGTCAGAACACGTTTTAATAAAGATATTGAGAAGCACGAATTAAGTATTTTAAATGACAACGGCGTGCACCGCTGCCTTAAATTTTCCAGGCCAGAGAGCAGCAATTACGCGTTTTATATAACTACTTGGCCAGGGCATTTATGCATCTCAGGCGATATGGGCTGTGTCGTATTTAATAGGCTATATGACATGTTTGAGTTTTTCCGTGGGGAAGGCGTTAATTTAGGCTACTGGCGAGAAAAAATAGTCAGCAGCAGTGAATTCGGCAAAGGCGCTATGGCTTGGGACAGCGACCTGGCGGAAGAAGTAGTCTTAGGAGTGTTTAACGAATGGAAAGAAGAAAAGCTTGCAGACTTAGAATCTGAGATAAGCGACTTAAGAGCTAGCATTGCTGAAATTAACGAAGAGCTTTTAAGCGATGCCGAATACGATCGCGTGCAGGGAGAAGCAGAGATTGCTGACTTAAATAGCAAGATAAACGATTTGACCGAAAGCACGAACAGCGAGATCGAAGAAGAGCTTGATAAAATAAAGTCGGAATTACTTTGGGCAGCTAGCTCGGAGCAAGAACTAGGCCTTGCATATTCTAATTATGAAAGCTCTGATGACGGCGCTAATTTTTCTGATTTTAATGAGCGGTTTTCTAGTTGCTACGATTACACGTTTCATTACATTTGGCAATGTCTTGCCATTGTATATGCTATTTCTAAGTACGACGGTATTATAAAGGAGAAGAAAGATGCCCGAGAATAATAACGAAAAAAAGGATTGCAGCGAAGCAGTATTAGCTTTGATTCTGGGTGTGTCAGGGCCATATTATGCTGCTAAATGCGATAACTGCGGCTGGGTTGGCTCAAGCGAGTTTTGTATTGAGGCACGAAGTGGCTTGGATTGTGACTGTGAGGTGCTGTGCCCGTTTTGTGGACGGGGCATTGGCGATGACGCACCAGAGGCAAAAGACGTGGCAATGTTTTTAAATCACGCGGCCTTGAAAATTGCGGCAGATAAGGAGTGTGTACAAAACAAGCTTGACGAAGCACTGGCCGAGATTACACACAAAAACGCGCTGATCGAGCAGATGCGGGATGCTCTTAACCACTGCAAAAGCATTTTTGAAGATTATGTGAAAATACATAAAGCGAAAATGCCAGTGGTTACAATCGGCCCCATACCGCCAAAATGGGGCGACATGCAGCGCAAAATTGCACGAAACCAAGAAGCACTTGATTTGTGTAATGCCGCATTATCGGCAGCAGAAAGGAAAAAGTATGAGCGAAGCACCAAGAACTGAAAAACATTGTATCTGCGGTGATAACAAAGCACGCTGCATTGATTGTTTGTTCGAGCTTTCATGCCAGATGGAAGCCGAGCTTGCCGACAAAGACAGGCAGCTAACTGAGGCGAGGGCCGAGATTGAGCGGCTGAAATGCCGTCTTGAAGACGAAAGCATGAGAGCCGACGGCATGACTACAGCCCACGCCGAAGCTGACGCCCGCAACTATCGATTACAAGAGCTGATCGAGCAGGTGCGGGCTGAGATTGAGAAAGCCACAGCAACCGAGGCTGAACGATGGGCGGAGCGTTTGAACTGGCTGCACACAAAATACGGTGCAGACTGTTCCGGCACAGACTCAGCAGACCTGCTCGACTGCGTAGAAGATGAGATTAAACAGGTGATAAACAGCCAATCCGAGCTGATCGAGCAGATGCGGGAGGCGCTGGAGGCTGTTGTCAGAGTTGCTGATCGGGCAACCGTCGAGTTTAATATGGCAAGAGCGGCCATCAAAGCCGCGAAGGGGGAAATATGAGCAATTCTTTAAACATTGGCGAAAAAATTAAATATGTTTTTGGAGCTTTGGAAATAGCGAAACGAAATAGAGAAGGTCGGGAACTTGAAATTATAAAAAGTGCAAACAGAATGGTCGAACAGCTCGAAACCGAGCTTGCCGACAAAGACAGGCAGCTAGCTGAGGCGAGGGCCGAGATTGAAAGGCTGAATAAAAGCTTTGGCGATAGCCTTGACACTATTTTCGCAATGCTACTTGCCGCAAGAGGAGCTGAATGCGATATAGACACTCTAAAGGCAGAAATGAAGCCTGTGTCAAGCAAGCCCAGCGAATACATAAAACACACTATTGCCGAGCGCGACAAGCTGATTGAGCAGATGCGGGAGGCTCTGCGGCTTGCATTGTCAGAGGCCCGCTCAACGCATTGCGAACAAACAATACTTGCCGCGCTGGCAGCAGAAAGGGTATAGCAAATGAAAATTGAAACCTATATAGAGAAATTTAACCCGTGTGAAGATTCGCAAAAATACCTGCGTCAGTTTGATACCTTTCAGGCGGCTTGGGCCGCCTGCGATCGCGGCGACTGGATGCTGTCGGCTGCTTATTTGCTTGATGTAGACCATCAAGTTCTGGCACTAGCAAAAGGATTGTGCGCCAATACCGCGCGGCACTTGATGAAAGACTCCCGCAGCATTGCCGCTGTTGATGCGGCTATTGCGTTTGGCCGGGGCGAGATTGGTCGAGAAAATCGTGATGGTGCTTATGCTGCTGCTTGCGCCGCTTCTGCTGCCGCTTATGCTGCCACTTATGCTGCCGCTTATGCTGATACTGATTATGCTACTTATGCTTCTGCTTCTGCTGCTGCTTCTGCCGATGCCGCTTCTGCTGCCGCTTATGCTGCCACTTATGCTGCCGCTTATGCTGATACTGATTATGCTACTTATGCTTCTGCTTCTGCTGCTGCTTCTGCTGCTGCTTCTGCTTGTGCTTATGCTGCCACTTATGCTGCCGCTTATGCTGATACTGATTATGCTACTTATGCTTCTGCTTCTGCTTCTGCTGCTGCTTCTGCTGCTGCTTCTGCTTGTGCTTCCGCTGCTGCTTCTGCTGCTGCCGAAGCTCGCCGAGAAAATAGAAAGCGAACAGCAGACATTTGCAGAGAAATATTAACAGAATCTGTGTTTGCAGCTCTCAAAGCGGCAGAAAGGATAGGAAAAACATGACTGATGAAAATATGAAATGCATAATATGCGGTGCGATAAATCCTAAATCTCTTAATCATTTGAGCATGTATACCTGCGTGTGTATAAACTGCCAAATTAAAAATGATCAGACTAACAATGCCATAGCTATGATAAAGGCTATAAATAAAAATAAGCAGACTTTGGCAGAGCACGTAGGCCTGGGCTGCGACCTGCCATTTGAGATGCAAGACTGGACGGGATCGTACTGGTGCTTGTTAGGTACTGATTATGTAAAAGTAGCCGACTCTTTGGAAGATTTTAAGGCAGGGAGAAACTGCGAAGAATTTGCTATCGGGGATAAGAATATAAACGGCGAGTTCGTGTATACCGGCAAAGACCTAACAATGATTATTGTGGGGGACGGCGCTCCTAAGGGGGGCATGTCTTGCTGGTTTTTCGATAATGCTAAAGTAGTAGAGTAACGGAAAAATAGCCTGGGCACTTATGCCTGGGCTATTTTTTAGACCTAAAATTTGGCTAAAATACTGTCATAAGATTAATACAAAGCAAAAGCTAATTTTACTTATCCGGAAACCCCGTGATAGTAAAAGCTTTTGCTGTATTTTCAAACAGCCCCTGTCAAGAATTAATTCTTAGCAGCTTGAACAGTGGGCTTAATAAAAAAAGCTAAGAGGCGTTAGGCGGCGCTGAATTATCTAATCGTCTGCTGGCTTAAAAACCCAGTATAACTAGAATCCTTGAGAGACGGATCTAGTTATGAGTTTCGCACTCACCAAATGCGATTATGGTACTAATAAGGCACCACTCTCCGGGCTGTTGCAACAGTTCGTCAATTTCTGTGTGAGGACACAGGTATATAAAATTTTTTAGCTATAAAACGTTATAAGCAAAGTACTAATTTAAAAGGAGAAAGCTTTATGAGTACTGAATATTATTTAAAGCTAAACGTGTGCCCTTGCTGCGGGCGCGCTAAAGAAGGGCTGTTTGTCGGGACTAGCACTAATGGCTGGTACTTTGCACTTGCAAGTTACCCTGACGAGAATATGCCTAAAGATTTGGCTGACTGGGACAGGCTATTTTCCAGGTCTAACAATGCAGTCACCAACGAGTATGGAGACACCTTAAGCCGAGAAGTAATGCTGGATATAATCAAAAATGGCAGCTCTGACATTAGCCCGGCAGAAAGATTTAGCAACGATCCTAGCAGCAAATACATTAGCCTGGAGGCACATTTAGAGCTTAATCAGGCAGAAATTGGCAATAACAATTTGCTTATGAGAAAAATAAACGATTATTGCATAGCACACGGTCCGGATAACCTGCCATACGATTTAGTAAGGCCTATTATTTAACAAAAAGGGAAAATTATGCGTTTAATTAAGAAAGACATTTACGAACACGATGGCTTGGTATTAAAAGCCGTAAAAAATCTCAGCTGCGAAGAATGCCCGTTCACTGGAAAATGCCACGATAAAAGCTTTGTATGCAATAAAATAATTCAGGATAAGACTTTTGTTATGGCCAGGGCCGGCTTTGATTACTATCTAAAAGATTTATGTCAAAGCATTAATTTTAAATGCGCTGTATTAAATAAGCATAGAAGTACGGCATTGCAGAAAGCATTATTTTCCAAAAACGGCAGCTGGGTTGGTGGCTCGCGTGCAATCTTAGGTGACAGGCTGCATGCATTTTTAATTTGCGAGCAGAGCGAATTAAGATGGCTGCCTTTGCACGACTACGATGTTTTCTTAGATAACAAGGCGCCAGAGCTAAGCTTCGACGACGCTATTGCCTACGTAAATAGCAGTGGCGAGCTGTGTGTCCCTGGGGGCGAGGCCAAAGCTGAAGGCGAGGCTAAAGCTGAAGGCGAGGCCAAAGCTGAAGGCGAGATACCATTTGACATCGTGCTATACAACGAGATCTTATTTTTCAATGAAGCGCATGCGCAATGGCAAGCTGGGATATTTAGCAAAGTATGCGAAAACGGCTTTGAAGATTTAATCACTAAGCTTACATACAGCAAAATTTGCAAATACAGCGATAATAAAATGCTGTTTCTAAGTTACAAAATGCCTGAGTCCTGGTGGGAGTGTGAGAACGGCAAGCCTTGCACAGCAAAATCGCATGCTAATAATCGCATAATTAAATGTGGCGTGCCCAGGAGGCACACGGTAGAATACATGGGGGAAGAGCATTGGAAAATTTACATGCATTTATTATCTGGCAAACTAATATGCAGGGACGACAAGCTAAACGGCATATTAGAAGTACTGACCCGTGAAAAAATCGAATCCCGTCTCGGATGCTTATGCGAGATAGTACGTTACGGCATAAATGACTTGAAAATTATGGTAAAGGAGAAGAATCGTGACAATGCTTAGGCGTATGACCAATTTTCTGCACGAGATTGCCTGTATATTCTTTCTAGTAGCGGCCTGGTATTTTTCAGTCGCATTTATTATTAGCAGCGAGCACGCACATGCTACACATGCGGCATTAAATTTACTATGGTTCATAGCAGCCAAGATGAATGACAAGGTGAAAGTATGACTGCTGAAGAACGTGATGATTTATTAGATAAGCTTAAAGTATTTTCCAAGTCTGCGTATGACTATGACATAGACGCTGTAATAGACGCTGTAATCGACGGCTTTATATTGGTCGATGCTAGCTGCACACACGAGCTTATTTACTTAGATGAGCGTGGTTTTCTAAAATGCAAGTGTGGTAAGCACATGCGATGGCCAGAGAATACTATTAATGCTATTCAGGCTAATAAAACGTTATAAGTAAAGTGTTACTTATGGCGTTTAAATTAATAAAACAGGAGATTAATTTCATGAGTGAAGTCGTGCGCGAAAAAGAAAACGAAAACGAATGCGAGAGCGAAAAGGCTTTGACTGCTGCCGGTGCGTTAGACACGCAGGCATTGAATGCTGCGCTGGCCCATGTGAGAAGAATAGATAAGCTTGTAAATACGTTGTCAGAACGCAGCAAGGCCTTTACTGGTTTGAAGCGATTAGGAGACCAGCAATTAATGCTCGAAGCTTTATCTGACCTGAGCAGCATTGCCAGCGAATTAGTTACTGCCGTCAAAGAATTGGCTGAAGCCGATCATAAAATATTCAAAGGAGAAGATTCTTATGAGCCCACACAGTCCATTGAGTAGCATAATGCAAGAGCCTAACGAAAACAAGCGCCATGATTTACTGGGCCAGCGACTGTCTACGGTCGAAAGTCAAATAGACAGCCTTAGCGAAATGCTGGAACTTACAGAAAAAAGCATCCATGCAAACAGAGCCAATGCCAAGCTTTTGCAGAAAGCAGCTGAGCTTAGAAAAAGCCTGGAAGATCTAAGTTTTGAACGTGATGCAATCGAGACCGAAATGGATAATATCACTTACGAAGCCTGCGTCGAATAATTAGTAGAAAAGCTAAATTGCGTTTGTGCCTTTAACAATGGCTAGCATCTCTCTATCCTGCATCTCGAACTTAAAGGAGAATCAGAGGGATGAGTGTTTTAAATTTCGAGTCTTGTGCTGTTGTCGGGTCGAACGTTCCTAAAAATGACCTACTCACTATTGCAGCGTATGGGGCTGTGTGTCTGTACGAATGCCACGACGCGCTGCTAAATAACGACGTAGAACATTTGAGGAGCAACGGCGTGAAAGTACTGCACGCTGGCATGTTTGCCAAAATAAGGGAGCTTATGTGACATACATGCGCAGTGCTTATCGCTTTAACTCAACTAACGCCAGTTGTCTTAACTAACGCCAGTTGTTAAAAAGCCTTAGCAATTTAGTTTTATTTCGTATGCCCGGGGGTCGTATAACGCGGCCCCCGGACTTTTTAAAAATCTTAAAAGCGAGAATACATATGCCTGATAACGTGAAAGTTCATAAGTTAGACTTAGACGACTTGTCCCAGCTTCCGGAAAGCGTCAGAGACGGGATACTAAATGCCATTAATGGCCGCGAAGGCAAAAATGCACAGGCCACGATTGCATGCCTGGCATCGTCGTTCTTTATGGCGCTATTAAAAAACGAGAGCAGCTGCCTTGGAGAGTTAAACAAAAATCCGGCTCAGGCTGCAAAAAATCTGACTGATATAGCGATAGCAGCATCGCTGCCAATGAATGATGATATGAATTTCAAGAGTGATAAAAACAATGCAGCTCCGGCTATATGCCTGGCATCTGCTATTGAGTCCGGTCTTAAGCTAGCCGCTAATATTAAAATAGACAAAAGCAATTTTGAGAAGGCCGTGTTAATACGGACTAATGCTGAACGCATCGTAGACCTATACTGCAGTGGCAAGATCGAGCACGACATGTACACAAATGCTGCTTTGGACTTCTTGGGCAAATGCATAAAAGCAGCATATGCAAATACTTTGGACGGCTATAACAGTCATTTGATGGCCCTATCTAAAGGCCTACACAGCGTATGCTGTGAGTTTACTTACGAGTATGTCAAAAACATATGGCTGGATAACGAGAGCCTTGATGTATCTGAGATAGTTAGCGTAGACATGCCTATCTCAGATAGCGATTTGAAAAATTTACCGCTTCAGACATACGCCAAAGCCAAAGAAGTGCTTATCGACATATGCAAGTCTCTATGGCTTAATGAAAGCGTTTACTTGGAGAAAAGCTTTATGCAGCTTCTAAGCGCTACAGCTGAAAAAATTTCCAGAGTCATGCATTATGTGATTCTCGAGAAAAGTACTTACGGAGTCTCTATGGCCGGACAGCACATGTCTAATAAACTAATACGCGACGGCGCTATTTTTATAAGCAGCCGAATAATCAAGGCCGATGCCGAATACGCATTTGGTCAGGCTCTAAATGACATGGCTGCAGACGATGACGGTAAGCTAGACATGCGACTGGCCAAAAATACGGCCAATACATTTATGAGTAATGCCTTTGACGACATTACAGCAAGCGTAGATAGCAAGGCTAGCAAAAATAGCAAAGTCATGACTAAATTTGCCGACGCCTTTCCAGATAGGCTTTACGAGATATTATGCCCGCATGCAGCGGCATTGTCAGAAAAGCGATTTGTGCCCAGCGATAAAGGCAACAGCAAAGAGTTTAGTGCTTATGTTAACAAAATTTATGGCAAAGGAAAGAATATCAATGTTTAAGAATTCGTTAAATTCCTGCAGCGCTTACGTTGCTTTCAGAATGGCGTGCTTGTTTAATAGCACCTTTCCAGAGAACAATGCTTTTAATATAAATCGCAAAGACTTGTTTGCGGCTTCTAATGGGTTAGTAATGCTTCTGTCTATTCAGACAAACCTGAACAAAGACTTTGATAGAAATATCACAGACGTAAATAACACCGATCCGTTCAGGCCTATCGCCTTTATTGATCATTTGATTCTTTGCTACATGGCCGAAGTCGTAAAACTGCTGTCGGAAAAAGCTGGGGACATAAACGAAGTATGTAAGGCGGCCATACGTGCTACGTACTCTAAATCCAAAGCCCTTCTGATGCATGTAACTTTGGATGTAATTAGTAATATTGTGAATACTCTTTCCGAGAAAGAGAATACTAAGATAGAACTTGAAGACTTGAGCACGGCCGATGCGCCACCGTTGCTAAGCTATATTATGGACGAAGATGGCTTTGACAAAAAAGACAGGGAACTTAGCCAGGCCATGGCGCTTGCTTTGTTTGGTGATTTATCCGGCATAAACACCGGTCTGGCCATATGTCGAGTACGTGAAGTGCAGATCCAGGCCGTACGAGCATACGAAAAGCATTTACAGCGGCACATGGCTAATATACTAAGCAGGAACACGGCCGAGTTGCCGGTAAACAGCAGTGTCGATGGCACTGCTGCACATTATATCGCATTAGCTGTCAAAGATATAAATGCTTATTTAGATAATACGGTAGCCATTCCGGACACGCGTATAAAAGACTTCGTTAAAACTCATGTGTATGCAATGTTCCTGGCAAGATTCTCCTCAGTTATAAAATACACGGCTATAAAAGTTATAAAAGACATGTTCTCAATTGGGGTTATCGCCATGCAATGTGATTTAAACGCTGCCGTAAAAACAATATGGCCAGAAGGTGCACCAGAAGGCATGTCAGATGTAATAGGTAACATATCTGAGCATGTTGGGAGTCGAGATGCTGCTGTATATGGCCTTTCGCCAGAAAAGTGCAGTTCTTTCGTTAGTGACAGTGCGGCCGATGATGCCTTTAACATAAAAGACTTGCTGAAAGACAATAGCGTCCCAGGGCTAATGGATATAATAAGTCCGGAAGGTCTGGCCAACGCCAAAGGCTGCCTTACAGAAGCCGCGTTTGACTTTATAATTGCGAACAAAGCAAACGTGAATATCGCTGATCAGAAAACTGTGATTAAGCTATGTCTGCATATCACTAAAGACTTTGCTGCACAGAACACAGAAAGCGAGCATGAGCCAGACGACGACGTGAGTGCTGACAAAGACAGCGCTGCCAAAAGTGACAGCGCTACTGACAAAGAAAGTATTTCAAACAGCTTCGGGAAAGACAAATCTAAGCTGTTTAACTAAAAAATGTCCTGGGGGGACAAAATGCCAAGTGTTTATGGAGACACGTTCTATGATGGGGTTACCGGTATGAGTCACACTAACTTCTTCCCCCTTTCTACGTTTGGCCACGTGTTTGAAAATTTTTGCCGCGCTGCAACACCAGGCGGCCCCTTCGGGGGCCAAAATTTTTAGCTATAAAACGAATTTTGGGAGGGGGATTTTTGGGATTTGGGATTTTCGAGGTCTGATTTTCTTCTAAAATCTCTTAAACTTTGTGAAGAACGTAACAATGTGTAGAAAAAACACGTGGGTACTGAGG
>Ga0116170_10003987_pt1 | contig 13660 bp, 10 predicted proteins | sample AD_JPNHW1_MetaG_FD_89797 | JGI IMG/M metagenome (GOLD analysis project Ga0116170, IMG submission 89797) | Active sludge microbial communities of municipal wastewater-treating anaerobic digesters from Japan - AD_JPNHW1_MetaG | ecosystem: Engineered > Bioreactor > Anaerobic > Digestate | place...
CTGAGGTTCGGTGAGGCCGTTGAATCTGCCGGGCATAAACTGTCCTCCTATTCAAGAAGACAGTACCTCGATTCAAATGAAAGTACAAGGGGGTATTCGTCATATTATTGGGATAGGTTGATGCTACTTCTCGCGGAAAGTGTCATGGGAGAACCAGAAAAAATTTACATCAGCTGGAACTCCTCCAGAGTTGGCATAGAAAGAACCTCAGGAGTTCTGAACGAACTGGCTATTCTTATTGACGAAACTAAGGCGATTTCAGCTAAAGATAAACCAGCATTTCTGAAAGAAACCGTTTACCAGCATTGTCTCGGTTGTGGTAAGGTCAGAGGCAAGCCGAACGGCATTCAGAAACAGCATACGTGGACGTCAATAATGATCTCTACCGGTGAGGCTAACGTATTGTCATCAATTCAAGATGGGGGTAGTAAAGCAAGGGTCCTTGATCTGCCTGAACTGCCATTCATAGAAAAGAGTCCTGAAATTGTAGAAATGATCGACTCGGTTAAAGAAACGATCTCAAAGAACCATGGTCATGCGCTTCTGGTGGTAATCGCCCATTTAACAGAAAAACCTGAACGAATGCAAAGTTTAAGAGGACGGTTCGGCCAGATAAATTCTGAAATCAGGAAACAGTTACCAAGCGGCGTTGGCACAAGACAGGCTGCTGCGATTTCTTCGGTTCTTCTGGGCGCAGAGTTACTTAATGAGGTCATGGGTCTGAATTGGGACCTGAAAGACATGGAAGCAGCAATGGTTAAACCCTGTCAGAGAGTCGCAAGCCATGGGTCTGAAGGTCAGAGAGCCCTGGAGTTCATACACTCGTTTGCAGTAAGCAACCTTCAGAAGAGCGAGAACACTGTTGGAACCCTGATTATTTACCGTAATGAAGTTTGCGGCCAATTTGATACCGATGGGATAAGCCTTACTACAGCTGCCGCCAAGAGAATACTTACAGATAACCGTTTCGAACCTGACGCGATCCTTAAAGAATGGCTTGAAAAGGGGTGGTTAGACACTTATTCAGGTCGGCAGTTTGAAAAGCAAAAAACTCTCAATGGCAAAAAAACCTGGTGTGTCTGCCTTAATAATAAGGCTCTGCAAAGCCTTGGATTAAATGAACAAGAGCACGAAGAGCCAGATTTACCACCTATTGATGCCGGTGTGATACCGTTCTGAGGTCCAATGCCAGATACGGGACTGCAAGAAATCAGGTCTTACAAGTAAACAGAAAGCGGGTCGAAAGGCCCGCTTCTTTTTTGTCACCAAAAAGCTGGTGAATTGCACCAAAGACCGGTGCTGCTACTTCGGCTTCAGATGCAGGTCCCACAGCATTTCACCAAATTCACCAACTTTTCCCGCACACATATATACATTTCCATAAAACAGTTCAGATAGACAGAGAGTTTGAATCTGGAGCATATACATTAAATTCTGGTGATTTTGGTGAATACCATTTAAAACACCCATGAACAAAGAATTTCCACGGCACCAAACCACTGGTGATTATTGATGATTATGGTGCCGCATAAAATACCCGCTTCAAGCATATCTGCAAATTTCCAAATCATCTTCTGACAATATCTATTCAGAAGAATAAAAAACCACTACCGCACATGCCAGTTATGCCTATACGGCTCGGCTATTGCCTGACTTCATTGACGGTGGGCGGTAATGGATGTTTGCCGGTCAAAGCGCCCGGTCTGGCGGGTTTTTAAGATTTTGACGGTTCGGGTTTTTATTTCTGTTTTTAAGGGTGAAAAAATGGCCGCTGGGTATTCCAGGCGGCCATTTGTATGAGTTTTTGAGTTTTTCTTATTCTTCCAGTTTTGCTCCGTAGACTTTGTCAGGTTTTCTGAAGCCGTCGCCGGTAAATCTGAGTATGGTTGCTCTGTCTACCAGTCGGTCAACAGTCGCTGCTGCCGCCGCTTCAGAAGAAAAGAAAGTTTTCCATCTGCTGAATCCGGTATTTGAAGTCAGGATGATCGAGCCGGTGTTGTGCCTGGCAGAAACAAGGCGGAAAAGATACTTGTTGGCGTTATTGTCGAAAGGCTCATAACCGAACTCGTCGCAGACCAGCAGCGCCGGTTTTGTGTAACGCAACATGGCTCTGGCGAAAGTGCCGTCTGCTTTTGAACCGTGAATATCCTCAAGCATTTTTGCCGTGTTTACGAACAGCACCGAATAACCGGCCAGACATGCCGACCTGGCAATGGTTTTTGCTATGCGGCTTTTCCCGAGGCCAGGTTTGCCGAGGCAGATGACGTTGCGCTTTTCTTCGATAAAGCGGCATTCACAGAGTTCCTTGATTATGTGCGGGGGGAGTTGCGGCCTGATCGAAAAATCAAAGCTTTCCAGGTCTTCCACAGCTCCGATTTTTGAGCGCTTAATGCTTCGAACCACACGCTTTTCAAGGCGTGCATCAAGTTCTTTTTTCAACATGTCACATACCAGCTGGGTATATGAGATATTCTGCTGCTGTGCCCGATTAAGGATTTCCGTGAGTTCCAGCGATATTGCCTTCAGGTTTAAGGCTGCTGCCATGGCGATTATTTCTTGTAGATTCCCCGTTGAAGCTTTTATTGTTTTCATTCTGTTGTGTCCTCGCTTTCAGAAGTATCCAGGATTGAGAATTCCTCAAGATCGCTCTCTTCGACATCGCCAACGATTACTCCACCAAGACCGTTCATCGGTAGAACAAGCTGTTCAGGCTTTTCCGGATAACGCAGTTCAAGAATGCTTTTAACCGAATCAGATGAAAACCTTTTATGCATCATGGCATGACGACCTGCGTCGTTAAGCGCATCGTCACCATATTGCTCCGCCAGGCGTATCAGCGCGTTCAGGTGAATTGATGACAGCGATTTGAATCTGAGCTTGATTCCATCGATAAGTTCAGCCAGCTCTGGAAACCTGCGAATAAAGTCTCGCTGCAGGCCGTAGTAGTTTTCATTGCCACGCGGTTTACGGGAGAGACTGGTAAAATGAAGCTGGTTAATGACCAGCTTTGTCGGAGACACGGTAGTGTCGAGATATTTCGAGCTGAAAACTATAGCACCATTCTTTTCGAGCACCTCAAAGTGCTCGGCAAAGAGCCTGACAACGACATTTCTGTTAGCATAGCCGGACGGAACCGTGTAACGAATGCCATGCACCGAGATTGTGGCATCGCGGTCAACAGCTCGAAGTTCCTCGCTGTAAGCAGGAAACCGCTCATGCGGAAGTCTTATGAATAGCGACTTTTCGAACAGATGCTCGTCATTGGGAACTTTTCCGGTTGTGCCATGAATGCGATTATTGGCTACACCCCGTATTTCATCTAGCCAGACACGAAGCCGGCGACTGAAGTCATCCCAGGATGCGAAAGTCGAACCCCTTATAAAATCGTCTTCCAGAAGCCTGAAACTCTTTTCCTGTTTGCCCTTGCGGTCAGGATCCCTGACCGCACAGGCGAAAGGACTGAAGCCGTAATGCTTTGCAAAGTCCAGAAAGCCTTGATTCCAGATAATCTGACCCTTTTCCCTGCGACCGAGAACAGCAGTAGTCATGTTATCGACATTATGTGCCCAGTTTCATTATGTGGCGATGGCAGGGAAATGCCTAATGAATCCTATGATTAATGGTTCATTCGGACACATAACAAGAGGGGCTAAACTATTGCAACCACTTAATTTGAATGGAGGTTGTCATGTTAGAAAAGTTCTTTGTTCGTCCTGAATCAGTCGACCGAATCCGATCCTCATGGATCGGAAAAGAGGTTGAGCAGTATGTCTGCTGGCTTTCCGATCACGGATATTCGGTTTCAACGATTTCCCGCAGAATTCCCATTGTCATTCAATTTGGTGAATTTGCCCGGGGGGATGGGGTCCCCGAATTGAAGGACCTACCTTTGCAAGTTGAGCCATTCGTAGAAAAATGGCTTGCCGAGCGATGTGGCCCCAAAATGGCGGCCCATGACCGCAAAAAGGTTGGCCAATGTGTCCGCAATTCCCTTCGTCAGATGCTTCGGCTTGCTGTTCCCGGATACGTCGGATTGAAGCGGCACTGCCAGCCTGATAATCCCTTCGAGACCAGTGCTCCGAAATTTTTCGATTTTCTTCAAGAAGAAAAAGGGTTGCGTAAGGCCACTATCATGAAATACAGACACAGTCTCCGGAAACTTGCTGCCTATTTCAAGAAAATCGGATTGAAGGACGTTGCGCATCTTTCTCCCCCCATCCTTAGCGGCCTGGTTGCAGAATTAAGCCCGGTAACTTCCTGGTCTGAATTACGGAACACGTGCGGGGTTATACGCGTTTTTATCCGATACCTACATAGAGAAAGAGTTCTGGCCAAGGATTTCAGCAATACCTTGGAGGCCCCCAAGAATTATCGTCTTTCCGGCCTTACGAGATCAATCAGCTGGGATGATGTGCGACGGGTATTAGAAACCGTTGAGCGCCGAAGTGCCGTTGGAAAGCGCGATTATGCGATTCTCTTGCTGTTGGTTACCTATGGACTGCGTGCTCGTGAAATCGCAGCCCTGACCTTGGATGACATTGATTGGCGAAACGACCGATTGCGAATCCCTGAACGAAAAGCTGGCCATTCCACTGGTTATCCTCTCTCAAAAATTGTTGGAGAGGCAATCGTTGATTATCTGAAGAATGGGCGGCCAAAGTCATCAAGTCGAAATCTCTTCCTTCGAAGCATGGCACCGATCCAGCCTGTCGGGCCTACGGCAGTAACCTGTTGCGCTGCTCGTTATCTGGCCAAGGCAGGGATCAAGATCCCCCGAGCAGGTTCCCACACCTTCCGGCACACCTGCGCACAAAGGTTATTGGATGCTGGTCTGACCCTTAAAGGGATTGGTGACTATCTGGGGCATCGGAGTCCTTCATCGACACAGATTTATACAAAAGTCGCCATCGAAGTCCTTCGTCAGGTAGCGTTGGGTGACGGGGAGGAAGCAATATGATATCAAGGTGGAACGGCTTTGAAAGCATTTTGGCCACGGATATTTCAGATTTTCTCGCTGCGAAACGCGCTTCCGGAAGACTTTTCAAGGCAGAGGATTCTGCTTTGCGCCTTCTTGATCAGTATCTTTTCGAACATGAGGTTCGGCATCCCGAGGAAATTACTTCTCTTCTCATCGATGCATTCCTCGTTTCTCGACCCCGCCCACGGCCTCGTAGTTACAACCACCTGCTGTGTACAACAAGTCGGTTGTTCGATTGGATGGTCACCCAGGAACGAATCGAAAAATCTCCCGTCCGAGCCAAATACCGGCGGCAAACCTCTCAAAGGCTTCCTTTTATCTTTGATCTTCCGGCAGCTCAGTGCTTACTCAAAACGGCGATGGGCCTACCGGATAATCCCAAGGCAATCGCCAGAGGAAAAACCTATTACGCCATCTTTGCCATTCTTTATGGGCTTGGACTGCGCGTGGGAGAGGCTTGTCGGCTCCGAGTTTCTGATGTGGATTTTGAACGCCATCTTTTGTTGATCCGAAAAACCAAGTTCTATAAAGATCGGCTTGTGCCGTTCGGACCTCGCCTGGAATCACTACTACAGGATTTTCTGAGTGACAAAATGCAGCGAATGGGGAATCTTCTGCCAGAAGCCCCATTTTTCTCTTTCACACGGGGAAATGAAATTCACCCCTGCACGGTAAGTCAAACATTTCACGCTCTCATTCCTCGATTGGGATTGAGTCTATCACCAGGAACTTCGGCACCACATCTGCATGACTTGCGGCATTCCTTCGCCGTGGGAACATTGCTTCGATGGTACAAAACAAAAAAGGACATTGGTTCGGAACTGCTAAAATTATCCACATTCATGGGTCACGTGGATATCAGTTCCACGGCGGTTTATCTCAATATCACCGAGGGCCTCCTTCGTGAAGCCAACCAGCGATTTGAGATTTTTGCCGATCCCGTCATCCATGAGGTGCCTTTGCTATGAAGCCGACCATTGGACAAATTGTTCATTCATTCTTTGAAGACTACCTTCGAACGCAAAAGGGCCTTCGGCCAGCATCAATAAAAAGTTATAGCGATGTTCTTCGTTTATTCTTGTCATTCGCTTCCAAGCAAGCAAGTCATCCAATTACCCGACTATCCTGGAATGACCTCACGTTTGAACTGGTTCTTGCCTTCCTCAGCCATCTTGAGAAGGGGCGGAAAAATCACATTCGGACTCGCAATCAACGATTGGCGGCGATTCGAACATTTTTTGAATACATTGCTTATCGTTGCCCTGAAGTATTGGATACTTGCCAACGTGTTGCAGCGATTCCGATAAAGCGAACTCCACCACCGGAAACAAACTTCCTTGAACGCGAAGAGGTAAAAGACCTTTTAAAGAATCTCCGGAAAACGGGTCGAAATGCCGCGCGGGATCAGCTACTCTTACTGTTCCTATATAACACCGGTGCTCGCGTTCAAGAAGTGGCGGATCTGCGAATAGAAAATCTTGATCTCGAATCTCAACCGCGTGTGCGATTGCATGGGAAAGGGGATAAATGGAGAATATGCCCCTTGTGGGCGGAAACCGCCAAACGTCTGAAAATGCTTATCGATGAACGAAAAGAAGGAGAGCCAAGCGATCCGGTATTCATTTCACGACCAGGGGTTCCGCTAACCCGTTTTGGGATTTACAAAATAGTTCGACGACACGCATCCGGCCTCGACAAAGAGGGGGCGCGACAAAGACGTGTAACTCCCCATCTGTTTAGACACACGGCGGCTGTCCATCTGCTGGAATCCGGCGTTGAAATCAACGTCATTCGAGGATGGCTTGGCCACGTCAGTCTTGAGACTACAAACCGATACGCAGAACTGACAATAAAAGCGAAGGAGGCCGCTTTGCGAAAATGCGAACCTCATTTGGATATTTCGACGGCACACCACAGACAGGCCGTCTGGAAGGACGACGAATCTCTCATGAAATGGCTGACTTCCCTGTAAAAATTATGTTCCCTGCGGCCACTGATCCAACCAGTGGCATTGCAGGAGAACAAGTTAACAGCCACATAATGAAACTGGGCACATAATGTCGATTATGTTACCGGTAACATAATCGACAACCAACCGGAGGGCACAGCCTTCGAAATATTCGAAAGCCATACTTATGCCCTCAAGCAGCGTTGCCTGCCGCTCATTTCTGAACGCCGCGAAAAACAGCTTGCGGCTGTAGCAGGAAATAACGCCCAGCACATGAATCTTCACCCGCTTGCCATTGATTTGAACATGGTAGGGTGACCAGTCCAGTTGCATTTCCTGCCCGGGGTCGGTTTCGAAGCGCCGTTTGGCTGTGGGTTTTCTGGTTATGCCATTATCAACGCGAATGTTTGCAACAAGCTCGCCAAGAATGGTTCTGGAACCGGAATAGCCGATATCTCTTATATCACGCAGAATTCGCGTGGTGGTAAGCCCCAACAGGACCTTCTCGGTGATTACCTGTTGAAATTGCGCAAGCTTTGAACCGCTAGAAATGCCGACTTTTAAAGCTTCGGGCGAGCTTTCAGCAAGAACCCGGCGCACCAGAGAACGCCCTATATCCACCCTTATCGCAATGTTACGGCTGCCATAGCCATGAGCGGCAAGGCGAAGTATCTCTTTTTTAAGAAATTCGCTGATTGGTTGTTTGGTTTTCATAGCCCACACCCCAGACCACCCGATGACGGCAGATGACAGAATGGCACTTGTGAAAACCGGACGGAAAACGCAGATTCATCGGCGCATTCATTGTCAGAGACTTCAAGAGTATTATTGATCAGAGGTTGAACGTCTTCCGGCTGCTGGTTGTCTGACGATACTGGCACAACATCAGAGACTTCGCTCCTGATGCCATCTGCCATCTGATTAATCTGGTTTTGAATAGAAGAGCAGAGCGCCTGCAACCGCCGCTGCTCGGCCTGAGCAAGATCCTGAGGTATGATCAGATCCTGGAATTCGTCGAGGGCATTTCGTATCGCTGAAAGTTTGGCTTCCAGAGCCTTTAACCTTACAGAATGACTCGGTGATTCCTGTTGCTCCTTTTTAAAGAGCGGGTCTGCCAGCAGGCCCGGCTTTTCTTCATCTGAAGCCGCACGCCAGGTCTGAATCAACAGCTGGATTTCGCGCATTTTCAGAGCGTGTTTTTCAACAGCCGCAAGAACAGCATCCTGGTCTTTGTGGCTTATTGCCGTAAGCAGACGGGCTACCATCAGGTTGATACGTCCTGACGCAAGAAGTTGCCGGGCGCCTGGAGAAAGGCGTAATAATGAACGGCGCCCGATTACCCATCCCTTGCGACGGCCCAGAATATTAGCGACAGAACGAACCGTCAGGCCATCGTCGGTGATCATCGATTCTATGACCATGGCCTCATCAACCGCGCAGATAGTTCGTTTCGGGCTGTTGGCTTCAAGAAGAAATCGCTTCGGGCTCAGACCATCGGTACAGCACTCGACAAGAACCGGAACGCGGTCGATGCCAGCATGCTTCCAACGCTCAAGGCGCTTGAAACCATCGATAACTTCGTATCGGCCGTCTTGCAGAACAACGCGAATTGGCATGTCACGCAGTTCTGAAGCTTTAACGCGAGAAGCGCCGCAACGAAGATCGCACCAGCTGGTGCCTATTTCATGGATCGGGAGAAATAGAAGGTTGCTCCAGAAGCCTTCTGAAGCGTGTAAAACTGTGCCATGAGGTGTTTTTTTGCCGGTTTTTGTCATGGTGGGTGCTCCTGGTTGTAAAAATTGAGGTTTTGTTGCGAGAACACCACACCATTAGCCTGATTTAAATTATCTGTAACCGGCATTGTCGGGGATAAAGTGTCGTGCCCCACCAATGACCTGGTCAGAAGCTGAATTACAAGCGAGGCAGACAGAAACATGATTGCTGAAGGAGGTTTTGCTGCCGCCATGGACTGCTTCAGGGCCAATAAAAACAGGAGTAAAATCGAAAGAGGAGATGAAAGCGCCTTTACCCAGCGCCGCAGTGTTGAAAAATCAGGACCACCAACCTCACCGTCTTCGATTCGGCACTCGCGACTATACTGATAGCTACGCAATGCCGGCTCAATGCCTGAAGGCGAATTCAAGCATTCTGAAGTAAGCTGGAAAATTGTTTCGAGATTATAACGGTAACCAGGCAGGATATCGGGTGGATATATTGTGTAATGTGCTTTACAGGCCGGGTTGCGACACTTAAGCCGCTGCAGTTTAATTGGCACCGGACGCTGTCTCTGGCGGCAACCATTACGCCATAAACCGCTCCCGCAAAGAAAACAAGAGGCACCAGAAAAAGATGCTAAATCTTCTGGTGCCGGAAGACGAAGATTATCTTGCGATGAAACGCTAAAGAGTGTGATGCACTCTGTGTCCTGACTGCCCCTGCTGCTAACAGGGGCTTTTAAACTTTAGTCAGTATTGTTTCGGCGAGAATGCCAATTTTTTATACCAGGACGACCGGGTTAAAAAAGCCCGGCACCGTCAAAATCATAAACGCCCACCGTCAATGAAGCCTGATTCAACGCCTGATGTATAATACTGGTGAATAAATACAGGAGCGCTCAATGAGAAGAAATGAAAGTTACTGGAGAGGTGATTTTTGCAGCAGCGACTACGAAGCTTTTCCCAAGTTCAAGATAGTCTGTGAATCAGAGAACCACATAGGCTATATCAATGTGCCGCCAAAGGCCGAGTATCGAACGCCACAAGGCTATGCCCAAATCGATGCAGAGCTACACAGGTTTACAAAGCTTAGAATCAGTTATATTCAGACGATTGAAGAAAGCGGGATCACCAGGTATGTTTATCGAAGACCCCTTAAAATCAAGCCTGAACCAGATATGGGTTGGCATGGTCTCGTCAAAATCAGTTACAATCGGAAGAACATCATGTTTCTTTTCGTAGAAACACTGGTTAGAGGCAATTCAGACCTTTTCGCCAATTTCTTGCGGAAATTCTTTACTTCCCCCGATGGAAAAACGCCACTCGGCAGCCTCGCATGCGAAAGTATGAGCGGAGAAGATGTTGGCAAAAAGCTGCAGAAAAATAAGCACCATGACCGATATAACCTTCCTCATCAAGGCTCAATTACTTCGCCCATAGAAAAGCTGTTCCGGGAAGAGTTGATCAACAGCGGAATAGAGTTCGAAGAACAGGTAGAAATCATTCTTGAGAATAAAAAATTCTCTGTCCCCGATTTTGTTATCCGGTCAGTCGGGCTCATTATTTACTGCGACGGAACTGAATTCCATAAAGACCCGCAACGAATTATCATGGATAAGCAGCAGGACCGGGTGTTGCACAACTACGACGCTTTCTTTGTTTTGGTCATCCAATTATTCAAGCAGGCAAAAATTTGAATCCTATAAATGTATGCTGGTATTAACAATATTATAAAAATTAAAATGATAAATTTCATTTTGTCATTACGATTACTCTTATATTTCAATTCTATTCTTACTGGTTCTTTAAATCTGCTTTCGCTCAACAACCAATAGTCATTCATATCAGGACAAATTTCTTTTTCTAAATAATCGAACGCAGTTTTACCAGATTTATCCTTAATTCTGCCGTCTGCGCCCAGCCCTAATAGAGCTATTGCCGACTCGTATGATCTATAGTTCCTTGAGTCGCCCTTGCAGAGATAATTGTACGTGCTTATCCACCACACAGCGGAAATCAAAGCGGTCCTCCCTGAATTGTCCTGGGCATCTATATCGGCGCCCATTTCTAAAAGTGAGATTGCTTTACTTGCTGTTCCGAAGTTAAGCCTTCCAACCTTCATTAAGGCCGTTGCCCCATTCTTGGATCGAGCATTAACATCAGCTCCGGCATTTACAAGCAATTTCACAGTTTCTTCTCTAGATTTCTCTACGGCAATCATTAGAGGGGTAAATCCTTTTTCATCCGTTGCTTCCAAATTAGCCCCTGATTCTAACAAGACAGCAACAGTTTCAGGGCCGTAAAGCACTGCAGCCATGAGAGGAGTTTGTCCGTTGGAAGCTCTAGCGTTAACATCAGCACCGGCCTTAATCAATGAACGCGTCAATTCAGGTTCATTTTTTGAAGCTGCATACATGAGAGCGGTATATCCATCTTCATCTATAGCGTTAACATCAGCACCGGCCTTGACCAATAATAGTGCAATTTTAGGATCATTATTATAATTGAAAATTGTTTCCATAAGAACTGTTCTGCCTTGCGAGTTCCTCATATTTATCTGTGCTGGATTTTCCAATGCAGAAATTATTTGTTCCGTGGAAGGTTGTGCATTTTTGTCTCGATTCTTCACAATTTCCAGAATATTTGATGATTTTTCGGCGTAATAATAGGCCAAAACTAACATGATGAAAATACATGCAAATACAAAAACTCTTTTTGCTTCTTTATGGGTTACCAGAGCTTTAATGATAATTGAGATTTTTGCTATTAGTAGACTAGGGTTACACAATTGAATCCCTAGTCTATTTGTTTTTTCAGGTCTAATGTTGCTATCAAAATTGTTTTGCCCGGAACTAGACAGTATTTGAGGTTCATTGATTGGAATGTCTTCGGTGGTTTTTTTTGCAGTTGTTTTTTCCGTGCCACCTCTCGGAGTACTCAGTTTATTAATCGCTCTTAAAGAAAGTCCTCTGAGAATTGGAATGTTGGATTGCAAATGAAGTTCAATGATTTTTGTAAGTAATTCTAGTTCTTCATCACTATAATCAACATGTGAGTCAATGATTAATAAGAGTGCCTCTTGTACATCTTCCGTTTTATCACTATTTATTTTTTCAATAAATTCAATGTCGATCATTTCATTGCTTCTTTCACAGAGTTTTTTGCAAACTTAGCTTCTAGATTAAAAGTAAGTCAATTTATATTATTTAACGTGTTACAGCTTCTAGTTCTTGACGGGCCGTAGAATTACTTAGTGCCTTATTCCCAAGAATACGATCGAGAGCGCTGAAACCATAAATATTTTTAGTGCTTGGATTAACTCCTTCTCGAAGAAGGATAGAGATAATTTCTGGATTGTTATTATATGCAGCAGCTTCGGATAAAGCTGTTTCACCAGTTTCTCGCTGTGCATTCACATTAGCGCCTTCATTTATGAGAGTAGTTATTATATCAAGATTTTGGTTAGATGCAGCAGCTGAAATCAAAGCAGTCCTCTGGTAATTGTCTAAAGCCTCTAATTCACTACCAGCTCTAATTAGTGCTTTAACGATTGCAGGATTATCATTGAATGATGCAGCCCAAATTAGAGGTGTCATACCGGCATCATTTCTAGCATTCACATCAGCACCTGCAACTATCAGCGCATTGATAATCTCCAAGTTGCTATTGTAGGTAACAGCAAGGCTTAATACTGTTTCACCATGCTCTTTATCCGTGGCATTCACATCAGCACCGTTTTTTATAGCATCAACAACATGCTCTAATGATGGTTGATTGCTTTTTTGTTTAAAAAGACTTATCAGCAATTCAGGGTTAGCACCTTTACCCTGCTTTTGCTCAAAGTCGGTGCTCGAAATTTCTTCAGCAGTTAAGGCTCTAATCCTTTCAACTGGCTCTTTTAGGATAAGATTGTTACACTTATATACTTCAAGCCTTTCCGCAGAGCCCTTAAAATAGCATCTGTAACTATATTCCCCGTTTTGAAACAGATAAAAACCATCATCCAGCTTTTTACCACCCGTCAATATTAAAGACGGTTTTTCTGTTATCGGCCTTTCAATCGGCCATGAGGTATATCTGAATTTTGCTTCGTCAAAAGACTCAATTCTTACTCTAAACCTTTTTGTTTGCATTTCTACCCCTGCCCGAGGGATGTTTTTCTCACCACGCTGGATCGAAATAGCAACTGGATAATTTCCATGTATATTAGATTGATCCTTGCTAAGGATAACAAATGCTAATACTGACGCTGAAATAAGTATAACTATGCCTGCAATAAAAGTGAATATCTTCGATTTTGAGCTTTTTTCATGTTTGTCTGCAGTAACAGACATTTCTCTGAATGATGATGAGTTCTGTGTATTTTGAATTTTAGGATGCCGGCTGATTAGGTAATGTTGTGAATCTAGAGCTTCTGTTTGGATGGGCTCTGAATGTTCGCGCTCATTTGTCTTGTTTTCATCAATTCTGTTCCTTTTTTCAGTCAGTTTTTTTAATGCTGCGCATGCTAAGCATTTGAGTATGTGATGTTCTGACTGTGAATGGGGTTGAATTAGCGAAAAAATTAAGGGCAACTCTTCATCAGAAACTTCTTCAGTAAAATTTATAATATGCAATATGGCTTTCTGGATGTCCTGAGGTTTGTCACTAGCTATGAGCTCGACAAATGAAACGTTTATCATGTTTATATCCTCCATGTTTCAAGAGTCATGACGATGGATAGATTTCAGAGCGTTGTAAATATTCTGGCCTTTAAAGTTGTTTTTGGTGGTTTTCGCTCAATTCGGTTACCAAATAGCCTAGAATAAAAATTTGCACAATTCCTCAATTCCTCAATTCTTAGCATTCTACATGCAAAAAATGTTCGAAAATGAACATTTAGCTTCTTTATTATGGCTGGAATGGTCAAGTAAAAATGGACAATTTTTCAAGCGGCCATTCTCGCTTTGTTGACTGAGGCGAATTCTATCGGTGCTTTATAAGCAAGGTAGGAATGCCCCCGGTTACAGTTATAGAACA